>ERZ773211.39-NODE-39-length-41866-cov-75.0776_pt1 | contig 41866 bp, 35 predicted proteins | sample MGYA00511914_ERZ773211 | MGnify/ENA primary metagenome ERZ773211 (study PRJEB29015, sample SAMEA2738163) | human oral metagenome | biome: human oral; feature: human-associated habitat; material: saliva | place: China | collected 2242 ...
ATACTAAACAAAAATAACTTAATATTTTGTCCAACTTTTTGGGTGCAGTACCTTTAAACATATTGTAAAGTCTATTTTTAGTTGTCTTTTTTATCGTCTTGTTTTGTTGAATTTTCTTCTTCAGTTAAACCTGAAATTGATTTTTTAAATGATGTGAACATTTTTCCTATTGATTCTCCAAGTTCAGGTAGACGTTTAGGACCAAAGATTATTAGAGCAGCTATAATAAGAACTATAACTCCAGGAGCTCCGATATCACGTAAAAATCCCATTATTTTTCACCTCTTTTGTTGTAAATATACTTGCTAATAACGATACTAATCTCATAAATTAAAATTAATGGTATTGACATAACGATATCACTGATAAAGTCAGCAGGTGTAATAACAACAGCTATTACTATTAGTATAAAATATGCATATCTTCTATTACGTATCAAAAATGATGGTGTTAGAATACCTAGTGATGTCAAAAAAGCTACAACAATAGGAAATTCAAAAAGTATAGCTATCGGAATTGTTGTATTAATTACAAATGATAGGTAATTTTGAGCTGTTAATTGTGTATTGAATAAGTCATCACCAATAGAAAGAAGCACATTTAAAATAGCAGGGGTTACTAGAAAGAACCCGAAGATTAAACCTACTGTGAAGCAAATGAATACCGCTGGTATATAAGCTAGTAATGCACGAGCTTCTTTTTCTTCTAAAGCAGGCTTTATAAATGCCCAAATTTGATAACAGATAAATGGTATCGAAAAAGTAAAGGCACAAATACCTGCGAGTGTTAGATATATCCATAGTATATCATTAGGTCCAAGAACAATCAATTTATTATTAAAATTACTAGTTAAAAATTTATAAATATCCGCAGACCACAATAAACTTACTATGAAAGAGACAATAAAAAACGCAAGGCTTAGTATTAGTCTCTTTCTTAGTTCAGTTAGATGATCTACGGTAGATATTTTATCTCCATATTTCATCATTTGTTACCTATTTATTTTTAAATTTTTCATAAAATATACTAATAGCTACAACTACGATGTAAGTTAGTTGAGCTAGGACTACTTCGTAACTAGGATAAATTCCTAAGATTTCGATAGTAGGTAGGTAGTCTATAATATGATTTGAAACAATATCAGTTATTTGTAGAGCGTGTATACTTACTCCAAGCATCTTGAATCCTAGAATATAGATTAACCAAGATAGCACTAAGAATACTTTACTTATAGGAAGTTTCCCTGATGCTTTTACCATAATTATACCGATAATAATTAATGAAACAATAGCAAGAGCTATTCCGATTAACAGGTTGGCTGTTGAAATTAATGGCATTATACCAGCATAGAATAGTATAGTTTCAGCACCTTCTCTAAATACAGCTAGGAAGCTAAGTGTGAACATAGATACGAAGCTTCCAGTAGAAAGTACTAGATTTAGTTTAGTATCCATATATTTTTTCCATGCTTTGACTGAACTCTTGCTATGTAGCCAAATTCCGATACCTATCATCATTACTACTGCGAAGATACCAACTACACCTTCAATAATTTCACGGTTAGTACCAGAAGATAGAGCAGGGAAAGAGTATTTTAAGATTACAGCAGCCAGTATACTAGAAAGAATTCCAACTAACGCTCCAGCGTATATCCAAATTAGTCCTTTTCTTTGTTTTGCTGCTTTTAATGCGCTAGCTAAAGAAAGAACGATAATAAGTGCCTCTACACCTTCACGAAGTAAAATCAGCATAGAATCTAATGCGGTATAGTTAGACTTAGTATCAATTTTAGAAAGCTCTGAAATCAAGTTTTTAAGTTGATCTTGATATCTTTGTTCGCTACCTTTAACCATAATAATAGGAGTTTCACTCTCTACTTTAGTGTATAACGAAGCGTTACGTGTACGAACTTCTCCTTCGATAACAGGCCAAACTTCAATGAATTTCTTCATTTTTTGAGATCCTTGAGCTTGGTTACCATCTTTGAATGCTGAGTAACTTTCTTCTAGAAGTTTTATACCTTGTTCAAGTGTTTTTACATCTGAAGATTGTTCTAGTTTTTTTCCTGCTAGGAAGTCATCAAGGTAGTTTTTTAAGTCTGTTAAATACATTTTTGTAGTTTGATAGTCGTAAGGCTCAACTTCCATTGAACTACGAAGAAATGACATTGTTGTCTCAACTTTGCCGTAGTAAGCAGGTTCAAGTGTTCTTACGATACCTTCATTTCTAACCCAAGCAGCGTTGTATTTTACATATTCTGCTTTCATAGTTTCTACATTTTTAGTATCAATTGCTTTTTCTAGTTTATCAAAAGCAGGAAAGAGTTTCGTTTTAAAAGCTTTCTTTTCTGATTCGATATCAAGGGGATTTTGTTCATTTTCAAAAGCAAGTAAGGCAGTTGATAGCTCTCTTAGTTGCTCTTCATTTATATCATTTGATTTTAAAGTTTGTTTAACTTTTTTTCCAGCTTCAGAATCTGAATTTTTTGTAGATTCAAATTTTGTTTTAAATTCTTGTATTAATTTTTTAGCTTTATCACTTTCATTATTTTTTAATGCAGTATTAGCATCAGTAATTTTAATAAAAAGATTACTGTATGACTCTTTAGCTATAATAGTTTTTAAATAAGGGGAACTAAAGCTAAAAAGTACGATAAAGGCTAAAATAATCTTAGTCAAAAAGTTTTTGGCCAATATATTCACCCTCCTTAATTCCTCCAAAACATGCGAATAGACCACTACCTATATGAGTAATGTATTCATTCATTTTATCTTCAGTCCCTAAGCTATTTTGAATAGTAATAAACTGTTTTGGATCTTTTTGGAAAGAAATAAATAGTAGACCTGAGTCAAATTGTCCTGTAGTTTCATTTATGCCGTCTGAATAAGAATATGATCGTCTAAGTAATTCAACACCCGGTTTGTGTGCTAAATGGACATGTGAAGTTACAGGTATTAACGGTTTTCCATCTGGCCCTTTTTTATCAAGGTCTATTGGTGCAAATTCATCTGTTTCACCAAATGGGGCACCACTTTCTTTATATCTTCCAAAAGTATTTTCTTGTTCATTTAAGTTTGTTCTATCCCATGTTTCAAGGTGCATTTGAATGCGTCTGACAGCCATATAACTTCCATCTTTCATCCAGTTGTTTTTATCGCACCATACGATTTTGTCGAATTGCTCTTCTTTAGTAGCATTAGCAGTACCATCTTTAAAACCAAAAAGGTTACGTGGTGTTTCAACACGATTACCGATTGCTGCGAAACCTGATTGGCTCCATTTCATAGTTACTGTAGAACGAGCTTTTCTAACTAAATTACGTATTGCATGGAAGCATACTTGCTCATCGTCTGCACATGCTTGGATACAAATATCTCCACCTGTATATTTTTCTTTAAGCTGTTCTCTAGCAAATGGTGGTAGGTCTTTAAATTCTTCAAGATTTTTGTTCTCTAAGTTCATTTTTTTAAGAAAGCTTGGACTAATCCCAAAAGTTAGAGTTAAGCGGTAGGGGTTTAATCCTACCGTTTCTCCAGTATCTTTTGGTGGTAAATAATGGTTTTTAAGAGCAGGTTCAACTAATTCACCGTTCATTAATTTTTCACTATATTTAGTCCATTCTTTAAACATGTTAATGACATCATCACGTTTAGTAGAGTGTAAATCTAATACTACGAAATAAGCGCATTTTTGCATTAAAGTAGTAATTCCAGCTTGATGTTTGCCGTAAAAACTAATTTTTTCATCGCCGTCAGCAATAACTCTATTATTTTCGGATTTGTTTGCGAAAAATCCCCCAAGAGCAGAAGCTCCAACAACGGCTCCAGCTCCAGTCATTCCTGCTTTTTTTAGGAAATCACGTCTTGTTATTTTTTTATCAATCCATTTTTTACCAGATTCTTCCATATTACTTAGCCTCTTCGTCTAAAATTACACCCATTTGTGAAAGTGGTTCACCTAATTTAGTTACTGCTTCAGAAAGTTCTTTCGTATTTTCTTTAGTTAAGTCAGTATATAGTTTATAATGTTTGTCATCAGTTTTGTATTTATCTAATAGACCGTTGATTGTAGCGAATTTTTCAACTAAATCTTTTGCTAATTTGCTGTCTTTTTTCTCGATTAAAGGTTTAAAGATTTTGAAGATTTCTTCAGCACCTTCGATATTAGCTTTGAAGTCGTAAAGGTCAGTGTGAGAGAAGATTTCTTCTTCACCTGTAATTTTTTGTGTTGCAACTTCGTTAAGTAGGTCAACAGCTCCAGTTACCATTAAGTCAGGAGTGACTTCTACAGTAGCAACTTTAGCTTTTAGTTCTTTAATGTCTTTTACTAGTTGATCTGCATATTCTTCAGTACCTTTAGTAGTATTTTTTTCCCACATAATTTTTTCAATTCTGTGGAATCCGCGCCATCCATCTTCAGTTTTGTTTTCTTCTAAGTAGTCAGCAAGACGGAAGTCGATGTTTACATCTAATTCTCCGAAGCTTTCTGCGATTGGTTCTGAACGTTCATATGCCATACGAATGATAGGATATTGTTTTTTAGCTTCTTCTAGATTTCCTGCTTTAATAGTTTCAGCAAATTTTTCAGTATCTTTAAGTAGAGTATCTACTTGATTTTCTACGAATTTTTTGTAAAGCTCAGTAGCTTGTTTAAGTTGTTCTTTTGTTCCTTTTGATGTATCAACTTGAGCTGATTTATTTTCTTCCTTTTTATCTGATTTAGCAGAACATCCGCTAATAACGATAGTACCAGCCATTAGGGCTAAAAATAATTTATTTTTCTTCATTAATTTAAACTCACTTTCATGATTAATATTTTTCCTATTATAAATTATAATCATTATCAATTAGAAAGTAAAGCAATTAGAAAGAAATTTTTTAAAAAATAAAAGTTTTATCATAAAAATAAAAAAATTTCTAATGAAGTAAAAAATTAAATTATTTTTATGTATCAGATTAAAAACTTTAATAAAGTAAATGTAGTAATTATATTTTAAGAAATTATTTTTGTTATATAATAACTTTATGAAAGCGTAAAAACAATTATATTGAAAGTTGAAAATGTTTGATGTATAATGAAAATAAGATTTTTAGTAAGTGATAAAAAAAAGATACTAAGAACTTAAAAAATTACTATTACATTATAAAATATAATAATTTAAAAAAAGGAATAACATGCTTTATGAAACAAAAGTTAAAAATATTTGCAACATCAAAATGGTTTGATTTATTATGAGTTGCTTTAGTAATTAGTATAGCTATCGCATCTGGATATTTAGCAACAAAATTGGATAAATTCGTTGATTGGGGACCGTGGACTGCACTTGTTCCATTTGGATTTATTTCTGTTATTAATGTTGGTATTTCAATGTTATCGACAAGATTTACAGGAAAATTAAGTAAACTTGGAAACTATTTAGGTATTATTAACGCAGTGTTATCGGGAGTTATTGATTATATTTTAGGAAATAAGGCGGCAATCATTACATATCCAGTGACATTTTTAATCTATTTAGGTGCAATCTATGTATGGAATAAGTCTACAGACAAACCAAATACAATGTCTAAAGCAAAACTGTATACAGTATTAACAGCAATTGCGATTCTTTCATTTGTATTTTCTTATGTGACAAATTACATTGGATATCACGGTAAGATGAGCACTCTTGCATACATCACTACAATCGCGTTTGCATTTTCATTAATGGGGAATGGATTAAATACATTTAAGTTAACGACACAATGGCCGTTCTGGTTATTATATAATTTTGTTCAACTTACAAAAGCAATAGTTCAAGGAAACTTCGCTAATGTTGGTAAATACATTTTCTACATTATTAACAGTGTTGGAGCACTATTTGTATGGAAAGATTCAGAAAAATAAAATAAATTACAATTATAGATTTAAAGCTGTTGACAACTGTAATGATGCAAGTGTCAACAGTTTTTTTTGCTTGAGGTATCCTTTAAAATTATATTATTAATACTGATTTTTAAAAATTAAGAATGAAATCATTATTTTCGACAAAGGGAAAAAATTAATATATTTTTTTAAATAGACAAAATATGTCCGAAGTTTAATGTAAAATATGTTTATAAAATATAGTTATTATTATTAAATAATCATAAGAAAATAGATTGAAAGTGAATATTTAATAATGTATAATGAAAAAAGATAAGACTTTAAGCGATTGATGAGGAAGAGGCGAATAATTTGAGTGATTCAAGGGATAAGAAGTTTCGTGGGTTAGAAATATATGATCGACTTAGACGAGGAGAGAGGTTAGTAAAAGAAGACCTAGCTAATGAATATGGAGTTTCTCTTAAAACTATTCAAAGAGATATTGACGAATTGAGAGATTATCTATTTGAGAAAAAAGAAGAGATTGGAGAATTTGAAATAATAGTAAAGAACAAAGAGTATATTTATACAGCTGTTAGTGAAAGTGATAATACTCTTACTCAACAGGATATCTTAGTACTTAGTAAAATTTTGTTAGAAAGTAGAGCTTTTAATAAAAAAGAGATGTCTTTATTATTAAAAAAATTACAAAATCAATTAAGTTGGGAAAGTAAAATACATGTTAGAGAATTGATTAATAATGAAGATTTTTACTACACTGAACTACAGCATGGAAAAGATTTACTAGAGGTATTGTGGAGTTTGTCAAATGTAATTAGAGAAACTAGGGTAATAACTTTTGATTATACTCGAATGGATAAAAAACAAACTAAAAAAGAAGTGCGTCCTATTTCTATTATGTTCTCGGAATTCTATTTTTATTTAATAGCTTATGGAATAACTAGTGAAGAAGACGTACCACTAGTCTTTCGAATTGATAGAATGAGTAATATTAAATATAAAGACGAAACTTTCTATATTCCATATAGAGATAGATTTGAAGACGGGGAATTTCGTAAGAGAATTCAGTTTATGTACGGAGGGAAATTAAAAAAAATTACATTTAAATTTAGTGGGCCATCGCTTGAAGCAATGTTAGATAGATTGCCGACAGCTAAGGTAATAAAAACAGAAGATAATATTCATACAATTGTAGCAGAAAGCTATGGTGATGGAATAAAGATGTGGCTAAATAGTCAAGGAGAAAATGTAAAGATAATAGAAGAGAGGGAGATATAGAGATAATATTTGTAAAATATCTAGCATTAATATGTATGGAGGAAATTAATGGATAATAAAGATGTAGTTATAGATGTAAAAGCTAAGGAAATTATAAAGGATGATGGTAATGAAATTATAGTGGAATATAGTGAAGAGAATAGTGGTTATATAGATAATGTAGGTTTAAAAAAATATTTTAATAAGAACAAAAATACTATTTTGAAAAAAATGGAAAATATACTCTATGAGGCACCAGTATTTATTAATACTTTAAAAGCTATGATTCCTAAAGAATCTCTACAAGCTGTGCTGACAGATGATCAAAAAGAAAAATTAAAAAAGGGAGTAATAGAGTTTGTTACTAAAAAGGATGGTTCACTAATAGCTGAATTAAGAGATTGTGATACGAAAAAAATAGTTGCTAATATAGAATTAAAACAATTTAAGGAGTTCCCGAAATTAAATGAAGCCTTAGCAGATTATACTGCTCAATTAAAAATGAAGGAAATTGCCGAAGAAATTAACCAAATTAAGTTAGCGGTGGAAGAGGTGCGAGTAGGTTTAGAAAATGACAGACTAGCCTTAGCATATAGTTGTCAACAAAAACTGATTCAAGCCATGGAGATAAAAAATGAAATCTTAAAACAACAAGCATTATTAAGCGTTATACATTCTGCAGAAGATTCGAGAAATCTATTAATGCTTAGTCAAAGTTCAAATTTAAAATTTATAAGTGAACAGCCTGAAAGTACTATTGGAAAATTTATTAGAGGATCAAAACAAGAAGATATAGATATGAGAATTTCAGAAATAAGAGAAAATTTATCTGCTTTGAATATAACATCCTTAGTTTCGGCAATAGGATATCAAGTTTTAGGTGAAGAAGAATCAATGAAAAAGAGTTTAGATTATTATAGAAATTATCTAGATAAATCTTATTTTAAAGTTGAAGGATTGATTGAACGACTAGATTCTATGGACTCGTTACCTGAAAATTATTGGACGGAGAAAGTGCCAAGTTTAGAAGCTAATATTAAAGAATTATCTTATAATAGTGAAAATAAGTTATTAATTGAAGAAAAATTAGAAGATAATATATTTTGTATAGAAGGAGAATAAAGGTGTCAAAAATATGTAAAGGAAAAAATTGTAATAAATTATTAAAAGAAGGATATAAATATAATAAATGTGAAGCGTGTCGAAATAAAAACAATGGAAAAATTAAGACTATAATAAAAGGAATTACTGCAGCAGGAGTGGTAGTAGTTGAACTAGGTCTATTAGCTTTAAATGTTAAAAATAAAAAGTAGTTTTTCCCACATTATGTCCAACCTCTTTAATATACTAAGTATATTAAGGAGGTTTTTTATATGGATACAATTAATTTTAATACTTTAACTAATGTAGAAAGAATACTTTTAACAAATGATTCTGATTATTATATAAAAAAGTATAGTTCTAATATTTCTAAAATAAGAAATGAGTTAAATAAACTATTAAAAGGAACAGATTTATCGATTTTAGAGAGAGTTAATTATCGGCTAACATTTAGTTATGATTGTGATATATATTTTAGAGAAGAGTATTTAAAGATTTTTTCAATAAAAAGATTTTATAAATTTTTTGGTTATAAGATATACTACAAAAATATTGTAGGGCTAGATTATAATCATAATAAAAAAGAGTGTACTGTCAAATATTTTAATAAAGGAAGAATACATGGATTAAAATTTTCTGCATATCCAGAGTGCTACAAACTATTATCAGACTTATATAAACATATTGTATGTTAAAAATTTTCTAGTAAAATACGATTTTCTATGAGATAATAATTTTATAGTCCGCGAAGAGTGGAAAGATTTTAGATAACAGGAGAATATATATGAAAAAAAGTATTGCTATATTTTCGAGTATTATAGTTGCGCTTATTATTTGTGCTACAGCATATTATTTTATGTTTGGTGGTGGGAAAGATGAGAAGGTAAAAGAAGAGTATCAAAAATATGTTGATATGATAAATATTAGTCATGATTTTGAAGTTGGAGTAAAAGGTCTGGAGACTTTAACAACAGATGTTGCTCAGAAAGTTATTCCGACTATTAAGACGGATATTAAAGTTGCAAAAGAGGTTAGAAATACGTCTATTAGCTTAAATGATAAAAAAATTGATGAAGCAAGAGATAGTCTAGATAAAGCTAAAAAACTTGATACAAATTCAAATTTTTCAGCTGCTATTAACTGGTTAAATGCTGATATTGAAAATTATAAGAGAGCTGAAGAAGAGATAAAAAATATTAAGACAGATGTTAATTTTAGTAAAGATTTATCTCAAATTTTAGAAAAATACAAGTTTAATAATAATAGTTTAAAACAATTGTTAAGTGATATGGGTAATAAGCTTTATGATAAAGCTCAGGAAGCTGCACAAAAGACTAAGGAACTTGCAGAAAAAGCAAGAGAGTTTGAGCGTAAGAACAAAAGATCTGATGTCGAATTAGGTGGACCGAACCCTGCGTTATTAAATGATAGCAATTCGTTGCCGGCTGATGCTCAAGGATTAGGTGGAGCAATGGATGAAGAAGGAGCAAGAAAAATGAGTTCTGATCTTGTTAATAGATATAAAGGGTATCTTCTAAAAAAATATGATGGAGTATCAATTGAATGGTCTATCAATGGTAAGAGTTTCAAAATTATTAAGGAAGATGGAAGTAAACTTACCTTCACTACTCAAGCTCAACTTTATAGAAAAGTTGGTAATAGATTAGTTTCTGGAGTTAATCTTAACAGCGAAGAAGGCTCTGAATTTTTATATAATACATAAGCTATTAATTGAGAAAACTCAAGGCATGACATAATGTCAATTGCCTTGAGTCTTTTTATATTTCGACGATATCAATATTTGCTCGTGTTTTATAAATAACATCTTTTCTTTCGATTAAAATAGTAGCTTTTTCAGCTAGTTCTTTATTTTCTTTAATTTTACTAAGTAGCTCACGACTTGGATTCATAGCAACTGGATTACCTACACGTCTTAGCATATTATAATCCCCATTAGTATCTCCGTAAGCAAATGATTCAGAAAGATCAATATTATATTCTTCAACTAACTTGTCAATTGTTTTATTTTTACTATCAGCGTCCCACATTGGAATTACTTCACCTGTAAATTTATCATTTTCCATGATGTATTTACTACCAATTGCAAGAAATGCATGATGTTTTTTTCCCATTGCTTCAACAAGATAGTCAGGACTACCTGAGATAAAAATAATAAGGTGTCCATTTTTTTTATGTTTTTCAATAATATTTCTAGTGAACTTATAGACACGATCAGCTTTAAGTTTCATTACTTGTTCAGTTGCGAAATCAATATATTTTTTATGAAGACCTGTTATTGCTTGAACATAAGCTTCAGATACACCAAATAGATAGTTATCATAGTCTTCGAAACGCTTATCCCAGTTGATGTATGTATCTTTTACGCCATTTATCCAATATCTTTCATCTACAACTTCGTATTTAATTAATTTTTTAAAATGTTCTGTCATTAAAGAATCTCTATATAGAGTTCCATCAATATCGAAAAATGCCGCTATTTTCTTTTCTTTCATATTTTATCCTCCTACTAAATCAATTATTATTTATGTTTAAAGGGAGTGACTCAAAAATCGTGATTTCTTAAGAAATCGATTTTGTCGAGTCACCCCCGCACAGTTTATTAGATATCTAAAAAGCTTTTATAAAGCGAATTTAGATGTCAATAAACCACTGCGTCTATGAGTTTTCATAGACACTTTGTTAAAATTTAGGTCTTTTGAATCACTCGCCTTTAAAAGAAGTTTTAAAATTCTGAAGCATCTACAGAATCAAGATATTTTTTAAGCTCTGGCACAATATTAGAAATAGTTCCATCTTTGAACGGATTTTCTAGATTTGCTTCTTTAACTAATTCTAAGAATGGTTTAGTTCCACCTTGTTTACATAGGTGTAGGTATTCAGTCCATGCTTTTTCTCTATTTTCGTTAGCTTTTTTCCAGAATTGGAAGGCACAAACTTGAGCTAAAGTATAATCGATATAGTAGAATGGCACACTAAATAAGTGTCCTTGTCTATAGAAGAATAATCCTTCATCAAGTTCTGGAATTTCTTCGTAGTAACGTGATGGTAGGTATTTTCTTTCTATTTCTAACCATTTCATACGACGCTCTTGTGGTGTTAGTTCTGGGTTTTCGTATACTTCGTGTTGGAACTCATCGACAGTAACACCATAAGGTAAGAATTTAATAGCTGTAGTCATGTGGTAGTATTTGAATTTATCAGTATCTTCTTTAAAGAAAAGATTCATCCATGGCCATGTTAAAAATTCCATACTCATTGAGTGAATTTCACAAGCTTCAAATGTTGGCCAAACGTAATCTGGCATATGATTTCTACTTTGGAAAACTTGGAATGCATGTCCAGCTTCATGAGTTAAAACTGTAACATCATGCGGAGTTTGGTTGAAGTTAGCGAAGATAAATGGTGCTTTGTAATCTGGAATAAATGTACAGTAACCACCACCAGCTTTTCCTGGTTTTGTATCTAAGTCTAATAGATTGTTTTCAGTCATAAATGTAAAGAATTCATTAGTTTCTGGTGATAATTCTTTATACATTGTTTTAGCATAATCAACAAGTGTAGGACGGTCACCTTTTGGAGTAGGGTTACCAGATTTGAATGTTACACTTTCATCATGGAATGAAAGTTTTTCAAGTCCTAGACGATTAGCTTGTGCTTTTTTAAGTTCTTCAACTACAGGAACGATTTCTTCGAAAATTTGTTTTCTATAGTTTGCTACGTCTTTTGCATTGTAGTCAGTTCTACGTAGACGAAGGTAAGCAACTTCTACGAAGTTATCAAAACCAAGTTTTTTCGCAATACGAGTACGAACTTTGATCATACGGTCATATATGCTATCGTATTGTTCTAAGTTTTCTTTGAAGAATTTCGCGACAGCCTGACTTGCTAATAGACGAGTCTCACGGTTAGCATCTTGAGTATATTTAGCCATACCGCTTAGGTTATGTACTCCACCATCAAATGGGATTTTAGCACTTGAAGTAAGTTTAGTATATTCAGAAGTAAGTTTATTTTCTTCTTTTAGATCTTCAATGATTTCATCGCTGAATACTTTAAGAGAAGCTTCAATTAAGTTAAAGTAGTGCTCTCCAATTTCTTTTTTAAGTTCTTCTTTAAATTTAGAATCGAACATTGCTTTGTCGAATTTACTAAGAAGAGAAGTCAATTCAGGATTGAAATCATCCCAAAAATCTCTTTCAGCTTCGTAAAACTTATCAGTAGTGTCGATTGTTGCACGAATTTCTACTAATTGAGCTAATGTATCAACGCTATTACGAAGTTTGTTGTATTCATTAAAAATTTCTAAAGTTTCTTCAACATTATTTGCCGAATTTAATTTTTCTATTAATGTTTCTAATTGTTTTTTTATTTGATCAGTATCTGGTCTAGTATATTGGTAATTTTCAAAAGTCATAATACACCCTCCTAAAAATCTTATTTATAAATTATCAATACTACTATGATATCATGAAATATAGAAAAACACAAAAGTAAAATTCAGAAAATTCTAAAACAAAGATTGAAAATTATACTAATATGTTTCGTAAAATAAAATTTTAAAAAACTGTCGGGTAGGAAACTTTGACATTCTGAGCTATTTATGAAATAATAAAATAAGGATGAAAGACCGAGAGAAATAATTAGAAATAAAGGAGAAAAAAATTTGATTACAACTAAAGATATAATTATTGATCCACACGCAACACTTAGAGCACGTGCTGAAGAAGTAAAAAGTCCGATTTCAGATGAAGATAAAGCTATCTTACGTGGATTACTAGAATATGTAATTGCTTCTCAAGATGATGAAAAAGCAGAAAAATTAGGATTAAAACCAGGGATAGGATTAGCGGCACCGCAAATTAACGTTTCAAAAAGAATGATCGCAGTGCACATTCCGGATGAGGAGTTCCCAGAAGATACAGTTTCTTATGCATTGTATAATCCAAAAATTATCTCAAACTCAGCTGCAAAATGTTACTTAGCTGGTGGAGAAGGATGTTTATCAGTAGATAAAGAAATTAAAGGATATGTTCCTCGTTATTCAAAAATTAAAGTAGTTGGTTATAATGAAAATGATGAGAAAGTTACTTTAACTTTAACAGATTTACCAGCAATTTGTTTCCAACACGAAATTGATCACCTAAATGGAGTTATGTTCTACGATCATATTAATAAAGAAAATCCATTTGATGTACCAGCTGAATATGAAAAACTATAATATTTAATAATAGAAGAAAAATACACGTAAGACAGTTAGAATATCTTACGTGTATTTGTTTATAATATCTCTTTTTCTTTCATATTGTAATGTAGATAAGCATCGATAAAATCGATTATCTCACCATCCATTACTTTGTCTACTGTGGATACTTCGTAGTTTGTTCTGTGATCTTTTACCATTTGATGTACCAACTGAATACGAAAAACTATAATGTAATAGAAGAAAATACACGTAAGACAGATAAAATGTCTTACGTGTATTTAGTTATGGTGTTTAATGAAAAAACGTAAAATTACTTCATAAAAGTAGTAGAAATAAGCTGATAAATAATACTTCATTAAGTATCTATTTTAATAAAATGGTAGTAGTAGTAACTTTGAAAAATTTGATTTTCCTAGAAATTAATTTTTGAAGTTTTTTATTTTAATTATATAGTTTTTATTTTGCTACACAGTAATTTATAAAATTCTAAAAATAGAGATATTAGTTTCGGAAACCTTATATACTAATATGTAAATCTTAGATATACCTTACTTATTTCATATAATTAATTTAAAATACTTATTTATACATAATTATTTTCATAGATAATAAAACAATTGAAAAAAATAAAGGGTTTACAGCTGTAGTTTATTTAGGTGTTTATAGAGTTTTAAAACATTGATAAAATTTAAAAAACAGAATAATTGAAAAAAAAAAATAAGAGTATAATTATTCATAGTAGGTATTAAAACTTCAATTTGTTAAAACGAGTAAAATTAATACATACTGATCTAGTTTAATATACAGAAATTATTAATGTATATAAAATTAGATTTTATTTATATATTAGGAAGGAGGATAGGATTTTTAGCGTAAATAATCGCTTTTTGTAAATTGACAATTAAATATAAAAATAGGAGGTTTTTTAAAAAATATGAAAAGAAGGTTCAAGAAGATAATTAGCCTACTTACAATTCCGATTTTATTAATATCTATGATTCTTAATAATAGTATTTTAAAGGAAGTGAAGGCAGCTGATTTGAATAATAGGGTACAACTTACAAACCTTCGTTTATTGTCAACGTTAGATGACAATGTATTACCTGGAAATATACTCCACGGGAAGGATCAAACGGAAGCTAATGTAAATTTTGCTGGGGAATATTCATTTAATGAAGCTCCTGGTGCAATTAGAAATGGTGATAGTTTCTCTGTAGATATACCATCACCGTTAAAGTTAGAAGATGCGGAACTTCCATTAGTTGATACTAATAGTAATGAAACTTTAGGAAAAGTAGTAGCTTCAAGTGCCACAGGTAAAATTACATTTACTTTTAACGAAAAAGTAGAAGATAAACATCATATACATGGAACATTTAAAGTTTCGGCTAAACAAACAGTAACGAATGAGGATAAGACTATTGTTTATACTCTGCCCAATGGAAAAACACAATCTATTACTTACAAAGTTTTGAAAGCTGCTAATCAGAACGTAAAAGGGGAAACTGTTTATAAAGCGGGTTATGATGGTGGTAATATGAATTACTGGGTTCGAGTGAACCGCTCTAAAAAAGATTTATCGGGGAAAGTCGTTAAAATCAAGGACTTTTTTGATACAAGTAAAGGTTCATTAGCAACATATATTGAAAAATCATTCTCTCTAAAAGAAGCTGTATATACAGAAGAATCAACATATGAGAAAGATCTTGTTTCTACAGGAAAGGTATATAAGGTTACAACAGATGCAGCTGTTTATAAAGCTGATTCAGACAACACAGCCTTACTTACTTTTACAAATAGTAAAACGGGATTTGATTTATTATTACCTACTAATACAGGAACAAAGAGTTTTCTATTAGAATATAGCTCAACGTCACCTCAAGATACAACTAAATTATACAATAGTGTTGGTATGGAAATCGATAATGAAGCTCAACCTACTTGGACAGAGTGGGCAGGTAAAAAAAATACTGAGACCACACATGTTAAAGATCTTAAAAGTACAAAAGCTATTGGAGCAACGATAACTGCTGATTTAGCAGGTAAAGTTAAGATACTTAAATATGATGAGGGTGATGCCTCAGTCGTTCTTTCTGGTGTTCAGTTTGATATTAAGAAAGAAAATGGTGAATTTGTAGAAACTATTACTACAAATGAAAAAGGTATAGCAGTTTCAGGATTATTACCTGATGGAAAATATATTGCAAAAGAAAAAGTTGCTAAAGATGGTTATAAACTTAATGAAAAAGAATATCCATTTGAAATTGACTCTGCTAAGGAAAAAGCTAATAAAAAGAATACATCGACTTTAAACATTCCTAATAAACGAAAAACTATTGATTTTGAAGCTACGAAGGTATGGAAAAATGGAGTTTCTTCTGATTATAAAGAAGTCAAATTAGGTTTATATGTACATAAAGAAGGTGAAGATGCTAGTAATGCAAAACCAGTTACTGGATCATATACTCCAACCGTAACAAGTGCTAATGGTGTTTATACTTATAGATGGACAGACCAATTACCAGAAAGAAATCTTGATGGATCTAAACTAGTCTACTCTGTCCGCGAACTTCAAGAAAAGACTGATTTACCATTAGAAACAGGAGATAAAGTAACTGTAGGAGAAAGAAACTATGTAGTATCTTATAATAATGCTAAAACAGAAGTTATAAATACATATGAAGTACCAAAAACAAAGATTACCGCTAATAAAATTTGGGAAGGTGGTCAAAGTGAGGTACGTCCAACATTATTTTTCAAATTGTATCGTTCAATTAATGGAGTTGAAGAAGAGGTTAAAGTAGACAACAAAGAAGTACCTAAAATAAATGGTAGTGTAGAATGGACCGATTTACCAAAAACAACCGAGGCAGGAAGCGAATATACTTATAGCGTAAAAGAAGTAGATGATAAAGGAAATATCTTAACTGAAAAAACAGCGGGATATAGTGTAGAAAAAACAGATAATTTAACTATTAAAAATAAGTATAGTGTTAATCCGTTAAATATAGATATAGCTGTTTCAAAAGAATTATCAGGTAATCGTCTAGAGAAACTTAAACAAGATGAATTTGAATTTATTCTAAAAAGTGAAGATGGTAGAGAAATTCAAAAAGTTAGAAATTCTGAAAGTGGAGAAATTGTATTTAGAAATGTTAATTTTACAGAAAAAGGTACATATAATTTTGTTATAGTGGAAGTTAATGGTGGAAAAACTATTAACGGGGTAAGATATGACAATAAAGAAATTAATGTCACTGTAAAAGTAACAGATGATGGGAAAGGTAATCTTACATCTGAGGTAAGTTATCCTAATAACGAAAAAAGATTTATAAATGAATACATTCCTGCAGAAAAAACAAGTGTAACATTAGGTGCTAAAAAAGTACTTGAAGGGAAAACACTAGAAGAAGGAAAATATAGTTTTGAGTTGAAAGACGAAAAAGATAAAGTACTTCAAACAGTAACGAACAAAGCAGATGGAACAATATCATTTGCGGGAATCGAATATGACGAAAGTCAAGTAGGTACACATAAGTACAAAATATCAGAAGTTGCAGGAAACGAACCAGGTATTACATATGATAAAACTGTGTATGAAGTAGAAGTGAGTGTAACAAAAGATACACAAGCAAATAGACTAAATGCAACGATATCAAAAACGCCTGAAGAATTAAAATTCACAAACCAATACACTCCTGCAGAAAAAACAAGTGTAACATTAGGTGCTAAAAAAGTACTTGAAGGGAAAACACTAGAAGAAGGAAAATATAGTTTTGAGTTGAAAGACGAAAAAGATAAAGTACTTCAAACAGTAACGAACAAAGCAGATGGAACAATATCATTTGCGGGAATCGAATATGACGAAAGTCAAGTAGGTACACATAAGTACAAAATATCAGAAGTTGCAGGAAACGAACCAGGTATTACATATGATAAAACTGTGTATGAAGTAGAAGTGAGTGTAACAAAAGATACACAAGCAAATAGACTAAATGCAACGATATCAAAAACGCCTGAAGAATTAAAATTCACGAATACGTTTGTACAAAAGATGATTGATATACCAGTAACAAAAGTGTGGAATGACAATAATAATAATGATGGTAAACGACCAAATAATGTGGAAGTCGAATTATTAGAAAATGGATCATCTACAGGGAAGAAACTAATCTTAAGCTCTGAAAACAATTGGAAAGGAAGTTTCCAAAACTTAGTCGCAGAAAAAGATGGGAAAGCTATTAATTATTCTGTTGTAGAAGTTGCAACTAATGGATACCAAGCTTCTGTGACAGGTGATGTAAATACTGGATATACTATTACAAATAGTTATTCTAATGAGACAGTAAATATTAAGGCTGTCAAAAATTGGGATGATGGTAATAACCAAGATGGTAAGAGACCATCTGAAATAAAAATTAATTTATTAGCTGATGGTAAAAAAGTTGAAACTAAAACAGTAAAAGCAGATCAATCAGGAAAATGGGAAGTATCATTTACTGGAAAGCCGAAATATAAAGATGGTAAAGAGATAAAATATACTATTACAGAAGAGGCTGTGAATGAGTATACAACTACGATTACTGATTTTAATGTAGTTAATAAATATGTTCCGAAAGTAGTAGAATTTCAAGTTACGAAAATTTGGGATGATGCAAACAATCAAGATGGTAAGAGACCTTCGACTATACAAGTTCAACTTTATAAGTCTATAGAGGGTTCTGTGGAAACTCCTTTACCAGATAAGATTTTAACACTCGAAGAAAAAGGGCAAAATAATCCGAATAAATGGACTGGTATTTTTACAAATTTACCGAAATATGAAAATGGTAAAGAAGTAAGTTATTCAGTTAAAGAGATTAATGTTCCAGAAGGTTATGTTTCAAATGTTGTTGGTAAAGAAATTACAAATAGTCATACTCCTGAAGAAATAGTAATAGAAGGTACTAAAGTATGGAATGATAATAATAACCAAGATGGAAAACGTTCGAAAATCATAAGAGTTCAGATTCTAAATGGTGAAAAAGTTGTTGATGAAATAGAAGTATCAGAGAAAACTAACTGGACATTTAAATCAAAATCATTGCCTAAATATGAGAATGGTAAAGAAATTAAATATGCAGTTAAAGAAATGGAAGTAAAAACATATTCTACTGATATTTCAAAAGATGATAATGGAAAATATACAATAACAAATACTCACGAACCAGAGAAAATAAGTCTTCAAGGACAAAAAATTTGGGATGATATGAATAATATTGATCAAATAAGACCAGTATCAATAACTGTTAAACTTTATGCGAATGGAGAAGATACAGGAAAAACAGCGACTGTTACGGAAAATAATGGTTGGAGATATGAATTTTCAAATTTAGATAAATATAAAGATGGAAAATTAATTACTTATTCGGTTAAAGAAGTGAATATTCCAAACGGTTATGAGGTTGAAGAAAATGGTATGAATATAATAAATCATCATAAGCCGAATAAACCGAAGGATCCAGAACCGAATAAACCGAAGGATCCAGAGCCAAATAAACCAAAAAATCCAGAACCAAAAACTATTAATCCAGATAAATCAAGAGAACTAGATAACAATAAAAAATTACCACTTACTGGTAGTGAATCTGGAAATTCTTTATTAGGATTAATATTGTTAGGTGTTGGTACTAGCTTGGTTGCGTATAAACGTAGAAAAGAAGATTAAATAAATTAAAAGCGAGAAAATATTTTCTCGCTTTTTTCTTTTTTATAATATTTCTTTTTTTTTCATATTGTAATGTAGATAAGCATCGATAAAATCTATTATCTCGCCATCCATTACTTTATCTACTGTGGATACTTCGTAGTTTGTTCTGTGATCTTTTACCATGGTATATGGAGTAAATACATAGGAACGAATTTGAGAACCCCAACCAATATCCTTTTGTTCACCCCGAATTGCTGCTAATTCTTTTTCTTTTTCTTCTATTTCACGTTGATAAAGTTTTGATTTTAAATTTTTCATCGCAGCATCTTTATTTTTAATTTGACTTCGTTCTGCTTGTGATTGAACGACTATACCAGTAGGTAGGTGAGTAATACGAACTGCTGAATCAGTAGTGTTAATATGCTGCCCACCAGCTCCTTGAGCTCTGTAAGTGTCTATTTTTAAGTCTTCATTATTAATTTCAATGTTAATTTCATCATCATTAAATTCTGGAATTACATCGATTGAAGCGAACGATGTATGTCTTTTTCCAGATGGGTCAAAAGGTGAGATACGCACAACTCGGTGAACACCTTTTTCTCCTTTTAAGAGACCATATGCAAAGTCACCTTCAACTTTTATAGTTGCTGATTTAACACCAGTGATATCACCAGATTGATAGTTTAAATAGCTGTATTTTAACCCCTGCTTTGTGAAGAATCTTTCATACATACGTAACATTAATTCTGACCAATCTGTAGCATCAGTACCACCAGCGCCGGCATGTATTTCTAGTATAGCAGTGTTGTTATCATATTCTTCTGAGAATAATAATCTAAAGCTAAAATCTTCAACACCTGATTTTAGATTGACTACTGTTTCTAGTAAATCTTGATAAATTTCTTCGTCATCTTCATCTTTTAAAAACTCAACCATCTCTTCAGAGTGTTCTAAATAGTCTATCATTTCACTAAATTCATCAAGTTCTTTTTTTATACTTTTTGATTCTGTGACTAATAGACTGGCTGCTTCGCTATCATTCCAAAAATCAGCCTCAAGCATCATATTTTCAATTTCAGCAACTCGCTCAGTTTTATCTTCTATTTTTAATGAAGTTTTAAATTCAGTTATTCTTTTGTTAATTTCTTCGAGTTCTTTTCTAAGTTCAATAAGTTCCAAAATTTTTACCTCTATTAACTTCTTTCGTTTACTTATTATACAAGAATTTTATTGAAGTTACAAGGAAGGTAGGAACAAATTATAATACTTTTTTATTAAATCTACATTTAGAAATTCATGCTATAAGTTGCTTCATCTACAAATTATTATTTTATTTTCAATATTATGTGCGATGCTAAGAAAGAATCAATTGAATTTTTCATTAAAAATTATTTTTAAAAATGTGATTGTATCAAGGTTTAGGAGAATAGTAAGAAAAAAGGTCAAAAAAAGTCAAAAATATTTTAAAAAACCTATTGACTTATTTTGACCTTAATGATATTATTATATATGTGATTAGCAGTCAGATACTTAGAGTGCTAAAACACAAAATTGGAGAATAGGTGATGACGATGTTAATAGATAGACAAGTACTCATTCTTCAATCTATAGTCGAAAATTTTATTACGACTAATCAACCTGTAGGTTCTAAGCAAATTGCTCAAAATATTGATTTCAGTTCGGCAACGATAAGAAATGATATGAGTAAATTAGAAAAAGAAGGATTGATTAAAAAGACTCATATTTCATCAGGTAGAGTACCTTCGGAAAAAGGTTATCGCTATTATGTAGATTACATAAAAAAAGATTATGAACTATCGAATAGTGAGAATGAAAAACTTAAACAACTCTCTGGTGGTGATATAGTATCGGAAAATAACTATCTAGAAAAAAATGCAATAGTACTATCGGACTTAACTGATTGTACGGCGGTGATACTAGCCCCGACAAAAACGGATAGGCGCATTAATAAAATAGAGGTTATTCTTCTAAGTAGTCGTAGTATTCTCGTTATATTAGTAACAAATATAGGAGAGGTATTCCAACAAAACTATAAACTTGATGCAGACTTCACTGCAGAAGACATAGGGGAGATTAATAAACTTCTACAAAGTTACTTCTATGATGTAGATATGGCAACAGCTCATGTAATGATTCATGGTGAGTTAGAGAAATATCTAAAGAATAAAGTTAACAACTACGATATGATAGTGGTGGCTTTAAATAGATTGTTGCAAAATAAAATTAAAAAGACTGTAGCATTAGGGGGTAAGTACAATTTACTTAAGCAACCCGATATAGACAATGTAGAAAAATTAAAAGAAGTAGTATCGCTCTTAGAAGATGATAAGATAGTCGAGCTTCTAGATAATAATGAAGTAACAGACAAACCATCTATTAAAATAGGAACTGAGCTTAAGCTTGGGAATATAGATGATCTTTCATTAGTGTCTAGTAGTTATAACACATCTAAAGGTCAAGGTGTAATAGCCGTATTTGGACCAAAGAGAATGGACTATTCAAAAATCATGACACTTATAACTTGTGTTCGTGATAATTTAAATAATAATTTAAAATAATTAGGAGGTAGAGATGGCTACTGAAGAACAAAAAGAAACTCTACAAGAAGAAGTAACAACAGAAGAAACTGTTGAAACTGAAGAATCTACAGACTCTGAAGAAGTAGTTGAAAAAACTGCAGAAGAGTCATTACAAGAACAAATTGAAAAACTGCAAGAAGAAGTAAAAGCGTCAGAAGACAAATACTTACGACTTTACGCAGAGTTTGAAAACTTTAAACGACGTAAAAATCAAGAAATTGATACTATAAATGCTTACAAGAGTCAAAAAGTGATTACAGAAATCTTACCAAGTTTGGATAACTTAGAACGTGCTTTACAAGTTGAGTCAACTAATGAAGAGGTACAAACAGTTCTAAAAGGTGTACAAATGGTATACGAAGGATTACAAGCAGCGCTTAAATCAGAAGGTGTTGAACTAGTAGAAACTGAAAATGTTCAGTTCGATCCAAACTTCCACCACGCAGTAATGCAAGGAGAAGAAAGCGACAAAGAAAGCGGAGTAATCTTAGATACATTCCAAAAAGGTTACAAACTAAAAGATAGAGTAATCAGACCAGCAATGGTTAAGGTTAACTCGTAATTATTAATCCTTAGTTTTTTCAAACCTAGAAGGTGAAGAAAAAAGTTAGGAGTAAGAATCGCACAGCTACACCAAGAATGAGGAGCGTAGCAACAAAATGATTGGTATGTAGCCACTGCGCAGATATATACTCAAAAAATTAAGAACGCAGTGACAAAAAAATTTGAAAGTAGCCACTGCGCAGAATATTTTCAGTGTAAAACTGAAAAGCATTTTAAAAAGTAATATAAGACTTTGTTAGAGTGAAATAATCATTTTAACAAATAAATTTGAAAATATAGTTATTATAAATTTAAGGAGGACAAGAATATGTCAAAAATTATAGGTATCGACTTAGGAACAACTAACTCATGTGTATCAGTATTAGAAGGTGGGGAAGCTAAAGTAATCCCTAACCCAGAAGGAAACAGAACTACACCTTCTGTAGTAGCATTCAAAGGTGATGAAATCCAAGTAGGGGAAGTAGCAAAACGTCAAGCAATTACTAACCCTAACACAGTAATTTCTATCAAACGTCACATGGGTACAGATTATAAAGAAGATGTAAATGGTAAAAAATACTCACCACAAGAAATCTCAGCAATGATTTTACAAAACTTAAAAGCAACTGCTGAAGCTTATCTAGGTGAAAAAGTAACTAAAGCTGTTATTACAGTACCAGCTTACTTCAACGACGCTCAACGTCAAGCAACTAAAGACGCTGGTAAAATCGCTGGATTAGAAGTAGAACGTATTATTAACGAACCTACTGCAGCTGCATTAGCGTACGGATTAGAAAAAACAGATGTAGATCAAAAAGTATTAGTATTCGACTTAGGTGGTGGTACTTTCGACGTATCTATCTTAGAATTAGGAGATGGAGTATTCGAAGTATTAGCTACATCAGGAGATAATTTACTAGGTGGGGATGACTTCGACCAAGCTATTATCGACTACCTTGTAGAAGAATTCAAAAAAGAACAAGCTATCGACTTGTCTCAAGATAAAATGGCAATGCAACGTCTTAAAGATGCAGCAGAAAAAGCTAAAAAAGACTTATCTGGTGTAACTTCAACTCAAATTTCATTACCATTCATCTCAGCTGGTGCTAACGGACCAGTTCACTTAGAAAACACATTAACTCGTGCTAAATTTGATGAACTTACTCACAGCTTAGTAGAAAGAACATTAATCCCAACTCGTCAAGCTCTTAAAGATGCTGGATTAAACCCAAGTGAAATCGATCAAGTAATTTTAGTTGGTGGATCTACACGTATCCCAGCAGTTCAAGAAGCTGTTAAAAAAGAAATGGGTAAAGAGCCTCATAAAGGAGTAAACCCTGACGAAGTAGTAGCTATGGGTGCTGCTATCCAAGGTGGAGTAATTACAGGTGATGTTAAAGATGTAGTATTACTAGACGTAACTCCATTATCATTAGGTATTGAAACAATGGGATCAGTTATGACAGTATTAATTCCAAGAAATACAACAATTCCAACATCTAAATCACAAGTATTCTCTACAGCTGCAGATAACCAACCAGCAGTAGACATCCACGTATTACAAGGTGAACGTCCAATGGCATCTGATAACAAAACTCTAGGAAGATTCCAACTTTCAGATATACCACCAGCACCACGTGGAGTACCTCAAATCGAAGTTACATTTGATATCGACAAAAACGGTATTGTAAATGTTACAGCTAAAGATCTTGGAACTCAAAAACAACAAAAAATTACTATTGAATCAAGCAGTTCATTAACTGATGCTGATATCGATAGAATGGTTAAAGAAGCAGAAGCTAATGCTGAAGCAGATGCTAAACGTAAAGAAGAAGCTGATGTACGTAATGAAGCTGACCAACTTTCATTCCAAGCAGATAAAGCATTAGAAGAAGCTAAAGATAAAGTAGATCAAAGTTTATTAGATAACATTAAAGCTAAAAACGATACATTAAAAGAAGCTATTAAAAACAATAACTTAGAAGAAATTAAAGCTGCTAAAGATGAATTAAACAAAGCAGTTCAAGAAATGACTATGAAACTTTATGAACAAGCAAATGCTGCAGCAGGAGCACAAGGTGCAGATGCAGGAGCAACTTCATCTAATAACGATGATGACACAATTGATGCAGACTTCACTGAGAAAAAATAATTAAATAAATAGTCTAAGGGAGTTACCCAAAGCTTCTAAATTCTGAAAAAGTTTATATGGGAACTCATAGACGCAGTGGTTTATTGATATCTAAATTTGCTTTATAACAACTTTTAGATATCTAATAAACTTTGCGGGGGTGACTCAACAAAATCTTGTTTCTCCGAAATCACGATTTTTGAGTCACTCCCTTTGTTAAATAATTATAGGAGAGATTAAGATGGCTAAAAGAGATTATTATGAGGTACTTGGCGTAAGTAAAAGTGCAAGTGCAGCTGAAATTAAAAAAGCATATCGTAAATTATCAAAACAATATCACCCAGATATCAACAAAGAGCCAGGCGCTGAAGATAAGTTCAAAGAAATTTCAGAAGCGTATGAAGTACTGAGTGACGATACTAAAAAAGCTCAATATGATCAATTTGGTCACGCAGCATTTGAAGGTGGAGCCGGTCAAGGAGGATTTGGTGGCTTCGGTGGAGGTTTCTCTGGATTCTCAGGTGGTTTTGATGACCTTGGAGATATTTTCTCAAGTTTCTTCGGTGGAGGAGGATCACGTCGTAATCCGAATGCCCCACGTCAAGGAGAAGACTTATTACACCGCATTCGCATAAGTTTTGAGGATGCTGTATTCGGTACGAAAAAAACTATCAAAATCCGTAAAGATGTAGAATGTGATCACTGTCACGGAAGTGGAGCGAAAGATTCTTCATCTGTAAATACATGTCACAGATGTAATGGTAGTGGACAAGAAGCGGTAATTCAAGATACTCCATTCGGACGTATGCAAAGTCAACGAACATGTTCTGAATGTCAAGGGCGCGGAAAAATCATTAAAGATAAATGTGCTCACTGTTTCGGTAAAGGATACAATAACCGTGAGGTAGAATATGAAGTAGAAATTCCAGAAGGAATTAGCTCAGGACAACGTGTTCGTCTTCGTGGTAAAGGCGGAGCAGGAGAAAATGGAGGTCCAGCAGGTGATTTATTCATAGAGGTAATCGTTGCTGAGGATTCATACTTCCACAGAGAAGATGATGATATCTACACTGAATTAAAACTTTCTCCAGCACAGGCTGCTTTAGGAACAAAAATTGATGTTCGTACATTAACAGGTGAGATTGAACTAAATGTTCCAGCAGGAACACAACACGGACGTAAATTCCGTCTTGCAGGTAAAGGGGTTAAAAGTGTTATGGGATATGGTCAAGGAGATCACTATATCGTGGTATCTATTGAAATTCCTAAAAACTTATCGACAAAAGAACGTGAATTATACCTAGAACTTGCTAAATTAAATGATGAAAAAGTCGAAGAAGATGAAAGCTTCCTGGACAAGGTAAGTAGAAAAGCAAAAGATCTATTTGACTAATAAGACGAAAGCTCAGAGGTTTCTGGGCTTTTTTGTTATTTTATGAGGTTTTATACTATATTTATTTGAATTTTTTTGTAATACAAAGTAAAATATAAGATGGATATAAAATATATAAAAGAAGGAGTGAGGAAATGTTCATAAGTGAGTTTAAGACTGATCAAGAGATTGGTATGTTTTTATTATTAGATAATGTAATTCGTGGGATTGCGACAAGTGGGAAACCATATTTAACATTATATTTAAAAGATAAAACTGGTAGTATTGATGGGAAAATTTGGGAAGTTAAAGACGAAGATAGTGAAAACTTAAAAGCTGGTAAGATGGTTTATGTAGAAGGAACGATTTTAGATTATCGTGGAAAACTACAGTTGAAAATTAAAAACTATCGAATGGCTACAGAAAATGATAATATCGATATACAAGATTATATTCAAACAGCACCAGTACCAAAAGATGTAATGATAAATGAATTAAATTATTTCTTGAAAGAAATAAGTAATGAGAACTTAAGAACTGTAACAATTGAATTGCTAAATAAATATAAAAAACAATTTATTAGTTACCCTGCAGCTAAATCAATGCATCATGATTTTTATTCGGGACTGATTTACCATACAACAACAATGTTGAAAATAGCAAAGGCATTGGTAGGAATTTATCCATCATTAAATAAGGATTTATTATATAGCGGAATCATTTTACATGATTTAGGGAAAACTGTAGAACTTAGTGGACCTGTAGGAACTTCTTATACATTAGAAGGTGAACTATTGGGACATATTGTTATTATGAGTGATGAAGTAGCTCGAATGGCTGATAAATTAGGTATTGAAGCTGAAGAGATTACATTACTTAGACATATGATTCTTGCGCATCATGGTAAGTATGAATTTGGTTCTCCAAAACTACCTATGATTAAAGAAGCGGAAATTATTCACTTTATCGATAATATTGATGCTAGAATGATGATGTTTGAGAAAAACTTAGCGAATGTAGAGCCTGGAACATTTAGTGATAAATTATTTGGACTAGAAGGAAGACATTTCTACGTTCCTACGTTTGATAGAGAAGATAATTAAAGAAAATAAATTATAGAAAGAGAGGAAAGTATGAACAAAGGAATAAAGTATATATTAGGTTTTTCTGCAATTTTTGTTGCGGCTGTAATATGTGTATTTGGGATTATCAAATATGAAGAAATGCAAGAAGGAAGTACAACGAATAATAGTGCTAACTTAGGAAGTGTAGATGGAAAACAATTAGATAAAGAGACTACGATAATTATTGAAAAACTATCAACATTAAATGATATTGATGCTCTTAATTCTGAATTACATTTATCACAAGCTGTAATTGATATTTTGAAAAAATATGCACCGACTGTAAGTTATGCTGTGGATAACAGTGAAGGATATGATGTAATCTACTTCCGTTTAGGTGGATATTATGCTGATTTTAAAATTAATGATGTAAATAAAATTGTCGGTTCTTATAAAGTTGATGGTGGAAAATTAATACCAACAGGAGATAACTTAGATAAGATTAGTACTAAAGTTAATGGAAATGATAAATTAAAATGGAATAACATAAACGTAAATAACAAAGATCATGACAAAGATGCTGCTTTTGCAATTGCCGTAAAATATAATGGAGTGCAACTAGGTGGAAGTGTAGATAATATGATAGGATTATTTGGTTATTTATCAGATATCAATAGACACGCAAAAGATGTTCAACCCGGTACAAATGTTGTACCTATGTCACTTGGAGAAATTACCGATATTTATAATACAGCTTTTGCGGAAACATTTAGTACTGAACAAGTTTATAAAAGGATGACGGGAATAAAACAAGCTACTTATAAAGAAGTTGATGATAGTTATAAAGGCAATGAAGCTAAATATAATAAGAGTATAAGTAGGGGAGAAGTTGTTTACTTTAAGAAAGATAAGATGTACCTTGCTGCATTTGGTGGAATTGGAGGAATTAATACAATATCTCCAGCCACACCAGATAAGTATACAATAGAAGGAGATAAAGTTATTGTACCTTTAATTGATAGGTCTAGTGGTGGAAAACAAAAAGGGCAAATGGTTCTGCGTTTAAATAATAAAAAATATGAAGGTGGACAGAGTAGATCTAAATACTATATAGAAAGTGCAAGTAATTAGATTATAAAATATATTGCAAAAAAGTAGAAGATAGGATTAACTCCTGTCTTTTACTATGTATATTTTAATTTATAGAAAAAAGATAAGGAAATATAAAAAATGAATAAAGGAATAAAATATATATTAGGTTATGCTACGATATTCTTATTAGCGATGGCATGTACATTTGGAATTATAAATTATAGTAAATTAAAAAATAAAACACCAGAAAATAATAGTCAGAATTTAGGAAGTGTAGATGGTAAAAAGACAGATAAAGAGACCACTATTATTATAGAGAAATTATCAACATTAAATGATATAGATTCTTTAAATTCAGAATTAAAGCTGTCTGATTCAGTTTTAAAAATATTGAAAAAATATGCACCAACCGTAAGTTATGCAGTTGATAACAGTGAAGGTCAAGAGAAGGTACTGATACGTCAAGGTGGATATTATGATGAAAAGGAACGTATTAATGTTGGTGCGAACGATATTATTGGTGCGTATAAAGTAAAAGATGGAAAGCTAGAATCTACTAATGAGGATTTGCAATTACTTGGTACGAAATATAGTGGCGATGATAAATTAAAATGGAATGTAATGAATATCAATAATACTGAACATGATAAAGAGATCGCTAGAAGTATAGCATCTAATTATATTGATATTTTATCAAAATCTCCAGAATTTGATCCTATATTCTTACTTTACTATTTTTCAGATAAGAAAGCTAATATAGTACCTGGAAAAGGTATGAGGGTGTATGTTCCATTTTCACAAGCCAATGTAGTGGATATTTATAATTCGGGACTTAAGGATACGCTTAGTCTAGAACAAGTTCATAAAAAAATGTCTAGTATTAAAAATTTTGAATACAAAGAAATTGATGATAGTTTTAAAGGTAATGAAAAGAAATATACAGAAGGTTTAAAATCAGGAGTTTTATTATATTTCAAAAAAGATAAAATTTATGTTGGTTCAATTGAAGGGCATGCGCCATATTCTATATTAGAACCAAGTAAATCGGATAAATGGAAAATAGAGGGGGATAAAATAACTATCCCGATAGTACCATTTGGTGGAGGAAGTGAACAAAAAGGTACTATAGTTCTTCGACTTAACAATAAAAAATACGAAGGTGGACAAAGTAGAACTAAGTATTATGTAGAAAGCTTAGATTTAAAAGAATAAATGATAAATATTTTTTAATAGTGAGGATTTATGAATAAGAAAATAAAATATATATTAGGATATGCGATAATTTTTATTTTAGCTGTTTTGTGTACATATGGAATTATTAACTATGAACAGTTGAAAAATAAGATTGGAGTAAATAATAGTCAAAACTTAGGAAGTGTAGAAGGGAAACAAACTAGTAAAGAGACTACGATAATAATAGAAAAGTTATCAACTCTAAATGATTTAGATTCTTTAAATTCTGAATTAAAACTTTCAGATGCTACTTTAAAAGAATTAAAAAAATATGCACCAACTGTAAGTTATGCAGTAGAAAAAGAAGGAAATGAAGATAGAATCATTCTTAAACAAGGCGGATACCATAATCAATTTAAACTTGAAAAAGAAAACGAAATTATCGGGGCTTACAAAGTAAAAGATGGTAAATTAGAAAGTACAGGTGAAAAACCTGAAGAATTAAATTTAAAGTATAAAAAAGATAATATAAGCTGGAAAACTCTTGATGTTAAAAATACAGAACATAATAATGATGTTGCTACGAAGTTTGCTAATGTCGTAACAAATTTACTAGATGGAACAACCAAAGATATAGATGCATCATTAGTGATAACAGAGTTTTCAGATGCTCAAAAACATATTAAAGTTGATGAGATGTTGCTTTTTCATATTCCGATGCCATTATCTGAAATAATAGATGCTTATAATGCTTTACAACCTGATACGGTTAATGAAGAATATGTAATGAATAAATTGAAAAGTTCACAGTACTTAAAATATAGAGAAATAGACGATACTTTAACAGGAAATGAAGAGAAGTATTCGAAAGTTTTAAAAGAAGGCGAGTTAATATTCTTTAAAAAAGATAAGATGGTACTTGCTACTTATCGGGGACATGGGGCAATTTTCTTAAAGGGTCCTAGTAAGCCGGATATGTGGAAAATAGAAAGAGATAAGATTACTATTCCTTATTCTACTTCAGTAATTGGTAATGCATATAAAGGTAAATTAGTTCTTCGTCTAAATAATAAAAAATATGAAGGCGGACAAAGTAAATTTAAATACTATGTAGAAAGTATCAGTAAATAATTATGTTAAGAAAAAATGATAAAATAGCTTTAGTAGTTTGTTCTAATGGAAAAAATATTGAAGATAAAGCTCGATTAGAGAAACTAGAGGATATTCTAGTGGAGATGGGTTTAGTACCTGTCTTTACTAAATATATCTATAAAGATAAGTATGGACGTGGATCTAGTCCACAAGTTAGAGCTGAAGAGTTGATGTCATTTTATAAAAATAATGAAATTAAAGCAATCTTTGATATTTCTGGTGGAGATATTGCTAATGAAATCTTGGAATATTTAGACTATGACGTAATAAAAGAAAACTATAAACCATTTTTGGGGTACAGTGACTTGACGACAGTATTAAATGCTTTAGTAAGCAAAATAGATAAGATAAATTATCTATATCAAATTTTAAATATTATTGAAAATGAAAAAATTCAAATAAGCTTTGAGAATACATTTTTGAAGGAAAAGAATACCTTATTTGATGTTAACTGGAAATTTTTACAAGGAACAAAAATTGAAGGAGAAGTTGTTGGGGGAAATATTAGATGTTTCTTAAAACTTACTGGGACAGAGTATTTTCCAAAAGTAGAAAACAAGGTGCTTTTCATAGAAGGATTAGGTACATCAATAGAAGGTCTACTAACACACCTTGCCCAATTGAAACAATTAGGAGTATTCGATAAAATTTCAGGATTATTAATAGGAATCTTCACAAAAATTGAAAAAGAATTTTCTGTAGATGAAATATTTGAGATTGTGAAGAGTTATGTTCCATCTTCTTTACCGATAGCAAAAACTCAAGAAGTTGGACATGCAAAAGATTCAAAAGCGTTGAAACTTGGAGAAATTATTCATATTGATAAAATCTAAGAAATACTAGATATAATAAGAGCGATTCGATATTTTTCGAATCGCTTGTTTTTTTATTATAGTTTATACCATTTAGAAATTGCTTGAGTTCCGTTTGTATTACGAACTTCTTCTTCTAATTCGTTGTAAATTTTATATGCTGTTTCAAGTCCAGGAAGTTTGATATTCATTTTTTCACATTCTTCTAATGCTAGTTTCATATCTTTAATGAAGTGATGTGTGAAAAATCCTGGTTTGAAGTCTCCACCTAGGATACGTGGTCCGTATGAAGTCATTGAGAAGCTTCCACCAGAACCTGTAGATACTGTTTTGAAGAACGAGTCTAAGTCTAGTCCAACTTCTTTAGCGAATTTGAAGCTTTCTGCAACAGAAATCATAGTTGTAGCGATTGCGATCTGATTAGCAAGTTTTGCATATTGACCTTTACCAGCTTCACCGAAATATGTAATGCTTTTGCCTAGTTTTTCAACTAGTGGAAGAACAACTTCTTCGAATACCTTTTTATCTCCACCTGCCATGATTGCTAGAGTAGCATTTCTTGCCCCAACATCTCCACCTGTAACTGGAAGATCGAATGCATATGCTCCAACTTTTAGAAATTCAGTATTGATTTTTTCAGCAAGACTAGGAGATGAAGTAGTCATATCTATAAATACTTGTCCTTTTTTTGCTGTTGTAATTAAACCATTTTCACCAAGATAAACATCTTCAACATCTTTAGGATATCCAACCATGGTGAATATTACTTCAGCAAATTCAGGTGCATCTTTAATCTCATGAAGAAGTGTAGCACCACGTTTTACTAAGTTGTCAGTTTTACTTTTTGTTCTGTTGTAGACGAAAAGTTCATGACCAGCATCTAATAGGTGCCCAGCCATGCTTTCACCCATAACTCCTGTTCCAATCCATGCAATTTTCATAATGAATTCCTCCGTGTATAATTAATATTGTTCTTTAATTATAACATAAAAGGTAAAAACGTTATAATTTATAGTTCGGCTAAAGTGAGAAAGATTTTTGATAACATCGAATGCAAATATATGATATAATATTCAAGGTAAGAAGATAACTAGGAGGATGTTGTGAATAAAAGTAAACTAAAAGAATTTTTTATGTGTACAAGACCGCATAGTTATCCAGCATCGATAGCACCAGTGTTATTTGGAGCTACGTATGCATTAGGATACGAGAGTAAATTCTCAATTTTAAAATTTATATTATTTCTATTGGCTTGCTTATTAATTCAAGCGGCAACTAATTTATTTAATGAGTATTACGACTACAAACACGGGTTAGATAAGGTTGATTCAGAAGGGATTTCTGGTTCGATAGTAAAAGGAAATTTAAGTCCAAAAGAGGTTATGGTAGGAGCCTTGGTATTGTACGCACTAGCATTTGTATTTGGATTAATTTTAACATTTATGACGAGTATCTATGTACTATTAGTCGGTTTAGTGTGTATGCTTGCTGGATATTTCTATACTGGAGGTAAATATCCTATAGCTTATTCTCCATTTGGAGAAGTTGTCTCAGGATTTTTCATGGGAACAATTATAATAGCTTTATCATTTTATTTCCAAACTGGCTATGTTAATGCTGATATTATTGTCGTTTCATTGCCGTTATTTATCATGATAGGAGCAATATTATTAGCAAATAATATCCGCGACTTAGATAATGATAAAGAATCAGGAAGAAGAACTTATGCGATATTAGTAGGAAAAAATAATGCGATTAAAACAATGGCAATTAGCTTTATCGTAGTATATTTATTAAATGTTTTATTTATAATTACTAAATATGCTTCGTGGTGGAATCTACTGGTGTTTGTTACTATTCCTTTAGCTATAAAAATAATTAAAGGTTTTAGTTCAAATAATCACAAAAAAACAATGGCACCGTATATGGTGTTAACAGCTAAGTTAACGATTTTTGTAGGATTCATAATGTCGTTAGCGAATATATTGAAATATATAATGAATTAAAAAAAACAAATGAGTCAACTTTTTTTGTTGACATCTTAAACTAAAAGATATATAATAAATAATGTGTTTATGAGGTGATATTTAATGAAATGGTTAAGATCTTCGTTATTCAAAAATAATAGTGATACTTTTGTTTTTGAAGAAAATATAAATGTTAAAGTAGAACACTATGATAACTCTCTAAAAGATATTAGAGATGTTGTTGTTAGTGGAAAATTAACTCGAGGTGGACAAGATAAAATCTATGCCGATCTGTTAATTAAAGGAAACTTCGAAATGATTTCAGGGAAAACACTAAAAGAAGTTGTTGTTCCATTTGAAATCGAAGAGAGAGAAGAATACGTTGATAAATCTGTATTTGCAGGTGAAGAGGTATTCGATGTTAATTTAATGGATATGTATATTGATTTAACACCTTTAGTGAATGAGCTTATAATTTTAAATATTCCAATAACTACTTCTGATGAAGAAGAGCTAGAGATGGTTTCTGGTAACGACTGGGAATTGGTTTCTGAAGAGTCTTTAACTGATGTTAAAGAAAAGAAAGAATCACCGTTTGCAGCTCTTAATGGATTATTTAAAGAACAATAAGAATTATTTAAAATAATTGGAGGAAATTAACTATGGCAGTTCCTTTTAGAAGAACATCAAAAACAGCTAAAAGAAAAAGAAGAACTCACAAAAAACTATCTGCACCATCAATTACTATCGATGCAACAACTGGTAACTACGTAATGGGTCACCGTGTTGATAGAAAAACTGGTATGTACAAAGGTAGACAAGTTCTAGACGTTAAATAATTTAAATATTACCAAACCCTAAGGAGGTGTCCTTAGGGTTTTTTATATTTAAAAGAAGATATCTTAGACTAGCGATGTATTGAGAAATAAGTAGAGGAAATTTAATAAATAAGTAAGTTTTGGTCAAGAAACTCAATATATCTTTTAAATTTTTTTGATAAGATGTATAATAATAGTATAATATAATTTTCTAATTTGATAGAAATTTAAAAGGGGATTTTGATATGACTAAGTATGGAATTGTTGGATCAGGTTATTTCGGAGCAGATTTAGCTCGTTCATTAGAAAAAATAAAAGATGCGAAGGTGATTGCAGTTTTTGATCCAGAAAATGGAGAGAAAGTTGCTAAGGAATTAGAAGCAGAGAATTGTTCAACTATAGAACAATTGGTAACAAGAGAAGATGTAGATTGTGTTATCGTCGCAACACCGAGTAATTTACATCGTGAGCCAGTATTATTAGCCGCTAAGAATGGTAAACATGTATTCTGTGAAAAACCAATCGCTTTATCTTATGAAGATTGTAAGGTTATGGTTGAAACTTGTCGAGAAAATAATGTGATTTTTATGGCAGGCCATATTATGAACTTTTTTAATGGAGTACGTCACGCAAAAGAATTGATTAAGCAAGGGAAAATAGGAGATGTAATATTTTGTCATGCTGCAAGAACAGGATGGGAAGAAAAACAAGAAACTGTTTCTTGGAAAAAAAATCGATCACAGTCTGGAGGACACTTATACCATCACATTCATGAACTTGATTGTATTCAATTTATTATGGATGGTCTACCCGAGCAAGCAACTATGATAGGTGGAAATGTATGTCATGTTGGTGAAAATTTTGGTGATGAAGATGATTTCTTAATAGTTAATCTGGAATTTTCTAATAAACGATATGCAGTACTTGAATATGGGAATGCTTTTAGATGGGGTGAACATTATGTCCTTATAGAAGGTACAAAAGGAGCTATAAAATTAGATTTATATAATACTAGAGGTACTTTAAGAGTAGTAGGAGAAGGAGAGAGTTATTTCTTAATCCATGAATCAAAAGAAGAAGATGATGACAGAATGGCTATTTATACAGGTAGAGGAATGGACGGAGCAATAGCTTATGGAAATCCTAATGTACGTTGCCCTCTTTGGTTACAAAGCTGTATAGATAAAGAAATGTTGTATTTGCATAATATTTTGAATGGAGAAAAAGTATCAAAAGAATATGAAAAACTATTAAATGGTGTCGCAGCTCTAGAGTCAATTGCGACTGCTGATGCATGCACATTGTCTTTAAAAGAAAATAGAAAAGTAAAGTTGAGAGAAATAGTAAAATAGAAATTAAGAGACCAATAATAACAAATACTCCAAGAGAAGTTCTCCTGGAGTATTGTTTTATAATATTAATCTAAGTATCCTAATTTTTTAATTAGTTCTGCAGTTAGTACAGCTCCACCAGCTGCTCCACGTAATGTATTGTGAGAAAGTCCTACGAATTTGTAATCGAATAGGTTATCTTCACGTAAACGACCTACAGTAATTTGCATACCTTTTTCGTTGTCACGATCAAGCACTGGTTGTGGACGATCATTTTCTTCATAATATTTAATGAATGGAGTTGGTGCTAGTGGTAATTCATGTTTAGCAATTTCAGGGACATGATTTTTAATTTTTTCAACTAAAGTTTCTAATCCTGGATCATTTTCTAAATTGAATGATACACAAGCAAGGTGCCCATCAAGAACTGGAACACGAATACATTGAGCTGATAGTTTCATTGAGTTATCTGGAACGATTTTACCATCAACTACTTTACCGAAGATTTTAAGTGGTTCTTTTTCACTTTTCTCTTCTTCTCCTCCAATATAAGGAATGATGTTTTCAATCATTTCAGGCCATTCATTGAAAGTTTTTCCGCTTCCTGAGATAGCTTGGTAAGTACAGATAGATGCTTCTTTAACACCGTACTCTTTAATTGCTTCAAAGATAGGTACATAGCTTTGAATTGAACAGTTAGGTTTAGTAACGATGAATCCTTTTTTAGTTCCAAGGCGTTCTCTTTGTGCAGGAAGAACATCTAGGTGAGCTGAGTTAATCTCTGGAATAATCATCGGTACATCGTCTTTGTTTCTATTTGCAGAGTTGTTAGAAACAACAACTACTTCACGTTTAGCATAGTCTTCTTCAAGTTTGATTAAAGCTTCTTTATCAAGATTGATAGCACAGAATACCATATCAATTCCCTCAGAAACTTCGTCAATTTTATATAAGTCTTCTACAACTAACTCTTTAGTGTATTCAGGAAGTACGTTGTCTAATTTCCAACGGCTTTCCATAAGTTCCCCATATTTTTTACCAGCAGAACGAGGTGATGCTGCTAATTTTACTACATCAAAGTATGGGTGATTTTCTAATAACACCAATAAACGTTGTCCTACCATTCCTGTTGCCCCTAGTACGGCTACTCTTGATTTTTGCATAATAAATTTCTCCTTTATTTGTATAAAAATTATTTCAAAATGAACTTCCTCTCTGTAATAAAAGAAGAAGTTCAAAAATTGTTAACATATTAATTTAGAACTACTGTTCCTTCTTTATCAACTTTTAATAAGATTGCTTGCCAGTTGTATTTTAATTTAGCAAGTTCAGTTTTTATTTTTTCAATATTGTTAGTATCGCTAACGATATTCATTAATGTAGAACCACTTCCAGAAATGAAAAATGCTGAACTATCAATTTTTTCACAGATTTCTCTTACTTCCTGATATTCATGTATTATTTCTTTTCTGTAAGGTTCATGGATTTTATCTCCCATAACCTTATTAAGAAGTTCTAAGTCATAAGTTTCAAATGCCTTAATAACTGATCCAATACGTGACATTGAATAGATTGCATCTTGTAGGTTAATTTCTTTTGGCATAACTTTTCTAGCTTCTTCAGTAGAAGTTTCGAAGTTTGGAATTAAAGCCAAGAAGTTAAATCTTTCGTCGACCTCATATTTTACAGTTACCGCTTCTTTACTATCAGTAGTACAAGATGAACTTAGACTTCCAAAAATAGCAGGTGAAACATTATCAGGATGACCCTCAATTTCGTTAGCTATTGTAAAGATTTTTTGTTTATCAATAGGTGTATCAGTTAATAAGTACGCACCGTATATTCCAGCAACTACACAAGTAGAGCTACTACCTAAACCACGGCTAATTGGTACATCATTATCAATTGATATTCTAACACCTGAAATTTCTTTATTTAATTTTTTTAGTGTAGTTAGTAACGTTTGATAAACTAGATTGTTTTCATTAGAAAAACGTTCTTCAAATCCAACGAATTCTAGACCACTATCTAATTTTTCGAATTTAAAAGCAGTGTAAAGTGTTAAAGCAACACCAAGGCTATCAAATCCACATCCTACGTTTGCAGAAGTGGCAGGTACACGAACACTTACCATTATAAATCACCTAGTTTCTCTAAGATGTATTTCTTCATATCTTCCTTATTAATTACATCTTTATGTCTAATTTCTTTTTTGTCAAGATCTCTTAAATTCTCAGGGATAACAACTTTAGTTTGTTCATGAAGTTTATTCATTAGAGTAAACTCATCTTCACCTTGAGTTTCGAATAGAGAAGAGTAGACACTTTCAGTAAATTTGTATGGAGACGCTGTTGATAATACAATACTAGCATGCTCATTATCTAAATTATCAAGAAGAACTTTGTAAGCTACTGCAGTATGAGTATCTAATAGGTAGTTATCTTTTTCATAGATAGCTTTAATAGTTTCTTTAGTTTGTTCATCATCAGCAAATCCAGCTTGGAACTTGTCTTTTATCTTATCTAATACTTCACCAGTAACTTCAAAGCGACCAGTTTCTTTTAGGTCTTTCATAAGTTTAGCAATATATACGTTATCGCAACCACTGATGTAGTAAAGTAGACGTTCTAAGTTACTAGAAATTAAGATATCCATACTTGGTGATACTGTTTTTAAGAAGTTTCTATTTTTATCATAAACACCAGTTGTTAAGAAATCATAAAGTACGTTATTATTGTTACTTGCACAAACTAGTTTATTTACAGGTAAACCGATTTGTTCAGCGTAGTAACCAGCTAGAATATTACCGAAGTTACCAGTAGGTACCACAAAGTTTACTTTATCGTTTAATTTAATTTTGTTTGTATTTACTAAGTCTAAGTAAGAAACAACATAGTAAACTACTTGAGGGATAAGACGCCCGATATTGATTGAGTTTGCACTTGATAATTTAATGTTTTTAGAAAGTAATTCTTTTTTGAATTCTTCATCAACGAATAGTTCTTTAATTCCACTTTGAGCATCGTCAAAGTTTCCATGAATCGCACAAACTTTTGTATTTTTACCTTCTTGAGTTTGCATTTGTGTTTTTTGTACTGTACTTACACCATCGTTAGGGTAGAAGACCATAATTTTTGTTCTATCTACATCTTTAAAACCTTCTAGTGCAGCTTTACCTGTATCTCCACTAGTCGCTGTTAAGATAAGAATATCATTTTTGTCTTCTACTTTTGTAAGTGCCGTTTTTGTAAGTTGTGGAAGAAGTGAAAGACCTACGTCTTTAAATGCGCTAGTTGGTCCGTTGAATAATTCAAGAACATAGCTATCTTTTAATCCTACTAGAGGAGTAATGTTTTCATGAGAGAATTTACCTCTATATGCTTTTTCTACACATTTTTTAATTTCTTCATCGCTAAAGTCTACGAAAAGACGTAGCACTGCTTCAGCTACTTCATAGTAGCTTTTTCCGATTAATTTTTCTAAATCTAATTTATTTTTTCCTAAATCTCTTAAAACGAAAAGTCCGCCTTCTTCACTTAATCCTTGAAGAATAGCTTCACTTGGATTTAATTTTCTATTAATATCTCTTGTACTTTCGTAAATCATTTAAAATCTCCTTGCTTTATCGTTGTATATATGATACAATGTTCTCTATAAAAATACAAGTGTTTTTTACAAAAAGAACTTAATTAATTTTTATAATTATAATTTTACACCAAAATTAATTATAAAAACAGTCAAAATATTCGAAAAATTGAAATTTTTTGAAAATTCTTAGGTTGATATATTTGACATAAAAAAAATACTTGATAAACTTTAACTATATAATTGAAAATAAATAATGAAATTAGGAGAAAATAATTATGAAGATTGCGATTTTAGGATATGGAACTGTTGGTAGTGGGGTATATGATATTATTACTAACGGTAAAACTGAAGAATTAGATAAAATTGAAGTAAAGAGTGTATTCGCAAGGAGTCGTGATAAGATGCATCTTGCTACAGATGATATTAATGAGATTTTAAATGATGAAGAAATTTCGGTAGTAGTTGAGTGCTTAGGAGGATTAAATCCTGCGTATGATTTTATTAAAGGATCTTTAGAAAATGGAAAACATGTTGTTACAGCAAACAAAGCTGTAGCTGCGAAACATTTAGATGAATTTGTTGATTTAGCTGAAAAGAATAATGTTAAGTTTATTTTTGAAGCTAGTGTTGGTGGAGGAATTCCATGGCTTGTAAACTTAGAAAGAACTAGACGCGTTGATGAAGTAAAACGAGTTTATGGTATTTTTAATGGAACAAGTAACTATATTTTAGATAACATGTACAGAAATGATCAAGAATTTGATTCTACTTTAAAAACTGCTCAGGATTTAGGATATGCTGAAGCTGATCCGAGTGCTGATGTAGACGGTGGGGATGTTGTGAACAAAATAATCTTAAGTAATGCACTTGCTTTCGATATTCACGTTAAACCTGAATTTCCTACATACTCTATGAGAAACATTACAAAAAATGATATAGACTATTTAAAACAGTATGACCTAGCTGTTAAATATATTGGAGAAACAAATGTAGAAAATGGGGAGTATGAGACTTCTGTAATGCTTTCTATATTTGGAAAAGAATCTCAAGAAGCGGCTGTTCCTTTAAATAATAATATTATTACTTTAGATGGTTCTTTCATCGGAGAACTTAAGTTTTATGGACAAGGAGCAGGAAAACTTCCAACAGGAAATGCTATCGTTCAAGATATAGTTGATATTAATGAAGGTTCAACTCGTGTTGATGTAGTAATTAAGAATGATTTGTCTTATTCAGAAGAATTAACTAGAAGAAATTACTTAGTACGTTCATCAGTTGAATTATCTAGTGAATTAGTTGAGAGTGTTGAACAGTATAGAGAAAATTACTATGTAAAAACAAAAGAAATTTCATTAAAACAACTGAAGTCTTTAGTTAATGAAGTAAAAGAGAAAGATAGTAAATTTGTAGTTGCTAAGTTCCATAAATAATTAAAAATAAGTAATAAAGTGATTATTAAAAATAAATGTTAGATTTTTCAGAAAATTTATTGATTTTTCTACAGATAGTTATATAATATATATTAGTAATAAAAATACAAATAACATGAATTAGAAAAAGGAGTTAAGATGGTTAGAGTATCGAAATTTGGAGGAAGTTCGGTAGCGAGTGCTGAACAATTTAAAAAAGTTAAAAATATTGTAGAATTAGATGATGCACGTCGTTTTGTTGTAGTGAGTGCTGTTGGTAAGGCGGATAAAGAAGATAATAAGGTTACAGATTTACTATATTTATGCTATGCACACACTAAATACAATATAAATTTTGATAATATCTTTAAAATGATTGAAGATAAATTCGTTGCTATTAAAAGTGAATTAAACTTAAAATTTGATATTGAAGGTGAACTTGCTAAATTAAAATCTGAAATTAGTAAAGGTATTGATGAAGAGTATTTAGTAAGCCGTGGTGAATATTTAACAGCTTTATTAATGGCAGAGTATTTAGGATATCACTTTGTAGATGCTAAAGACTTAATCTTTTACAACTACCAAGGTGAGATTGATTTTGAAAAAACTCAAGCAGCCTTTGATGCTATTGTAAAAGAGTACGATCGTCTTCTTATTCCGGGGTTCTATGGAAGTAGACCAAATGGTGAAATTAAAATTATGACTCGTGGTGGAGGAGATGTTAGTGGAGCGATTGTTGCTAATATTGCAAATGCAAGTGTTTATGAAAACTGGACTGACGTATCTGGAATATTAATGGCAGATCCTCGTATTATTGACAATCCACATGAGATTAAAGTAATTAGTTATACAGAACTTCGTGAACTTTCATATATGGGTGCAAGTGTTCTTCATGAAGAAGCAATCTTCCCAGTACGTGATAAAGACATTCCAATCCAAATTCGTAACACAAATGATCCAACAGCAGAAGGAACTATTATCTCAGATAATAAACATCTAGATGCTAAACAAATAGTTACAGGTATTGCAGGGAAAAAAGATTTCTCTATTATTACTATTAAAAAACGTCACATGGCAAATGAAGTTGGATTAATTGGTAAAGCTCTGAAAATTTTTGAAGACTTTAATGTTAGTATCGAGCACATTCCAAGTGGAATTGACTCATTCTCTGTAGTTGTTGAAACAGGTAATGTTAGACCATTTATTCATGAGTTAGTAGCTAAAATTAAAGCTGTTTTAGATGCGGATGAGGTAAATGTAACTCATGAGATTTCTCTAATTGCTACAGTTGGAGAAAAAATGAAAAATACAAAAGGGTTATCTGGCAGATTATTCAAAGCTTTAGGAGAAGCTGGGGTAAACATTGCACTAATTTCACAAACAAATGATGAGATTAATATTATCGTCGGTGTTCATAACAACGATTATGAAAAAACTATAAACACTATTTATTCAGAATTTAAATAATATAAATGGTGCTGACTCAAAAGTCCTAAATTTTAACAAGGTTTATATGAAAATTCATAGACGCAGTGGTTTATTGATATCTAAATTCACTTTATCAAAGCTTTTTAGATATCTAATAACCTGTGCGGGGGTGACTCGACAAAATCGATTTCTTCGAAATGATATGTACCCCTTTTACTGGACAACCAGTGAAAGGGGTATTTTTTATGCGTTA
>ERZ773211.40-NODE-40-length-41220-cov-27.7174_pt1 | contig 41220 bp, 33 predicted proteins | sample MGYA00511914_ERZ773211 | MGnify/ENA primary metagenome ERZ773211 (study PRJEB29015, sample SAMEA2738163) | human oral metagenome | biome: human oral; feature: human-associated habitat; material: saliva | place: China | collected 2242 ...
TTGACTTTACAACTAGCCCTAACAGAAGCTATCCAAATGGACAATTTGCTTCTAGCTTTATTGGCTTAGCCCAACTTCATGAAAATGAGGATGGTAGTAAGAGTTTGTTAGGGACTTCTGGTTTGGAGAGTTCTTTAAATACCATTCTTGCTGGGACAGACGGTATTATTACCTATGAAAAAGACCGTGTAGGAAATATCGTACCAGGTACAGAACTGGTATCGCAACAAACTGTGGATGGCAAGGATGTTTATACGACTATTTCCAGCACCCTTCAGTCCTTCATGGAGACACAGATGAATGCCTTTCAAGAAAAAGTAAAAGGCAAGTATATGACGGCTACCTTGGTTAGTGCTAAAACGGGGGAGATTCTTGCAACGACGCAGAGACCAACCTTTGATGCCGATACTAAGGAAGGACTTACCAAGGACTTTGTTTGGCGTGATATCCTCTATCAAAGTAACTATGAGCCGGGGTCAACCATGAAGGTTATGACGCTCGCTGCTGCTATTGATAATAATACCTTTCCAGGAGGAGAAGTTTTCAATAGTAGTGAATTAAAAATAGCGGATGCGACAATTCGAGATTGGGATGTTAATGGTGGTTTGACGACTGGTGGGATGATGACTTTCTTACAAGGTTTCGCTCACTCCAGTAATGTTGGAATGAGTCTACTTGAACAAAAAATGGGAGATGCTACTTGGTTGGATTATCTAAACCGCTTTAAGTTTGGGGTGCCGACGCGTTTTGGTCTGACTGATGAGTATTCAGGTCAATTGCCTGCAGATAATATTGTTGATATTGCCATGAGTGCATTTGGTCAGGGGATTTCTGTAACGCAGACCCAGATGCTACGTGCTTTTACAGCCATTGCCAACGATGGAGTTATGCTGGAGCCAAAATTTATAAGTGCTATTTATGATACTAACAATCAGTCTGTACGAAAGTCTCAAAAAGAGATTGTAGGAAAACCTGTATCTGAAGATGCAGCAAGCTTGACTCGTACTAACATGATATTAGTTGGGACGGACCCTCTATATGGAACTATGTATAATCACTACACAGGAAAGCCAATTATAACAGTTCCTGGACAAAATGTAGCAGTTAAATCCGGTACGGCTCAAATCGCTGATGAGAAAAATGGAGGATACTTGGTTGGTTCTACCAATTATATTTTCTCAGTTGTGACTATGAATCCTGCTGAAAATCCTGATTTTATCTTGTATGTAACGGTTCAACAGCCTGAGCATTATTCAGCTGCCCAGTTGGGAGAGTTTTCCAATCCAATCTTGGAGCGGGCTTCAGCGATGAAAGAATCTCTGAACCTTCAATCTCCAGCTAAGAATTTAGATCAAGTGACGACAGAATCTTCGTATGCAATGCCTAGCATCAAGGATATTTCACCTGGTGATTTGGCGGAAGCCTTACGTCGAAATATTGTGCAACCAATCGTTGTTGGTACTGGAACAAAGATTAAAGAGACTTCTGTAGAAGAAGGAAAAAATCTTGCACCAAACCAACAAGTTCTCCTTTTATCGGATAAGGTAGAAGAAATTCCAGACATGTATGGCTGGAAAAAAGAGACTGCTGAGGCCTTTGCTAAATGGTTGGATATTGAGCTAGAATTTGAAGGTTCAGGTTCCGTCGTCCAAAAGCAAGACGTTCGGACCAATACAGCTATCAAAAACATTAAAAAAATTAAATTAACTTTAGGAGACTAATATGTTTATTTCCATCAGTGCTGGAATTGTGACATTTTTACTAACTTTAGTAGGAATTCCGGCCTTTATCCAATTTTATAGAAAGGCGCAAATTACAGGCCAGCAGATGCATGAGGATGTCAAACAGCACCGGGCAAAAGCTGGAACTCCCACAATGGGCGGTTTGGTTTTCTTAATTGCTTCTGTTTTGGTTGCTTTCTTTTTTGCCCTATTTAGTAGCCAATTCAGCAATAATGTAGGAATGATTTTGTTCATCTTGGTCCTTTATGGACTTGTCGGATTTTTAGATGACTTTCTCAAGGTCTTCCGTAAAATCAATGAGGGGCTGAATCCTAAGCAAAAATTGGCTCTTCAGCTTTTAGGTGGGGTCGTTTTCTACCTTTTCTATGAGCGCGGTGGCGATATGCTTTCTGTCTTTGGTTACCAAGTGCATCTAGGGATTTTCTATATTCTTTTCGCCCTTTTCTGGCTAGTCGGTTTTTCAAACGCGGTCAACTTGACAGACGGCATTGATGGTCTAGCTAGTATTTCAGTGGTGATTAGTTTGTCTGCATATGGAATTATTGCCTATGTGCAAGGTCAGATGGATATTCTTCTAGTAATTCTAGCCATGATTGGTGGCTTGCTCGGTTTCTTTGTCTTTAACCATAAGCCTGCTAAAGTCTTTATGGGAGATGTGGGAAGTTTGGCTTTAGGTGGAATGCTGGCAGCTATCTCTATGGCCCTCCACCAAGAATGGACTCTCTTGATTATCGGAATTGTTTATGTCTTTGAAACAACTTCGGTCATGATGCAAGTCAGCTATTTCAAACTGACAGGTGGTAAACGTATTTTCCGTATGACGCCTGTGCATCACCATTTTGAGCTTGGAGGATTGTCTGGTAAAGGAAATCCTTGGAGCGAGTGGAAGGTTGACTTCTTCTTTTGGGGAGTGGGGCTTCTAGCTAGTCTCTTGACCCTAGCAATTTTATATTTGATGTAAGAATGGCACCCTGATGTTTCAGGGTGTTTTTGTATTCTAAAAAATATTGGTCAATTAAAGTCAAAATCATTGACCTTTTCTGACTAATGTAGTATATTATGAACGTAAGGTAAATGAAAGCCTTACTAGAACACTTATTTAAAGTAAAATAGAAAGAGGTGGGGTCTATGTTTAATCTAGAAATCTTTAGAAGTAAAGATAGTCTACTCCTGCTTGAAAAAGAAAAACCAAAAATAGTACGTAGAGTAGCAATCTAGCTAGTCTAAATTTTTTAAAACAAAGGTCAAAGATAGTCAATATCAGTAATAATAAATAACAAAAAGAGGTAAAGAATATGAACAACAACTTTAATAATTTTAATAACATGGATGATTTATTTAACCAATTGATGGGTGGTATGCGAGGATACAGTTCTGAAAATCGTCGTTACTTGATTAATGGACGTGAAGTGACACCTGAGGAATTTGCTCACTATCGTGCGACAGGTCAATTACCAGGAAATGCAGAAGCTGATGGACAAATGCAACAACAGGTTTCAGGTATGAAACAAGATGGTGTCCTTGCTAAACTGGGTCGAAACTTAACAGCAGAAGCGCGTGAGGGCAAGCTGGATCCAGTCATCGGACGAAACAAGGAGATTCAAGAGACATCTGAAATCCTCTCACGCCGTACCAAGAACAATCCTGTTTTAGTCGGAGATGCAGGTGTTGGTAAGACAGCAGTTGTCGAAGGCTTGGCACAAGCCATTGTGAACGGTGATGTTCCAGCTGCTATTAAGAACAAGGAAATTATTTCCATTGATATCTCAGGTCTCGAGGCTGGTACTCAATACCGTGGTAGCTTTGAAGAAAATGTTCAGAACCTAGTAAATGAAGTGAAAGAAGCAGGAAATATTATCCTCTTCTTTGATGAAATTCACCAAATTCTCGGTGCTGGTAGCACTGGTGGAGACAGTGGTTCTAAGGGGCTCGCGGATATTCTCAAGCCAGCTCTCTCTCGTGGGGAATTGACCGTTATTGGAGCGACAACTCAAGACGAATACCGTAACACCATCTTGAAGAATGCTGCTCTTGCTCGTCGTTTCAACGAAGTCAAGGTCAATGCTCCTTCAGCAGAAGATACCTTTAAAATCCTTCAAGGAATTCGTGACCTCTATCAACAACACCACAATGTTATCTTGCCAGATGAAGTCTTGAAAGCAGCAGTAGATTATTCTGTTCAGTATATTCCTCAACGTAGCTTGCCAGATAAGGCTATTGACCTCGTCGATGTAACGGCGGCTCACTTGGCAGCACAACATCCTGTAACAGATGTACATGCTGTTGAACGTGAAATTGAGGCAGAAAAAGACAAGCAAGAAAAAGCTGTTGAGGCAGAAGATTTTGAAGCAGCTCTAAACTATAAAACACGCATCGCAGAATTGGAAAAGAAAATCGAAAATCACACAGAAGATATGAAAGTGACTGCAAGTGTCAACGATGTGGCTGAGTCTGTAGAACGAATGACGGGAATTCCAGTATCACAAATGGGAGCATCAGACATCGAACGTTTGAAAGATATGGCTCATCGCTTGCAAGATAAGGTAATCGGTCAAGATAAGGCAGTAGAAGCTGTAGCTCGTGCTATCCGTCGTAACCGTGCTGGTTTTGATGAAGGAAATCGCCCAATCGGCAGCTTCCTCTTTGTAGGACCTACTGGGGTTGGTAAGACAGAACTTGCTAAACAATTGGCGCTAGATATGTTTGGAACCAAGGATGCGATTATTCGTTTGGATATGTCTGAATACAGTGACCGCATAGCCGTTTCTAAGCTAATTGGTACAACAGCAGGATATGTGGGTTATGATGACAATAGCAATACCTTAACAGAACGTGTGCGTCGCAATCCATATTCTATCATTCTCTTGGATGAAATTGAAAAGGCTGATCCTCAAGTCATTACTCTTCTCCTCCAAGTTCTAGATGATGGTCGTTTGACAGATGGTCAAGGAAATACAGTAAACTTCAAGAACACTGTTATTATAGCGACATCAAATGCTGGATTTGGTTATGAAGCCAACTTGACAGAAGATGCGGACAAACCAGAATTGATGGACCGTTTGAAACCATTCTTCCGTCCAGAATTCCTCAACCGCTTTAATGCAGTTATTGAGTTCTCACACTTGACCAAGGAAGACCTTTCTAAGATTGTGGACTTGATGTTGGCTGAAGTCAACCAAACCTTGGCTAAGAAAGACATTGATTTGTCAGTCAGTCAAGCGGCTAAGGACTATATTACAGAAGAAGGTTATGACGAAGTCATGGGTGTTCGTCCGCTCCGTCGCGTGGTTGAACAAGAAATTCGTGATAAGGTGACAGACTTCCATTTGGATCACCTAGATGCCAAACATCTAGAAGCAGATATGGAAGATGGTGTTTTGGTTATTCGTGAAAAAGCTTAAGACAGAATTTTGAGAATAAAAAAGAAGGAGCCAGCTGAAAAGCCGGTTCCTTTTTTGTGTTTAAATCACATGACGCTCAAAGGCATCGTCTGAAATCCCTTGTTCCAAGATGAGTTTAGCCCATTCTTTAGCAGAAAAGAGGCTGTGGTCCTTATAGTTTCCGCAAGATTCGATGGTTGTTCCAGGGACATCTTCCCATGTAGTAGTCTCAGCGATTTCTTTGAGCGAATCCTTGATAACAGCCGCGATTTCAGCACTGGTGTGACGTCCCCACATAATCATGTGGAAGCCTGTACGGCAACCAAATGGTGAACAGTCAATCATGCCGTCAATACGGGTACGGATGAGTTTGGCCAAGAGATGCTCGATAGTATGAAGGCCAGCGGTAGGGATTGAGTCTTCGTTTGGTTGCACTAAACGAATATCATAATTGGAGATGACATCTCCCTTTGGCCCTGTTTCTTCCCCAATCAAGCGGACATAGGGTGCTTTAACAATGGTGTGGTCAAGTTCAAAACTTTCAACAATAACTTCTTTTGACATGGTAAATCCTTTCAGTTTTCTTCTTTCATTATAACATAAAGCGAGCTCTTGAGACAGAGAGAAAACCTCTCCGAGGCTGGAGAGGTTGAAATCTTTACTTACGATACAAGCGGTCGTATTGGTAGTATGGGTCAAAGGTTACGTTGATACCCAGTTTACGAAGGACATTCTTGTCTTCATCGGTTAAGATGATGGTTGAGTGAGCTTCACTTCCTTTGAGGTTGCCAAGCTCTTCCATAGCACGAGCAGCATCAGAATTTTCTGTAGCTGTGATAGCCAGTGCAATCAAAATTTCATTTGAATGTAGGCGTGGATTGCGGCTACCCAGATGATCGATTTTAAGACCTTGGATCGGTTTGACGACTTCAGGCTCGATTAGTTTTACTTCTTTAGCAATGTCAGCTGATTTCTTGATGGCGTTGATCAAGGCAGCGGCTGTAGGACCAAAGAGTTCTGAGTTCTTACCAGTGACGATTTCTCCGCTTGGCAATTCAAGTGCTAGGGCTGGTCCACCAGTTTCTTCTGCCTTTTGACGTGCAGCAACGGCAACCTTACGGTCTGCAGGTGTGATACCGAGGTCGTTCATAAGCAACTCAATTTTCTTGACAGCAGATTCGCCCACTTTTTCGGCTTTGAAATCAAGAACAGTCTGATAGTAACGGCGGATGATTTCTTGTTTAGAGGCTTCGATAGCAGCCTCATTATCTGTAATAGCGAAACCAACCATGTTGACACCCATGTCTGTCGGAGAAGCGTATGGAGACTCTCCTAGGATACGTTCCAACATGCGCTTGAGCACTGGGAAAATCTCAATATCACGGTTGTAGTTGACAGTGGTCTCTCCGTAGGTTTGGAGATGGAAGGGGTCAATCATGTTGACATCATCAAGGTCAGCTGTGGCAGCCTCGTAGGCCAAGTTGACTGGGTGATGAAGGGGAAGATTCCAAACTGGGAAGGTTTCAAATTTAGCGTAACCAGACTTGATGCCATTGATTTGGTCGTGGTACATATTGGACATACAGGTTGCCAATTTTCCAGAACCAGGTCCAGGAGCGGTTACGACAATCAAGTTACGACTGGTTTTAATGTAGTCGTTTTTTCCCATACCTTCAGGAGAAATGATGTGATCCATATCCGTCGGATATCCTTTGATTGGATAGTGAAGATAAGAATCAATTCCGTTTTTCTCAAGTTGGTTGCGGAAGGCATCTGCAGCTGGTTGACCAGCGTACTGTGTGATGACAACGGAGCCAACAAAAATTCCTAGCTCATTGAATTTGTCAATCAACCGAAGAACTTCTTGGTCATAAGAAATGCCCAAGTCACCACGTGCCTTGGAATGTTCGATGTTGCTAGCGTTAATGGCAATCACAACCTCGACTTGCTCTTTCAATTCTTGCAAGAGCTTGATTTTGTTGTCAGGCTCATAACCAGGAAGCACGCGAGCAGCGTGGAAATCTTCTAACATTTTGCCACCAAACTCCAAGTAGAGCTTGCCGTCAAATTGGTTAATGCGCTCCAAAATATGGTCGCGTTGTAAATTCAAATATTGTTCAGAACTAAAAGCTTGTTTTTTCATTTTTTTACCTCTGACCTCTATTATAATAAAAAATTGGAAGTTAGGAAACTATGGAGTTAAAAAAGGAATCAAAAAGATTAGGCAAACGCTTGCATAAAACTCTGAAAAGCGCTATCATAGACTATAGATTATTAAAATAATGAGGTAAGAAGATGCAAGAAAAGTGGTGGCACAATGCCGTAGTCTATCAAGTTTATCCTAAGAGCTTTATGGATAGCAACGGAGATGGAATTGGCGATTTGCCAGGAATTACCAGTAAGTTAGACTATCTAGCTAAGTTAGGAATTACAGCGATTTGGCTTTCTCCTGTTTATGACAGCCCTATGGATGATAATGGATATGATATTGCTGATTATCAAGCGATTGCAACGATTTTTGGAACCATGGAGGATATGGACCAACTGATTGCGGAAGCTAAGAAGCGTGATATTCGTATCATCATGGACTTGGTGGTCAATCATACCTCAGATGAACATGCATGGTTTGTCGAGGCCTGTGAAAATCCTGACAGCCCTGAGCGAGATTACTATATCTGGCGGGACGAACCCAACGATCTAGATTCTATCTTTAGTGGATCTGCTTGGGAATACGATGAAAAGTCAGGTCAATACTATCTTCACTTTTTCAGTAAGAAACAGCCGGATCTCAACTGGGAAAATGAAAAACTTCGTCAGAAAATTTATGAGATGATGAACTTCTGGATTGATAAAGGCATTGGTGGTTTCCGCATGGATGTCATTGACATGATTGGGAAAATTCCTGACGAGAAAGTAGTCAATAATGGTCCTATGCTCCACCCTTATCTCAAGGAGATGAATCAGGCGACTTTTGGAGATAAGAATCTCTTAACAGTAGGGGAGACTTGGGGAGCAACGCCAGAGATTTCCAAGCTTTACTCAGATCCAAAGGGACAAGAATTGTCTATGGTCTTCCAGTTTGAACATATCGGTCTTCAGTATCAGGAAGGTCAGCCTAAATGGCACTATCAAAAAGAGCTGAATATCGCTAAGTTGAAAGAAATTTTCAATAAATGGCAGACAGAATTAGGAGTTGAGGACGGCTGGAATTCGCTCTTCTGGAACAATCATGATCTCCCTCGTATCGTCTCAATCTGGGGAAATGACCAAGAATACCGCGAAAAATCTGCCAAAGCCTTTGCAATCTTACTTCATCTCATGAGAGGAACTCCTTATATCTACCAAGGTGAGGAGATTGGGATGACCAACTATCCGTTTGAAACGCTGGAGCAAGTAGAAGATATTGAATCTCTCAACTATGCGCGTGAGGCTCTTGAAAAAGGTGTTTCGATGGAAGAAATCATGGACAGTATCCGTGTCATTGGTCGCGACAATGCCCGTACCCCTATGCAATGGGACGAGAGCAAAAATGCTGGTTTCTCAACAGGTCAACCTTGGTTGGCAGTGAATCCAAATTATAAAGCAATCAACGTTCAAGAAGTGCTGGCAAATCCAGATTCTATTTTCTATACTTATCAGAAACTGGTTCAAATCCGTAAGGAGAATAGCTGGCTGATTCGAGCTGACTTTGAATTGCTTGATACGGCTGATAAGGTTTTTGCCTATATCCGTAAAGATGGCGACCGTCGTTTCCTAGTTGTGGCCAACTTGTCCAATGAAGAGCAAGACTTGACAGTAGAAGGAAACGTCAAATCTGTTTTGATTGAAAACACCGTGGCTCAAGAAGTCTTTGAAAAACAAATCTTGTCTCCATGGGATGCTTTCTGTGTGGAATTACTATAAATATTTTTTACAGAAAAATTTAAAATTGAAATCGCATAAAAACAAGGGAGGACTGTATGAAAGACAGAAATCCTTTGTTTTTTTAATGCCTAGAGTTTATAAACTTCCATTCTAGAAATTCAATTAACTTTACAAATCCCCACTAATTTGGTAAAATAAACTTATGTTATAAAAACTAACATATAGGAGAAAGAAGATGAATACAAAAAAGCGTGTCCTTAGTGCAGGCCTGACTTTTGCGGCTGCCTTGCTTTTAGCTGCTTGCGGACAATCAGGTTCAGATACAAAAACTTACTCATCAACCTTTAGTGGAAATCCAACTACATTTAACTATTTATTAGACTACTACGCTGATAATACATCGATTATAACCAACCTAGTTGATGGTTTGCTTGAAAATGATAATCACGGAAACCTAGTTCCGTCTTTGGCAGCAGACTGGTCTGTTTCCAGCGACGGTCTAACTTATACCTATAAATTGAGAAAAGATGCCAAATGGTTCACAGCTGATGGTGAGGAGTACGCCCCAGTTAAGGCACAAGATTTTGTGACAGGTATCAAGTACGCAGTGGACAATAAATCACAGGCTATTGACTTGATTCAAAACTCGATCAAGGGCTTGAATGATTATATTACCGGAGCGGATTCTGACTTTTCTAAGGTTGGGGTGAAGGCCATTGATGACCAGACTGTTCAGTATACTTTGGCACGCCCAGAGCCTTACTGGAATTCAAAAACAACGAACAGTATTCTTTTCCCCGTGAATGAAGAGTTTCTAAATTCAAAAGGGAAAGATTTTGGTACCCTATCTCCAGACAGTATTCTCTACAGCGGGCCTTATTTGTTAAAAGATTTCACATCGAAATCATCGATTGAGTATGTGAAAAATCCGCATTACTATGACCATGACAAAGTATCCATTGAACACGTGAAATTGGCTTATTTTGATGGCTCAGACCAAGAATTGACCATCCGTAACTTTGAAAGTGGAGCCTATTCTATCGCTGGGGTTTATCCAAATAGTTCAAACTTTGCCAAGACCAAGGAGAAATATAAGGATAATATCGTCTATAGTTTGCAGGACAAGACTTCTTGGTACTTCAATTTCAACGTCAATCGTAAGGCATACAACCATACATCTAAAACGACAGATGAGCAGAAGAAGTCAACTGAGACAGCTGTCTTGAACAAAAACTTCCGCCAAGCGGTGAACTTTGCCTTGGACCGTACAGCCTATTCTGCCCAGTCAAATGGGGAAGAAGCAGCTAGCAAGACCCTTCGGAACACCCTAGTGCCTCCTACATTTGTCCAAGTTGGAGACAAGACCTTCGGAGAAGTAGTCGCTTCTAAATTGGTCAACTATGGCACAGAATGGTCAGGTATTAGCTTGGCAGATGCTCAGGATGCCTATTTCAATAAAGAAAAAGCCCAAGCAAAATTTGTGGAAGCTAAAAAAGAATTGGCAAGTCAAGGTGTGGCCTTCCCAATTCACTTGGATGTGGCTGTTGATCAGACAAGTAAAAATGCCGTGACAGGCATGAACTCTGTTAAACAGACTCTTGAGTCAGTCTTGGGTGCTGATAACATTGTTATTGATGTTCAACAACTTTCAACAGATGATTTTAATAATGTAGCCTTTTTAGCGCCAACACCAGCTGATCGTGACTATGATTTGAACTTTGATGGTTGGGTAGGTGACTACCAAGATCCGTCAACTTATCTTAATCCTTTCAATGCAGAGGATGGATTCTATCTCAAAATCTTTGGTCTAGATGCTCAAGAAGATAAAGCTAAGATTGCTAGCTTGGGTCTAGATACTTACACCAAGATGCTCAAAGATGCAGATAGCGAAAATAAAGATGTAGCCAAACGCTATGAAAAATATGCTGAAGCACAGGCTTGGATGATTGACAATTCTCTGATTATGTCAGCCATGTCAAGTGGTGGTACAGCATCTGTAACCAAAGTAACGCCATTTACAAGAGGCTATTCACTGGTCGGTATCAAGGGTGACGGCAATAACTACAAGTACATGAAACTGCAAAAAGATACTGTGACAACCAAACAGTATGAAGAAGCTAAGACCAAATGGGAGCAAGAAAGCAAAAAAGCAATCGAAAAAGCTCAAAAAGAAGCAGAAAATCATGTTAAATAAATGAACGAGGTTCCGTAAGGAACCTTGTTTTGATGTGTACGACGGGCATGTCGTGCATCTGAGGTGTAAGTCCTCCGTGGGCACCCGCTACCGGTGAACCCAATAGCGATTCCCAAGCCTGACTATCGTGAGGTAGCGGGGAGAGGAAGGGATAGCGAAATCGTGGCTCTACGAACAGGAACGTGATAGTAAGGCGTATATAGCGGATAAGGAGGCGCGAAACTCTAAAGTCCAAAAGGTAGTCGTAACCTATATGCGTAAATCACGAGAGTAAACGAGGAAAGATGTACAACTTATCCCGTGAGGTCTCATGAGCGCTGAAAGCGTAAAAAAGAATTATAAAATTATGAAAAATAAGCGTTTATTTTCCAACAGTATCACATTTTATGTTATAATTTAGTTGTTAATTTTATTTTGGGGACTATGACTATGAAAAAAGTTTCAGAGAAATCACTTTTCTCAATTGTAGGTAGTATAAAACAACACTCCTTATTTATATTTCTTACCACAATTGTAGCTGTTATAAATTTGTTTTTTTCATTTAGTTCATTATGGAATAAATTAAATGGCTATGTTATTTTCTGGTTAGTATTTTCAATTATTATCATTTCAGCTCTTTTGTATAAATTGGTAGACGTATGGAATAAATATCAAATCTATAATAAATTTGCTAACAATGTCCATTCTTTTATGAAAGATACAGTTTTAACTGATGTTGAGTTTTTATCTAAATTAGAAAAAGAAGATGACAGATTTGTAAGTGCACCTATTCAGGACTTTTTACCTGAACTTACTGAAGAAAATCTACTAAAAGAATTTGAAATATTTAGTAAGAAGTATAGTTCATGGAGTAAAGAATACTTCAAAGCGATTTTTGACGAAGAGCTTGAAATATTAATCAAAGAGTTTTTAGGTAGTGAGGCGGAAATAACTCTACAACTACTAACAAAAGAGTATAAATATAACCAAGAGAATTATTACTACGATTCGTTTGTTGAAAAGAAACGAAAAAGCATTAAAAACAGTTCTCCCAGAATGTTAAATGATACTATGGAAGCGCTCATACACTTTAAAGAGAATAAAACGACTTATATGATTAGAAATGACTATACAGTTTTGATTCCTCTAACAACTATAAATATGCACAATGAAACCCCTACAATTTTTGGATTTGTAAGTTTTACTTTTCAATACAAGATTAAAGATTTTCCAATTAAATTCAATTTATTAATTGATTGCCTTATTGCAAAATGTGAAGATATATGCTATTATATTAAGACCTTGGGAAATTCATATACACTATTTTATGTTAAATTATATTCTTTAGTAAAAAACGCTAAAGGACCAAAAGAAGAATATATAGAAAAAGTTAGTAATATGTTAACCGAAATGGATTTTCTGGAATGTATTTTTAAAGATTTTTCGACAGGAGTAAATGAAGATGTGTGAAATTAAAATTGGCAACAAGACGATAAAATTAATAGATGTTGATAAAGAATATAGTCCGATGCTAAACAAAAGAATAGCATCTATTCAGTCTGAGATCATAAAGGAACAGAAAGCAAAAACACTAAAACAGTTGATTTCTGTCCATTAATTATTAGACCCATAATTGGGTCTTTTATTATGGCTTCAAGCTTCCATTTATTTTTCCAAGTATAATCTAATTGTTCAGGTTAGATAAAGGAGGAAAAATAAATGGCTAAAACCAGTTACAGTTTATCACATACCAAATGGATGTGCAAATATCATATAGTATTTACACCTAAGTATCGCCGTAAGGCGATATATTACAAAGTCAGGTCGGATTTGATAGATATTATTAAATATCTATGCGGTTGTCGTGGCGTGGAGATTATCGAAGGTCATATGATGCCAGACCATGTACACCTGCTTGTACTGATACCTCCTAAACTTTCGATTTCCGATTTTATGGGGTATCTCAAGAGTAAAAGTGCATTGATGATATTTGATAAGCACGCTAATTTAAAATATAGGTATGGAAATCGAAAGTTTTGGGCTAGGGGATACTATGTAAGTACCGTTGGACTAAACGAAAAGACCGTAGCTAAATATATTCGCGAGCAGGAAAAGAATGACATTGCACTCGATAAGCTGAGTGTAAAAGAACTAAGCGACTATATAAACTAGGTAAATGTAGAACTTACCGTAAAAAAGTGATATAATAGTAGCATTAAATGTATAGGTGTTAATCATGAGTAGACGTTTTAAAAAATCACGTTCACAGAAAGTGAAGCGAAGTGTTAATATAGTTTTGTTGACTATTTATTTATTGTTAGTTGGTTTTTTATTGTTCTTAATCTTTAAGTACAATATACTTGCTTTCAGGCACGTTAATATAGTGGTAGCAGCTTTTGCCTTGATTGTTGCTGTGACTGCCGCACTATTAATAATCTATAAAAAAGCAGAAAAGTTCACGATTTTCTTTTTGACACTAGCTGTTTTAGTGAGTTCAGTTTCTTTATTTACTCTGCAGCAATTTGTAGGATTTACAAGTCATATTAATGCAACTTCAAATTATTCAGAGTATTCCCTCAGTGTTGTTGTTTTAAAGGATAGCGATATCAATAATGTTGCCCAATTATCTAGTGTTATGGGGCCAACAGATACGGATAATGAGAATATTCAAAAGTTAATAGCTGATATTAAGACGAGTCAAAATAAGGATTTGACAGTTGATAAAAGTACTTCTTACTTGTCAACTTATAAAAGTTTGATTTCTGGAGAAGCCAAAGCTATTGTCTTAAATAGTGTATTTGAGAATATTATTGAGGCAGAGTATCCAGACTATGCTTCTAAAATTAAGAAAATTTACACTAAAAAAATGACCAAGGATGTTGAGACCCCTAAGGTATCTAAAGATCGCTTCTTTAATATCTATGTCAGTGGTATTGATACTTACGGTGCCATTAGTTCAGTTTCACGCTCAGATGTCAATATCCTGATGACGGTCAATAGGGATACGAAGAGAATCCTTCTTACAACAACTCCACGAGATTCATATGTTCCTATTGCTGATGGTGGAAACAATCAAAAGGATAAATTGACTCATGCTGGTATATACGGGGTTGATTCATCTATTCATACCCTAGAGAACCTTTATGGTATAGATATTAATTATTATGTTCGTTTGAATTTCACCTCATTTTTGAAATTGATTGACCTATTGGGAGGAGTAGATGTTTATAACGATCAAGAATTTACAGCTCTACATGGGAAGTTCCATTTTCCAGTGGGAAATGTCCATCTAGACTCTGAGCAAGCTCTAGGTTTTGTGCGTGAACGCTACTCACTAGCCGATGGAGACCGTGATCGTGGTCGCAACCAACAAAAGGTTATTGTAGCAATCATTCAGAAGTTAACTTCTACAGAGGCATTGAAAAACTATAATAGTATTCTTCAAGGATTGCAGGATTCCCTTCAGACAAATATGCCGATTGAGACTATGATGGATCTAGTGAATACTCAATTGGAAAGCGGAGGAAACTATAAAGTAAATTCTCAAGATTTAAAAGGGACAGGTCGGATGGATCTTCCTTCTTATGCAATGCCAGACAGTAGTCTCTATATGATGGAAATAGATGAGAGTAGTTTAGCTACAGTTAAAGTAGCTATACAGGATGTGATGGAGGGTAGATAAAATGATAGACATCCATTCGCATATCGTTTTTGATGTAGATGATGGGCCAAAGTCGATAGAGGATAGCAAGGCGCTTTTAAGAGAAGCTTATAATCAAGGAGTTCGAATGATTGTGTCTACTTCGCATCGTCGAAAAGGGATGTTTGAGACTCCAGAAGAAAAAATTGCAACAAATTTTCTTAAGGTTCGTGAAATTGCAAAAGAAGTAGCAGATGATTTAGTCATTGCTTATGGCGCAGAGATATACTATACTCTGGATGTTCTAGAAAAGCTAGAAAGAAAAGAAATTCCTACTCTTAATGATAGCCGTTATGCTTTGATTGAGTTTAGCATGCATACTCCCTATCGTGAGATTCATACGGGCTTGAGCAATATTTTGATGTTGGGAATAACACCAGTAATTGCTCATATTGAACGTTATGATGCTTTAGAGAATAATGAAAAACGAGTTCGTGAACTGATTGATATGGGGTGCTATACTCAGATAAATAGTTATCATGTTTTAAAACCTAAGTTCTTTGGTGAAAAATATAAATTCATGAAAAAGAGAGCTCGGTATTTTTTAGAACGTGATTTAGTTCATGTAATTGCAAGTGACATGCACAATTTAGACAGCAGACCTCCATATATGGAACAGGCATACGATATCATTGCTAAGAAATATGGAGCGAAAAAAGCGAAAGAACTTTTTGTAGAAAATCCCAGAAAAATTATAATGGATCAATTAATTTAGGAGAAAATATGAAAGATCAAAACACTTTGGAAATCGATGTATTTCAACTATTCAGAACTTTATGGAAAAGAAAGTTAGTCATTTTATTAGTGGCAATTATAACTTCTTCAGTTGCTTTTGCCTACAGTACTTTTGTTATCAAACCTGAGTTTACTAGTACGACTCGGATTTATGTAGTTAACCGTAATCAAGGAGAGAAGTCTGGTTTAACAAATCAAGACTTGCAGGCAGGATCGTACTTGGTTAAAGACTATCGTGAAATTATCCTATCGCAGGATGTTTTGGAGAAAGTTGTTTCTGATTTGAAACTAGATTTGACGCCAAAAGGTTTGGCTAATAAAATTAAAGTGACAGTACCAGTTGATACTCGTATTGTCTCTATTTCAGTTAATGATCGAGTTCCTGAAGAGGCAAGCCGTATCGCTAACTCTTTGAGAGAAGTAGCTGCTCAAAAAATTATCAGTATTACTCGTGTTTCTGATGTGACAACACTGGAGGAGGCAAGACCGGCTATATCACCATCTTCGCCAAATATTAAACGCAATACACTAATTGGTTTTTTGGCAGGGGGGATTGGAACCAGTGTTATAGTTCTTCTTCTTGAACTTTTGGACACTCATGTGAAACGTCCAGAAGATATCGAAGATGCATTGCAGATGACGCTTTTGGGAGTTGTACCAAACTTGGATAAGTTGAAATAGGAGAGAGAGATGCCGACATTAGAAATAGCACAAAAAAAACTGGAGTTCATTAAGAAGACAGAAGAATATTACAATGCCTTGTGTACAAATATACAGTTGAGCGGAGATAAACTAAAAGTAATTTCCGTTACTTCTGTTAACCCTGGGGAAGGAAAATCAACTACTTCCATAAATATAGCATGGTCTTTTGCGCGTGCAGGCTATAAAACTCTTTTGATCGATGGCGATATTCGAAATTCAGTTATGTCAGGAGTTTTTAAATCTCGTGAAAAAATTACAGGGCTAACAGAATTTTTATCTGGGACAACGGATTTATCTCACGGGTTATGCGATACAAATATTGAAAATTTATTTGTAGTTCAATCGGGATCTGTATCACCAAACCCTACAGCCTTGTTACAAAGTAAAATTTTTAATGACATGATTGAAACATTGCGTAAATATTTTGATTATATCATTGTTGATACAGCACCTATTGGAATTGTTATTGATGCGGCAATTATCACTCAAAAGTGTGATGCGTCCATCTTGGTAACTGCAATGGGTGAGGCGAATAAGCGTGATGTCCAAAAAGCGAAACAACAATTAGAGCAAACAGGAAAACCATTTTTAGGTGTCGTTCTCAATAAATTTGATGTTCAACGTGAAAAATATGGTTCTTACGGTGGTTATGGTAATTATGGTAAAAAATAACCTAGGGAAGATTTTATGGATGAAAAAGGATTGAAGATTTTTCTGGCAGTATTACAGAGTATTATTGTCATTTTATTGGTTTATTTTCTTAGCTTTGTTAGAGAGACAGAAATTGAACGTTCTTCGATGGTTATACTATACCTTCTCCACTTTTTTGTATTCCATTTTAGTTTCTATGGTAACAATTTTTTTAAAAGAGGGTACCTAGTTGAGTTTAATAGTACTATAAGATATATTTTTTTCTTTGCAATAGCTATAAGTGTATTAAACTTTTTTATAGAGGAACGGTTTAGTATCTCTAGAAGAGGAATGGTATACTTCTTAACTTTAGAAGGAATATCCTTATACTTGTTAAATTTCTTAGTAAAGAAATATTGGAAGCATGTATTTTTCAATCTAAAAAATAGCAAGAAAATGTTACTGTTAACAGTAACAAAAAATATAGAAAAAGTTCTTGATAAATTGCTAGATTCTGATGAACTTTCATGGAACTTGGTAGCAGTAAGCGTTTTAGACATGCCAGAGTTCACCCATGAAAAGGTGGTTGTGGTACCAAAGGAGCAGTTACTGACCTATGCGACACACGAAGTGGTGGATGAAGTCTTTGTCAATCTTCCAAGTGAGGACTATGATATTGGAGCTGTTATTTCTCAGTTTGAAACAATGGGGATTGATGTCACAGTTAACTTAAATGCTTTCGATAAAAGTTTAGGCCGAGATAAACAAATTCATGAAATGGCTGGTTTGAATGTAGTGACATTTTCTACAAATTTTTACAAGCCAAGTCACATAATTGCCAAACGCATCCTCGACATTTGTGGAGCTATCGTTGGGCTTATCATCTGTGGTATTATCAGCATAGTTTTAGTTCCTATGATTCGTAAAGATGGGGGACCTGCAATCTTTTCCCAGACTCGTATCGGGAAAAACGGTCGTCACTTTACCTTCTATAAGTTCCGTTCAATGCGTATTGATGCAGAAGCGATCAAGGAACAATTGATGGATCAAAATACGATGCAAGGTGGTATGTTTAAGATCGATAACGATCCTCGAGTGACAAAGATTGGACAATTTATCCGAAAAACTAGCTTGGATGAATTGCCACAATTTTGGAATGTTTTGATTGGCGACATGAGTCTAGTCGGTACGCGCCCACCAACTCTAGATGAGTACGAAAAATACACACCTGAACAAAAACGTCGTCTCAGCTTCAAACCTGGTATTACAGGTTTGTGGCAAATTAGTGGTCGAAGTGAAATTACAAACTTTGATGAAGTCGTGAAACTGGATGTGGCTTATATCGATGATTGGACCATCTGGAAAGATTTCGAAATATTGTTAAAAACTGTAAAAGTTGTGTTGATGAGAGATGGAGCGAAGTAATTTTACCTATGCTCCTGTCTATAAATTAGGAGTAACATGAAAAAAACTGTCTATATTGTAGGGTCAAAAGGGATTCCTGCTAAGTATGGGGGATTCGAAACCTTTGTTGAAAAATTAACAGCCTTTCAACAAGATAAGAATATTCAATATTATGTAGCTTGTATGCGTGAAAACTCTGCAAAGTCAGGGATTACTGAGGATGTTTTTGAACATAACGGTGCTATCTGTTATAACATCGATGTACCTAATATTGGTCCAGCCCGAGCCATAGCATATGATATCATTGCAATTAACAGAGCGATTGAAATTGCTAAAGAGAATAAGGATGAAGCTCCTATCTTCTATATTTTAGCTTGTCGCATTGGACCATTTATCCATGGAATCAAGAAAAAAATTCAAGCAATAGGTGGGACTCTTCTGGTTAATCCGGATGGTCATGAGTGGTTGCGAGCTAAGTGGAGTGCTCCTGTTCGTCGCTACTGGAAAATTTCTGAAGGTCTTATGGTCAAACATGCAGATCTTTTAGTGTGTGATAGTAAGAATATTGAAAAATATATTCAAGAAGATTATAAACAGTATCAACCTAAGACAACCTATATCGCTTATGGGACAGATACAACACGCTCTACATTAAAAAGTAGTGATGAAAAAGTACGTACTTGGTTCAAAGAGAAGAATGTTTCTGAAAACGAGTATTACCTAGTTGTAGGACGTTTTGTACCAGAAAACAACTATGAATCTATGATTCGTGGGTTTTTAGCATCTAATTCTAAGAAGGACTTTGTCCTAATCACAAATGTAGAACAGAATAAATTTTATAATCAGCTATTAGCAAGTACTGGATTTGATAAAGATCCACGAGTGAAATTTGTTGGAACAGTCTACGATCAAGAACTTCTGAAGTATATTCGAGAAAACGCCTATGCTTACTTCCATGGACATGAAGTTGGAGGAACCAATCCTTCGCTACTTGAAGCTTTGGAATCAACAAAGTTGAACCTACTACTCGATGTTGGTTTTAACCGAGAAGTTGGTGAGGATAGTGCCATTTATTGGAAAAAAGACGAACTATCACAAGTGATTGAGGAAGTTGAACAATTTGATGAAAAGATGATTGATGAGTTAGATAGACAATCAAATCAGAGAATTGCAGATGCTTTCACTTGGGAAAAGATTGTTACAGACTATGAGAATTTATTTAAAATATGAAAATATTACATTATACTTTAGGATTTCAACCCCAGCGAACAGGTGGTTTGGTTAAATATGCTGAGGATTTAATGCTAGAGCAAATTGCTCAAGGTTATCAAGTAGCTGCCCTATATCCTGGAAATATTAGGTTGCTTTCAAAAAAAGTAGGAATAAAGAAGGTATCATCAAGACAGTTTGAGTGTTATGAACTGCTTAATAGCTTACCTCTAGCTTTATTTGGAGGGATATCCAATCCAACTGCTTTCCTGACATCTTGTGATAAAAATGTTTATCGTACTTTTTTAGAAGAAGTACAACCTGACATTATACATATTCATTCGTTTATGGGATTGCATAAAGAATTCCTCGAAATTGCTAAAAACTTGAATATTAAAGTGGTTTTTACGAGTCATGATTATTATGGATTAGCACCCGTACCTCATTTCTATTTTAATGGGGTGGATTATAGTGATAAAAATACAAACTTAACATGGAATATTATGTCTTCCAATGCTTTAAGTGTAAAAAAACTAAGACTTTTTCAGGTTTCATTTTATCCTACTATTCGTAAACTTTTGAAACTATTAGGGAAAAATCCAAAGTCTAAAAAGAATTTAGTTATTCGAGATGTTATTGAGGAGCAAGATTATAGTGAGCTTCGACACTATTATAATGAGATGTTCCATTTGATAGATGGTTATTTGTTTAATAGTAGTCTAGCAAAGAATGTATATGAGATAAATGAGATTCAACCAGCTAATAGTATAGTATTAGCTATAACAAATAGTTCAATTAAACAGCATCAGAGATTAACAACTACAAATGATAAAATTAGAGTTGCTTATATTGGTCCAGATGAAGAATATAAAGGATATTTTGATTTTATTGAATTCGCTGAAATTTTAGACCTAGAGTCATATGAAGTAGCAACTTATGGACATTTACCGAATGAAGAGTGTCCGTCATTCATTGAACAAAAAGGATATTTTACCAAGGAAACGATCGATAGTGTCTATGAAAACATTGATATTCTTATTGTTCCAAGTAAGTGGAAGGAAACATTTGGATTGATAACAATAGAAGCATTATCCTATGGGGTAAATGTTTTTGTGAGTGAAAATGTTGGATCAAAAGACTTACTTCCAGAAATACATGTTTTTAAAAATCAGAATGACTTAGTAGTTAAAGTTTTTAAAAATGAAATAGAAAATACAAAATTAAAAACTATAGATGAACACTCAATAGAAGTGATTCAGTATTATGAAAGAGTGATAAATGAAAGTTGAGAGTTTAATAAACAAGATTACTGGAAAAACAGTAGACATTCATCCTGATGTACCCTTATCGTATATACTACAAAGAGGCATGAACTATGGTTTTGGACTCTTTCGTGGATTTGTACGTGGAATCGGATTTGGTCAAAAAGGGAAGCGTTTGTTCATTGGACAAGGAGTTTCTATCTTAGCAAAGCGTAAATTATTTGTTGGGAAAAATGTTCGAATTGGTAAAAACGTGTCTATAGATGCACTGTCGAAAGAAGGAATCCGTTTTGCAGATAATGTGAAGATTGGAGATTATTCTCAAATTATTGGCACAGGTTCTATAAAAAATATGGGGATTGGCTTGAAAGTTGGTAAGAACTCATCTTTTTCAGAATATAGTTTATTTGGTTCTGCTGGAGGTATCACAATTGGTGATAATGTTATCGCAGGTCAGAATGTTCGTTTTCATGCTGAAAATCATAATTATAGTGATTTAAATAAACTCATTGTTGAACAAGGTGTATCTCGAAAGGGAATATCAGTAGGACATAATTGTTGGATTGGTGCTGGAGCTGTTTTTTTGGATGGATCCAGCATCGGTTCAGGTTGTGTTGTAGCTGCAAATTCTGTAATTACGAAAAACTTTCCAGATAACGTTATTGTTGCTGGAGTACCCGCTAAAATTATAAAAATGATAGGATGTTAAATGGGGAAAGAAATTAAAGCTGCTTATGCGATATTAAATTATAATACTTGGGAAGATACTGCGAGTTTAGCACAGAAAGTTGCAACATTTCAGCATATTCAATCTGTGATAATAGTGGATAATTTATCAACAGATGATTCATACCAGTATTTAAAAAGACTTGAGGGAGAGAAAATTTCAGTTTATCAAACACAAAGAAATGGTGGATATTCTGTTGGGAATAATGTTGCAGCACGAATAGCTTATAATATGGGAGTTGATATTCTTTTCATTTCAAATCCAGACGTTGATATTGATGAAAAAGATTCCTTGATGATTGCACAAAATTTGTATAAAAATAGTTCATATGCACTTCTATCAGGTATAGAATATAATGCCATGAAGGAGATAGATTTGCCAATTGTTTGGCATGAAAATTCTTATTACGATGACTTACTTGATTGTCTGTTTTTAACCAGAAAATTGCGAAGAAAAAAAGAAGATATCAATTTGTCAATGATTAAATCATCCATAATAGATGTAGATCTTGTTAAAGGATCGTTTTTTGCTGTAAGACTGTCTGATTTTCATGATGTTGGTTATTTTGATGAATCTGTATTTCTTTTTTGTGAAGAGAGAATATTAGCTAAAAAGTTACAAAGAGCAAATAAAAAAATAGGTATTTTGCCTGAAGCGAAATATTACCACAATCATTCAACTTCTATAAATGAGAGATATAAAAAGAAAAAAGAACAGATAGTTTTACTATATAATGCTCGTTATTACTATAATGTGACGTATCAAAATATTAGCTTTTTGAAAAAAATTTTCCTAAAACTATTCATGTTTTTATCTACCATTGAATATTCGATACTAGATTATATTAGACGAAAGGGATAGTTTTTTATGGTTATTAACTTTAGTAAATATAATTGGATTTTAATTTTAATCTTATCGAGCTCAGAACTTTTTTCTAAAGAAACAAATCTTTTTTTATTACTATTTATTCTACTATACTATGTTTTAGTTCGTGGAGGGAGACTACCTATTTCAATTCCAGGAGCGAAATATTATTTTACTTTATTAATAGTGGGGCTGTTTATAGGTATTGTGAATGTAATAATTAACGAAAATACAGTATTTAATTTTGTAAAGCACTTTATTTATTACTTATTACCTCTATTTTTTTGGCAGTTTGGATATATTCTGTCAAATAAAGAGAATTTATCTTGCAAGCCAAAAAATATTAAGGAATCAATTGTTATAACAGCATTTCTATTATCTTCTTATGATTTAATAGGATCAATCATTAGTTTCTTATCTAGGACTAAGGAAATTGTTGATTTATATAGTTTACGGTCAGAATTTGGTCGAGGTTCCTATGTACCAATTATTGCACTGTATTTAGTTCTTTTTTATTCTAGAGAAATAAAGTTGAGCAAAAATTTTAAGAGATTTTTGGTACTATTGTTTACAATCTCGATTTTGATACATTTTTCTAGGACACATTTTATTATTTTATTAATTCTAGTATTTTTTTCAGGATTTGAAAAAAATATGAAAAATATTAAAAAAATAATATTTGCAGGAACATTGATATTAGCAGGTGTAGGTGTTTTATATTTATATTTTCCAAATTTAGTCATAGATTTTTATAATAAAACATCTCAATCAATGACGGAAATCACGTTTTCTAAATCGTCATGGTCCCATAAAGATATCATATGGAATTGGCGTGGATATGAAATGTACTCTGCCTTAAATCATTTCAAATCTTCAAGTTTTTTTGAGCAAATTTTAGGAGGAGGATTTGGAACAGTTTTATACATGGGAGAATATGCGTATTTGGTAAGTGATTTACCGTATCTTCTTTTTTTACATAATGGATATTTCACTACTTTACTTGTTTTTGGTGTTAGTGGGGTCATACTATTCGTTTTATGGGTGCTTAGTTTATTTGGTTATAGCAAGTATATTAATAATACCCAAGATTCTAATTTTATAAAAGGTCTTGCTGTGGTTATATTATTTACCACATATTTTGTAAATGGTCCTCTTTTTTCTGTTTCACAGGCTACCTTCTTGCTTTATTTTGCACTTTTTAGTAATAATCATGGAGAATTAGATGAAGATTTTAAAAAGAATTAAATTTATGTTAATGCTGCTTTATACCTCAACTTTTCCAAGATGTGAGAAAATACTGATTTTTGGATCATGGTTGGGTGAAAAATATGCAGATAATCCAAGATATTTGTTTGAGTATGTGATTAAGAATCGTCCCGATTTAAAAGCTATATGGATTACGAGTAATCAAGATGTTTTTAAAGAATTACAGAAGAAACAATATCCTGTGATGATGGCAGATGAGAGTGAAACTCATAAAATTATAAAGAAAGCTAAATATATTTTTACAGCTACAGGTATTTTTGATATCGGAGTAGAAAATAGTAGGTTGATTGGTGGTGCTTTTTTAATTAACCTTTGGCATGGCATTCCTTTGAAAAAAATCATGTATGATGATAAACATTCAGCACTTCACAACCGTAGTAAACTAGTGACTTTGGTAGAAAAAATTCCTCTTCGAAACTATTTTGTTATTTCCACTAGTACTGCAATAACTCAAATTTATCAGTCGGCTTTTCGCGTAAAGAAATCTCATATATTAGAACTTGGTCAGCCTAGAAATGACTATTTTTATGATAAGTCTTATCCAGCAAGTTCACTAATACAAGAATTAAAAAGTAAAAATATTATCTTATATATGCCGACGCATCGCAATGAAGGAAAGAAACAAATTAATCTAGATAATTTAATGGATTTAAATCGATTAAATAAATGGTGTGAAGAAACAAATTCAATTTTTGTAATAAAAAAACACTTCTATCATTCAAAAGAAAAAACACTTGAGAAAGAATATTCATCAATAATTGATGTGACAAATGAGAAGGTCGATGCTCAAGAATTACTCAAATATTCAAAGATCTTAATAACTGACTACTCGAGCTGCTATATTGACTACTTATTGTTGAATCGTCCAATTATATTTTTTAATTATGATTATGATGATTATTTGAGGATGGATCGTTCGCTATATTTTCCATATGAGAAGGTTACTCCAGGGGAGAAATGTCAAAACTTTGATGAATTATTAGTGACTTTGCAAAATCTATATGTAGGAAAAGATGATTATAGGGAACAGCGTGAAAATATTAAAACTTTCTTTTATTCTAGTGAAACTCAGAAGTCAGTTTCTGAAAAAATCATTAATCACGTACTAAATCTATAACTTTATTGGAATCTGTAATGAAAAAAATATTAAATAAGTATTATTCTTTATCTAATCCTGTAAAAGCTTCAATTTGGTTTACTATTTGCAATGTTCTTCAAAAAGGAATTTCAATGATTACTGTTCCAGTTTTTACTAGATTATTGACAACGGAACAATATGGTGTATACTCTGTATATCAATCATGGTATTCAATAATTGGAGTTTTTGCAACACTAAACCTATATTATGGAGTCTTTAATAATGGAATGGTTAAATACGAGAAAGATAAAAACGCCTTTACTTCCTCTATGCAGGGACTAACAACAACAGTTACAGCTATATTTTTAGTGATATATTTAATAGGGATTGATTTTTGGAACTCGTTGTTAGGTTTACCTACGCTACTAATCTTAGTGATGTTCTTTGATTTGTTTTTTACTCCTGCTTATTCTTTTTGGGCTGCGCGTCAGAGATTTGAATATCAATATCGAAACTTAGTATTTATCACATTTATTATAGTGATTGGAAGCCCTATTATTGGTATTTCTTCAGTTGTTTTATCGACTTATAAAGCGGAGGCTAGAGTTATCTCATTTGTGTTAGTTCAATCTTGTATAGGATTATATTTCTATGTTTTGAACCTTTACCGAGGTAAATATTTTTTTTGTAAAAAATATTGGCTCTATGCTTTGAATTTTAATTTACCTCTTATTCCTCATTATTTATCGCAATCAGTTTTAAACCAATCGGATAGAATAATGATTAATTCAATGGTAGGAATGGGAGAAGCAGCTATTTATAGTGTTGCTTACAGCATATCAACTTTGATGGTTTTAGTGACAAGTGCTATAAACAGCTCTTTTATTCCTTACACATATAAGTGTATTCGAGATAAGAAATATACTGAACTAGGGAAAAGTGCAAATCTTTTAATTACTCTGGTAGGCATTGGTTCGATTTTAACTATTTCTCTTGGACCAGAAATCATTCAATTATTTGCACCAAAACAATATTACGAAGCAATATGGATTATTCCTCCAGTTGCTCTTTCAGTTTATTTCATGTTCTTATATCCCATTTTTGGTAACATTGAGTTTTACTTTGAAGCAAATCATTTTGTAATGTGGGCTTCAATAGGTGGAGCAATTATGAATATTTTTTTGAATTTTATTTTTATAAAACACTTTGGCTATATTGCGGCAGGCTATACAACTTTATTCTGTTATATTTTATTTGCGTTGGGACATTACATTTTTATGAGAAGAGTATTGTATCAGAATCTTTCGGGTATCCAAATTTATGATTCTCGATATATTTTCTTTTTTTCGTTTCTTCTTCTGATTCTAATGCTACTAATCGTGATTATTTATCCATTTGTGTTGATTCGTTATATTGCTATCTCACTCATCCTAGGAGGATGTTTTTTAAAGAGGAGAAAGATAATGAGTTCGATAGTCATGATAAAAAAACAGTGAGGTACACGCATGACAGAAATAAATAAACAGTTACATGAAACATTAATCGAAATTTTAGACTTTGTAAAAGAAATTTGTGAAAAACATGAATTAACTTATTTTTTGGTCTATGGTACGGCACTCGGTGCAAAACGCCATTGTGGATTTATTCCGTGGGATGACGATGTTGATATTGCGTTGCCACGAGATCACTATAATATATTGATCGACATAATTTCTAAAACGGAACAATCTATATTTAGTCTTCAAAATGAAGAGAACGAGCCGAACTATTTTTTACCATTTGCTAAATTAAGAAAAAATAATACGATTTTTATTGAAAAGATTCTTGATGTTGAATATGAGAATAACGGTATTTACATTGATATTTTTCCACTAGATTTCGTAGAGAATCCGGACTCTTTCAATTTTAAGATCAGGAAAGCTACCTTTAATTATATAAAGCATATTTTAAAATTTTCAAGTTGCAGAAGTTTTTATAAAAATAAATACAGTAGCGTGCGTTATTTGATGGAAAATATTATGAGTATTCCTACCCTGTTTTTTTCAAATAGGAGATTACTATTCTTAGCGAATAATTTAATTTCATCAACGAATAAAGCTGATTTTATTGGTCAATATGATGAAAGTAGCGAAAGAGCTATCATGCCTTCAAGCTATTATTTCCCGCCTAGATCCGCTGTGTTTGAAGGAAAGACTTATAGTGTTCCTGCGAAATTAGAAGATTATTTAAAATATTTTTATGGTTCGGATTATATGGAATTACCACCAATAGAAAAAAGAGTCACTCATCAACCAATAAAACTTAGATTCAAAAAATAATTGGGTATTCTGTAGAAGGAGAATATAATGAAAAGAGTAATTACATACGGAACGTTTGATTTGCTTCATTATGGACATATCAATTTATTGCGACGTGCAAAAGAATTAGGTGACTATCTAGTGGTAGTTGTTTCAAGTGATGAATTCAACCTAATTGAAAAAAATAAAGTTTGTTACTTTAATTATGAGCATAGAAAAAGTTTAGTCGAAGCTATTAGATATGTGGATCTTGTTATTCCTGAAACTAGTTGGGAACAAAAACGGAGTGATGTCAAAGAGTATCATATTGATACTTTTGTGATGGGGGATGATTGGATTGGAGAATTTGATTATCTAAAAGAAGAAGGAGTCGAAGTTGTTTACTTACCGCGGACCAAAGAAATTTCGACAACTAAAATAAAAAAAGATTTATCAGAGTAATATTCTGAAATAAGCATTGTTCTGTTATTGTTCTTGAATTGACTGCCTTATCTTAAAGTAGAGATGCTAAAATCGAGATAAAAGAGAAAAAATCATAGAACAATACCAATATAGTAAAAAATATTGTAATTTAATAACAAAGAAAGGTACCCTATTATGAAAGGTATTATTCTCGCAGGTGGTTCGGGGACACGTTTATATCCTTTGACTCGAGCTGCATCAAAACAACTGATGCCGGTTTATGATAAACCGATGATTTACTACCCACTTTCAACATTGATGTTGGCTGGGATTAGGGATATTTTGATTATCTCAACTCCTCAAGATTTGCCTCGTTTTAAAGAGCTCCTTCAAGACGGGTCTGAGTTTGGGATTAAACTGTCTTATGCAGAGCAACCGAGTCCAGACGGTTTGGCACAAGCCTTTATCATTGGGGAAGAGTTTATTGGCGATGATAGTGTTGCTCTGATCTTAGGTGACAATATCTATCATGGTCCTGGCCTTTCGAAGATGCTACAAAAGGCAGCTAGTAAGGAGTCAGGAGCAACTGTTTTTGGTTACCATGTGAAGGATCCAGAACGCTTTGGCGTTGTTGAGTTTGACAAGGATATGAACGCTATTTCTATCGAAGAAAAGCCTGAACATCCTCGTTCAAATTATGCAGTTACAGGCCTCTATTTCTATGATAATGATGTAGTAGAAATTGCCAAAAGTATTAAACCAAGTCCTCGAGGTGAATTGGAAATTACAGATGTCAACAAGGCTTACCTAGATCGTGGAGATTTATCGGTTGAGGTTATGGGACGTGGCTTTGCTTGGTTGGATACTGGCACTCATGAAAGTTTGCTAGAGGCTTCACAGTACATCGAGACAGTCCAACGGATGCAAAATGTTCAGGTAGCAAACTTAGAAGAAATTGCTTACCGTATGGGCTATATCAGTCGCGAAGATGTATTGGCCTTAGCCCAACCACTTAAGAAAAATGAATACGGGCAGTATCTGCTCCGTTTGATTGGAGAAGCATAGATGACAGATAATTTTTTCGGAAAGACGCTTGCAGCACGCAAGGTTGATGCAATTCCAGGTATGTTGGAGTTTGATATCCCTATTCATGGTGATAATCGTGGCTGGTTTAAAGAAAATTTCCAAAAGGAAAAAATGCTCCCACTTGGATTTCCAGAGTCTTTCTTTGCAGAAGGAAAATTGCAAAACAATGTATCCTTCTCACGCAAAAATGTTCTCCGTGGTCTCCACGCAGAGCCTTGGGATAAGTACATTTCTGTAGCAGATGGAGGGAAAGTTCTGGGTTCTTGGGTTGATCTACGCGAGGGCGAAACCTTTGGGAATACCTATCAGACAGTCATTGATGCGAGCAAGGGAATCTTTGTTCCTCGAGGTGTGGCCAATGGTTTCCAAGTCCTATCAGATACAGTTTCTTATAGCTATCTGGTCAATGACTACTGGGCTCTTGAACTCAAACCCAAATATGCCTTTGTGAACTATGCTGATCCGAGCCTTGGTATTGAATGGGAAAATCTTGCAGAAGCAGAGGTTTCAGAAGCAGATAAAAATCATCCACTACTTAAGGATGTAAAACCTTTGAAAAAAGAGGATTTGTAAAAAGGAAAGAATATGACTGAATACAAAAATATCATCGTGACAGGTGGAGCTGGTTTTATCGGTTCCAACTTTGTCCACTATGTTTACAAGAATTTTCCAGATGTTTACGTGACAGTATTGGACAAATTGACTTATGCTGGAAACCGCGCTAATATTGAGGAAATTTTAGGTGATCGTGTTGAGTTAGTTGTTGGTGACATTGCGGATGCGGACTTGGTAGACAAGTTAGCAGCTCAAGCAGATGCTATCGTTCACTATGCGGCGGAAAGTCACAATGACAATTCGCTCAATGATCCATCACCATTTATCCATACTAACTTCATCGGAACCTATACTCTTTTGGAAGCGGCTCGCAAATACGACATTCGTTTCCACCATGTGTCTACAGATGAAGTTTATGGAGACCTTCCTCTACGCGAAGATTTACCAGGTCATGGTGAAGGTCCAGGTGAGAAATTTACCGCGGATACCAAGTATAACCCAAGCTCTCCTTACTCATCAACCAAGGCAGCTTCAGACTTGATTGTCAAAGCCTGGGTACGATCATTTGGAGTCAAGGCAACGATTTCTAACTGTTCAAATAACTACGGTCCTTATCAACATATCGAAAAATTCATCCCACGTCAGATTACCAACATTCTAAGTGGAATTAAACCAAAATTGTACGGTGAAGGTAAGAACGTTCGTGACTGGATTCATACCAATGACCACTCTTCAGGAGTTTGGACAATCTTGACAAAAGGTCAAATCGGCGAAACTTACTTGATTGGGGCTGATGGTGAGAAGAATAATAAGGAAGTTTTGGAACTTATCCTTAAGGAAATGGGACAACCTGCTGATGCCTATGATCATGTGACTGACCGTGCAGGACATGATCTTCGTTATGCGATTGATGCAAGCAAGCTACGTGATGAGTTGGGCTGGAAACCTGAATTTACCAATTTTGAAGCTGGACTCAAAGAAACAATCAAGTGGTATACAGATAATCAAGAATGGTGGAAAGCAGAGAAAGAAGCTGTTGAAGCTAATTATGCTAAGACTCAGGAGATTATTACAGTATAAAAAGCAGGAAATAACTGCTTTTTATTGCTATAGTGGAAAGAGTTACAAATTAGAAAGGTATAGATATGATTTTAATTACAGGAGCAAATGGTCAATTAGGAACTGAACTTCGTTATTTATTGGATGAGCGTAATGAAGAATACGTAGCAGTAGATGTGGCTGAAATGGACATTACCAATGCAGAAATGGTTGAGAAAGTTTTTGAAGAGGTGAAACCAACTTTAGTCTACCACTGTGCAGCCTACACCGCTGTTGATGCAGCAGAGGATGAAGGAAAAGAATTGGACTTTGCCATCAATGTTATAGGGACAGAGAATGTCGCAAAAGCATCTGAAAAGCATGGTGCAACTCTAGTTTATATTTCTACCGACTATGTCTTTGACGGTAAGAAACCAGTTGGACAAGAGTGGGAAGTTGATGACCGACCAGATCCACAGACAGAATATGGACGCACTAAGCGTATGGGGGAAGAGTTAGTTGAGAAGCATGTGTCTAATTTCTATATTATCCGTACTGCCTGGGTATTTGGAAATTATGGCAAAAATTTCGTTTTTACCATGCAAAATCTTGCGAAAAATCATAAGACTTTAACAGTTGTAAATGACCAGCACGGTCGTCCGACTTGGACTCGTACCTTGGCTGAGTTCATGACCTACCTGGCTGAAAACCGCAAGGAATTTGGCTATTATCATTTGTCAAATGATGCTACAGAAGACACAACTTGGTATGATTTTGCAGTTGAAATTTTGAAAGATACAGATGTGGAAATCAAGCCAGTAGATTCAAGCCAATTTCCTGCCAAAGCTAAACGTCCCCTAAACTCAACGATGAGCCTGACTAAAGCTAAAGCTACTGGATTTTTCATTCCAACCTGGCAAGATGCCTTGAAAGAATTTTACAAACAAGAAGTAAGATAAGCAATAGAATGATTTTTCTAGTCTAATAAAAGAGGCAGGTAATAAACTCCAAAGGAGCTTAAGATGTACGATTATCTTATCGTTGGTGCTGGTCTTTTTGGTGCAGTTTTTGCCCATGAATCAGCCTTAAAAGGAAAAAAAGTAAAAGTCATTGAAAAACGAAATCATATCGCGGGTAATATCTATACTCGTGAAGAGGAAGGAATACAAGTTCATCAATATGGTGCTCATATATTCCATACTTCGGATAAGGAAATCTGGGATTATGTAAATCAGTTTGCAGAGTTTAACCGTTACACAAACTCCCCAGTTGCAAACTATAAGGGAGAGATTTATAACCTTCCTTTTAATATGAATACTTTCAATAAACTCTGGGGAGTTGTAACACCAGCAGAAGCACAAGCGAAGATTGATGAGCAACGTGCTGTTTTAAATGGCAAAACTCCTGAAAATCTGGAAGAACAGGCTATATCTCTAGTAGGTACAGATATCTACGAGAAATTAATCAAAGACTATACAGAGAAACAGTGGGGCAAGCCAACTACGGAACTTCCAGCCTTCATCATTCGCCGTTTGCCAGTACGCCTGACCTACGATAACAACTATTTTAACGATACCTATCAAGGGATTCCGATTGGTGGATATACTCAAATAGTTGAAAAAATGTTGGATCATGAAAACATTGATGTAGAAACAAATGTTGATTTCTTCGCGAATAAAGAGCAATACCTGAAAGATTTTCCTAAGATTGTCTTTACGGGTATGATTGATGAATTTTTCGACTATAAGTTGGGTGAACTAGAGTACCGTAGTCTTCGTTTTGAAAGCGAGACCTTGGATATGGAGAATTACCAAGGAAATGCAGTTGTGAACTATACAGATGCTGATACCCCATATACTCGCATTATTGAACACAAACATTTTGAATTTGGAAATCAAGCCAAGACGATCATTACTAAAGAATATTCTAAAACATGGGAAAAAGGTGATGAGCCTTATTATCCAGTTAATAATGATCGTAATAATCATTTATATAAATCATATAAAAAATTGGCTGATGAGCAAGGGAAGGTTATCTTTGGTGGTCGTTTAGGACACTATCGTTATTACGATATGCACCAGGTTATTGGAGCAGCCTTGCAGTGTGTGAGAAATGAGTTAGATTAAAGAATTAAAACTGTTTCTCAGATGCTATTTACAAATATGATCAATAATTCCTTGACTACTTAATGTAGTTGAGGGATTTTTGATAATATTCATATTTTTGCAAATCTGTTGTTTAAAAAATAATTTTCAAAAATTCTGAAAACTGTATTGACAGGACTTAAAAAAGGGTCTATAATGAATAAAAAAACAAAGGAGAAGACTATGAAAACAAGAAAAGTATTGGCTCTTGCGGGAGTGACTTTATTAGCAGCAGGTGTCTTAGCGGCTTGCTCGGGTGGTTCTGCTACTAAAGGTGAGCAGACCTTTGCATTTACATACGAGACACATCCAGATAATCTCAACTATTTGACAACTGGTAAGGCAGCAACTGCCGACATTACTAGTAATGTGATTGATGGATTGCTTGAAAATGATAAATATGGGAACCTTATTCCCTCAATGGCAGAGGACTGGTCAGTTTCTAAGGATGGCTTGACTTATACTTATAAGATTCGTCAGGACGCCAAGTGGTATACATCTGAGGGGGAAGAGTATGCTCCTGTTAAGGCTCAAGACTTTGTGACAGGTCTTAAATATGCAACAGATAAGAAAGCAGAGGCCCTTTACTTGGTACAGGATTCAATCAAAGGACTAGATGCCTATGCTAAAGGGGAAATTAAAGATTTCTCTCAAGTTGGGATTAAAGCACTTGACGATCAAACAGTCCAATACACTTTGAACAAACCTGAAAGCTTTTGGAATTCTAAAACAACCATGGGTGTGCTTGCGCCAGTCAATGAAGAGTTTTTGAACTCAAAAGGGGATGATTTTGCCAAAGCTACGGATCCAAGTAGTATCTTGTACAATGGTCCTTATTTGTTGAAATCTATTGTGACCAAATCCTCTGTTGAATTTGCGAAAAATCCGAACTACTGGGATAAGGACAATGTTCATGTTGATAAGATAAAATTGTCATTCTGGGATGGTCAAGATACTAGCAAACCAGCAGAAAACTTTAAAGATGGTAGCCTTACAGCAGCTCGTCTCTATCCAACAAGTGCAAGTTTTGCAGAACTTGAAAAAGAGCTGAAAGATAATATTGTCTATACTCAACAAGACTCTGTTACGTATCTAGTTGGTACAAATATTGACCGCCAATCTTATAAATACACATCTAAGACCAGCGAAGAACAAAAGACATCTACTAAAAAAGCTCTCTTAAACAAGGATTTCCGTCAGGCTATTGCTTTCGGATTTGACCGTACAGCCTATGCCTCTCAGTTGAATGGAGAAACTGGAGCAAGCAAAATCTTACGTAATCTCTTTGTTCCACCAACATTTGTTCAAGCAGATGGTAAAAACTTTGGCGATATGGTTAAAGAAAAATTAGTAACCTATGGGGATGAATGGAAGGATGTTAATCTGGCCGATGCACAAGATGGTCTCTACAATCCAGAAAAAGCCAAGGCTGAATTTGCCAAAGCTAAATCAGCTTTACAAGCAGAAGGAGTGACTTTCCCAATTCATTTGGATATGCCAGTTGACCAGACAGCAACTACAAAAGTTCAACGTGTCCAATCTATGAAACAATCCTTGGAAGCAACTTTAGGAACTGATAATGTCATTATTGATATTCAACAACTACAAAAAGATGAAGTAAACAATATTACATATTTTGCTGAAAATGCTGCTGGAGAAGACTGGGATTTATCAGATAATGTCGGTTGGGGTCCTGACTTTGCCGATCCATCAACCTACCTTGATATCATCAAACCATCTGTAGGAGAAAGTACTAAAACATATTTAGGGTTTGACTCAGGGAAAGATAATGTAGCTGCTAAAAAAGTAGGTCTATATGACTACGAAAAATTGGTTACAGAAGCTGGTGATGAGGCTACAGATGTTTCTAAACGATATGATAAATACGCTGCGGCCCAAGCTTGGTTGACAGATAGTGCATTGATTATCCCAACAACAACACTTACTGGTCGCCCAATCTTGTCTAAGATGGTACCATTTACGATGCCGTTTGCCTTCTCTGGTAACAAGGGGACAAGTGATCCACTCCTATACAAATACTTGGAACTTCAAGATAAGGCAGTCACTGTAGATGAATACCAAAAAGCTCAAGATAAATGGATGAAAGAAAAAGAAGAATCCAATAAAAAAGCGCAAGAAGACCTTGCAAAACATGTCAAATAAAGGTAAGGGAGTTGGTTTGTAGCTGACTCCTTTATATTCTTCGAAAATCTATTCAAACCACGTCAGCTTCCATCTGCAACCTCAAAACACTGTTTTGAGCAGCCTGCGGCTAGTTTCCTAGTTTGCTCTTTGATTTTCGTTGAGTATTAGCTATCTTGTAGTAAAAAAATCCTGAGAATTTCTAGTTCTCAGGATTTTCGTTTACTGTTGTGGTTGTTGTTGAACTTGAGGGGCCTGTGGTTGCTGTTGGATTTGTTGGCCAGGTTGTCCCTGATTTGGATTTGTTGGAGCAGGATTATTTGATTGTTGACCAGGAGTAGGTGTTACTTGGGTAGTTGAACTTTCAGTTGTTGTAGAGGGATTCTCTACATCTGATTGTGTTTGTTGTGTATCAGGAGTACTCCATGTATTTCTTGCTCCGTTTAGGAATACGAACTGCCCGTTTCTATATAGTCCCTCAGGCATTGTCCAATCTCCAGGATGGTTATTTTGAGCAAGGTAGCTCATCATGCTACGATAGACTCTAGCAGCAACTGTGAGGCCATCACCTACAATAGGAGTGAGACGGTTGGTATAACCTGTCCAAACGGCCATAGAATACTTACGAGTATAACCAACAAACATTTCATCTGGAGCTACATAGCCAGTGTTCTTGATGTGTTTTTCAATTTCATCATCTGTGTAGTTAGAAGTACCTGTTTTACCTGCTTGAGGAATTCCAGGCAGATAGGCGTTGTAACCTATTCCAGATGTCAAGACTGTTTTCATCATTTCTGTCATCATGTAGGCAGTAGACTCTTTCATAGCTCTTGTACCAGCGTCAGAAAATTCTTTTTCACTACCATCACTAAAGACGATTTTATTGATGTACATTGGTTTGTGGTAGATACCGCCATTAGCGAATGCAGCGTAAGCCGCAGCCATTTTCTCACTGCTTGCACCGTACTGTTTACCAGATTCAGTTGTATTACTTGAAATAGCATTTGAATAGTGCATTACAGGATAGTCGATGCCTAAACCATTTAGGAAGTTTTTAGCTCTATCTAAACCAACCTTGTTTAGTGTTTCAACAGCAGGTACGTTACGAGATTGTTGAAGGGCATATTGCAGAGTAATGTTACCAAAATATGCTCTATCCCAGTTGTAGAGAGGGGTACTTGTTCCAGGATAGTTATAAGGAATATCGTGGACAGTAGCTGCAGTTGAATCATATACACCGTATTCTAAGGCTGGGGCATAATCAGTGATTGGCTTCATGGTTGATCCCCAGTCACGGTTGGTTTCCACAGCTTGGTTAGTACCGAATGAAACATTGCTTGCTTGGTGACGAGCTCCAAGTTGGGCGATGACTTTACCATTGGAAGTATCTACGATAGTTGAGGCTACTTGAAGGTCATCATCTGGATAAGAGACATATTCATCTGTATTGTAAATGTCCCAAAGTCGCTGTTGAATTCCCTTGTCCACATTTGTGTAGACTTCCATTCCAGTTGTAAGAAGATTATAGCCAGTTTCATTCTCTACTTGCTCAATAACCTCTTTTAGATAGTTATCCATATATGCTGGATAAGTAGCAGCCGACTTAAGACTTTGTAAACCATCAGTGATAGGTGTGTTGACGGCTTTTTCATATTGCTCAGCACTAATGTAATCTTGCCCTCTCATTTCTGAAAGAACTAAATTACGACGGTCTAGTGCTGCTTCCGGATGAGAGTAAGGATCGTATTGGTTAGGTGCCTGAGGCATACCTGCTAGCAAAGCTAATTGAGGTAAAGATAAATCCTTTAGATCTTTTCCATAGTAATTTTGGGCTGCTGTCTGCATTCCATAATTACCATTTGACATATAGACCTTATTGATGTAGTAGGTAAGAATTTCCTGTTTGGTAGCTTTTTGTTCCAATTGGATAGCTAGCCAAGCCTCTTGTGCTTTTCGGGAGATGTTTTGATCCGAAGTTGATGTTGAGAAATAGGTCAACTTAATCAACTGCTGGGTTAGGGTTGATCCCCCCTGTAAAGAATTACTTTGTAAGTTACGTAAGAATGCCCCCATAATCCGAATCGTATCGATCCCTCTGTGGTCAAAGAAGCGATGGTCCTCGATAGACACGATGGCTTTGACTAAATCAGTAGGAATTTCGCTGGCCTGAGCGTTTACTCGGCGTTCAGAGCCCAGATCGGCAATGAGTTCGTTATTATTGTCATAAATCTTGCTAGAAGTTGTTGCAACTAATTTACTATCTGATAGGGCTGGAGCTTTACTCACAAAATAGAGGAAAACACCCCCGCCCAATAGAAATAATGCGATAAAGAGAGTTAGGAAAAAGATTCCAATATACTTTAATATTCGCATAAGAATGTATTTATTCATCTTGTTTACCACCTAGTAAATGTTCTTTGATAACATCGAGATAGGGAATTTGTGGGAATACCCCTAGTTTTATCTGGTAACCGTATTCTCGTATGTATCCAAGTGGCATTGATTTTTGTCCCTTATCTTGATGATAGAAGCGAATCAAATCGAATGCCGGCAATAAGTAGGTTTCTTGCTGGGAAGAAAAGTGAAGAAGGACAAAGCAGATTCCTTGTTGGGCAAGGACTTGTTCCATATGCTGAATCTGATGTGGATGGAAATTTTTCATCGGAATCGCTTGTTTCTGCCTGGTTTCCTTAGCTTCAAAGTCGATGTAATATCCATCATAAACACCTGAATAGTCTGTGGTAGAAGCTTGTCTAAAATAGGCTTCAACGATTTTTGCTCGACTTCTTTGGGGATAGTCCACTCGTACGATTTGAATAGGGGTAGGTTTCTTGTGTATAACAGCCAAGCCCTGAGACAAATAGTAGTCGTTGGTAGCATTGATCATCTTTTCAAAAGACATTCCTCTATTTGCGAAATTTTTGGGTTGAGAAAGAGATGATTGTCTTTTTTGTGATGAAATTTTATGAGGATAGTTGACCATAATTCTCCTTATTGGTACAATAACATCACTCTATTATATCATAAATTTGCACAGAAAGGGTTAAAAATGACTACAGCTTTGGTTTTAGGCTATTCTGCTTTTGATTTGGGTTTATTTTCAGACAAGGATCCTCGTTTGAAATTGATTAAAAAAGCGATACGTAGGGATTTAGAAGCTATGGCAGCAGATGGGGTGACTTGGTTTGTATTTACAGGGACTTTGGGTTTTGAATATTGGGTTTTAGAGGTCGCTCAGGAAATGAAGACCGAATATGGTTTCCAGTTGGCCACCATTTTTGCTTTTGAAACCCATGGGGAAAATTGGAATGAAGGCAATCAGATGAAACTGAGTCGTTTTAAGCAGGTAGACTTTGTCAAATATGCCTATCCTCGCTATGAACACAAGGGGCAGTTAAGAGACTACCAGCAGTTTTTACTGGAAAATACGAATAGTTCTTATCTTTTTTATGATGAGGAAAATGAAACGAAACTATCTTATTTTTACCAAAAGATGAAAAATCAAGAGGACTATTTTATAAAGAGATTAACATTTGATCAATTAAATGAACTTGCTGAAAATTTTTCCGAAAATTGAAGCTTTGACCTTGATTTTTGTTTGGCTTTTTTTATATAATAATACTAGCAAGCGAGAATGGAGAGAGACATGGCAAGTATTATTTTTTCAGCGAAAGATATTTTTGAACAAGAGTTTGGGCGTGAAGTCCGTGGGTATAGCAAGGTAGAAGTTGATGAGTTTTTAGACGATGTTATTAAGGACTATGAAACCTATGCTACCTTGGTCAAGTCACTTCGTCAGGAAATTGCGGATTTGAAGGAAGAACTAGCTCGTAAACCGAAACCTTCACCAGTTCAAGCAGAACCCCTTGAAGCGGCAACTACAAGTTCTATGACGAATTTTGATATTTTGAAACGCCTGAATAGATTGGAAAAAGAAGTTTTTGGTAAACAAATTTTAGATAACTCAGATTTCTAAGTAGTTATTTGAGATGTGCAATTTTTGGATAATCGCGTGAGGGGAGTTGCTTCTCATGAGGAAAGTCCATGCTAGCACAGGCTGTGATGCCTGTAGTGTTTGTGCTAGGCGAAACCATAAGCCTAGGGACGAGAAATCGTTACGGCAGTTGAAATGGCTAAGTCCTTGGATAGGCCGGAGTAGGCTTGAAAGTGCCACAGTGACGGAGTCTTTCTGGAAACGGAGAGAGTGGAACGCGGTAAACCCCTCAAGCTAGCAACCCAAATTTTGGTCGGGGCATGGAGTACGCGGAAACGAACGTAGTATTCTGACTGCTATCAGCTAGAGCTGTTAGTGGTAGACAGATGATTATCGAAGGAAGTGGTCCTAGTCACTTCTGGAACAAAACATGGCTTATAGAAAATTGCATATAGGTTGGGGCTGAGAAATTTTCTCAACCTCATTTTTTAAAGTGGACATATAGAAAGGTCTTGCAAGACTGTAAAATGAAAAAAGAATTTAATTTAATTGCAACTGTGGCAGCAGGTCTTGAAGCTGTTGTGGGACGAGAAGTGCGAGAGTTGGGCTACGATTGTCAGGTTGAAAATGGGCGTGTTCGTTTTCAAGGAGACGCGAGAGCCATCATCGAAACCAACCTCTGGCTTCGGGCAGCAGACCGTATCAAAATTATCGTAGGAACTTTCCCAGCTAAGACTTTTGAAGAGCTCTTTCAGGGAGTTTTCGCTCTAGATTGGGAAAATTATTTACCACTTGGGGCTCGTTTCCCGATTTCAAAAGCCAAATGTGTGAAGTCTAAACTTCACAATGAACCCAGTGTTCAGGCTATTTCTAAGAAAGCTGTTGTCAAGAAATTGCAGAAACACTATGCCCGCCCAGAAGGTGTTCCTCTGATGGAGAATGGCCCAGAGTTTAAGATTGAGGTCTCTATTCTCAAAGATGTGGCAACTATCATGATTGATACGACAGGGTCTAGCCTCTTTAAACGTGGTTATCGTACCGAAAAAGGGGGAGCCCCTATCAAGGAAAACATGGCGGCAGCCATTTTACAACTTTCTAACTGGTATCCAGATAAGCCTTTGATTGATCCGACCTGTGGTTCAGGAACTTTCTGTATCGAGGCAGTTATGATTGCTCGAAAGATGGCACCAGGACTTCGTCGCTCTTTTGCATTTGAGGAGTGGAACTGGGTCAGCGATCGCTTGATTCAGGAAGTGCGTACAGGAGCGGCTAAAAAAGTAGACCGTGAGCTGGAACTGGATATTATGGGCTGTGATATCGATGCACGTATGGTGGAAATTGCTAAAGCTAATGCTCAGGCAGCTGGTGTTGCAGGAGACATTACTTTTAAGCAGATGCGCGTGCAGGATTTGCGTTCTGATAAAATCAATGGAGTGATTATCTCTAACCCACCTTATGGTGAACGCTTGTCAGATGATGCAGGAGTTACCAAGCTTTATGCTGAAATGGGGCAAGTATTTGCACCGCTAAAAACCTGGAGCAAGTTTATCCTAACTAGTGATGAAGCCTTTGAGACCAAGTACGGTAGTCAGGCGGATAAGAAACGTAAGTTATACAACGGAACCTTGAAAGTGGATCTGTATCAATATTTTGGTCAGCGTGTCAAACGTCAAGAGTTAAAATAGAAAGGGATACTCATGAGTAAGAAAAGACGGAATCGTCATAAAAAAGAAAACCAAGAACCGCGATTTGATTTTGATGAAGCAAAAGAGTTAACAGTTGGTCAAGCTATTCGTAAAAATGAAGAAGTGGAAGCAGGAGTCTTGCCTGAAGATTCCATTTTGGACAAGTATGTCAAGCAACACAAGGATGAAATCGAAGCAGATAAGTTTGCGACTCGTCAATACAAAAAAGAGGAGTTAGTCGAAAAAGAAGAGGTAGCTGTTACCTCGACTCTTGATGATTTGCTTCAAGAGATTCGTGAGGCAACAGAAGATGAGTCCTCAGTAGCAGAAGATGACTTGAGTCAGTTCGATGATTTAGAATTCATACGCGATTCAGAAGTTCCCCCTGTCGAAGAATTTGAGACTGAAGAAGTACCATTGTTTGAAGGGGAAGAAGTTTCAACACTTTCTCGAGTTCCGGATAGTGAAGATGAAAAAAGTAAGAAGAAATGGGTGCTTTATGGGATTCTAGTAACCTTAGCGGTTCTTATCCTTGGAACTGCTTATTATGTTTACCGTCAAGTGAATCGCTCAACACAGGAAATTCAAACTTCTCAATCATCGTCTAGCGAGCAGAATATTCAGCCGATTTTAGAAGATTTCAATAGCCAATACGATGCCTTCTACACTGATAGCAATAAAACGGCTTTGAAAAATAGCCAGTTTGATAAACTGAGTCAGCTTAAGACCTTGCTTGATAAGCTGGAAGGTAGTCGTGAACATACCCTTGCCAAATCGAAGTATGATAGCCTAGCAACTCAAATCAAGGCTATTCAAGATGTCAATGCACAATTTGAAAAACCAGCTATTGTTGATGGTGTTTTGGATACCAATGCCAAAGCTAAATCGGATGCTAAATTTACGGATATTAAAACTGGCAATACTGAGATTGATAAAGTGCTAGATAAGGCTATCAGCCTTGGTAAGAGCCAGCAAACAAGTGTTTCTAGCTCAAGTTCAAGTCAAATTAGCAGTTCAAACTCTAGTCAAGCAAGTTCAAATACGACTAGTGAGACAAAACCAAGTAGTTCAAATGAGACTAGAAGTAGTCGCAGTGAAGTCAATATGGGTCTCTCGAGTGCAGGAGTTGCTGTTCAAAGAAGTGCTAGTCGTGTTGCCTATAATCAGTCTGCTATTGATGATAGTAATAACTCTGCCTGGG
>ERZ773211.41-NODE-41-length-40155-cov-19.4842_pt1 | contig 40155 bp, 34 predicted proteins | sample MGYA00511914_ERZ773211 | MGnify/ENA primary metagenome ERZ773211 (study PRJEB29015, sample SAMEA2738163) | human oral metagenome | biome: human oral; feature: human-associated habitat; material: saliva | place: China | collected 2242 ...
TATTTTAATAAATTTTGACCTGAATGTTCAAATAATCCTTTGTTCTGACAAAAAAAGAGCCTATCTTTTCAGATAAACTCTTACTTGTCATACCAGGGTTTCTCTTTTTTACTAAAATAGGATTTACTCATTTCAATAGTAGCTATCCCCATAGGAATCAAAATAATACTCCATAAAACCGTCACAATTCCATCTGCAATAAAGGAAAAATCACCTGTAAAGTGAAGTCCCAAATACAGTAATAATACAACTGGAAGGAAAGCTGGAGCGAATTTTAAAACGGCCAACCCTAAAACAATTATAAACACCATACTAAGTCCAAATGTCTTATAGAACATATAGATAGCTATAGCTCCTAGAAAAATAAAGAACAGCTGAACAAGTCTTTTAATATCAATGAAAATCATCATAGATTCCTCCTACTTTATCAGTAATATTTTAAAATCTCATCTGTTAAGTAAATTCTATTGGGGAGATTGGACCCTTGGCGGACTTCTTCAATTAAACCATGGTTCTTTAGCTTCTTTTTCAAAGAAATCACTTTACTTTTACCTGATTGAAGAGCCTCCATTAGCTCCTCTATAGGGTAACATACAAAAGTATTTCCATTTTCATCATATCCTTTTAATTCAAAGTCAACTGCAGCTCTTAAACGATTTAATAAAAGCATGTAGAGAAAAATTCCACTACTCTTCAAATCATTGAACTGTGGATTGTCCATTATTGGACGAGGAATAAAGAATTGTCCTGAATCTGTTGCTGCTGAAGAAAATTCTGGAATATCTGATAAATTTGATAAGTATTTCATTATTCTTTCTCCATTTCAAGTGATTTTTCATCTGAACTGGAGATATTAGACTCTGCCTCGTGCAACTTTCTAAGAAGCTCCTCGTCCTTTATTTTTTTGTTTTTCTTCATATCATGAAGATAATCTCTCCCTGATTGTGGATCTTCATCGTCATTATCATTTTTCTTCTTTATTTCTTTACTAAAATCTATCATAAAAAATCATCCTTTCCGATATCTCATTACTTAATTTTTTTCTGCATCTTTTCCCATTCTCTTATAATCATCTTCTCGATATAAGATGAAGCTGATTTCTCACCATGATACTCTACTAAAGCATCTAACATATCATATCGAACATTATGATGTAAAGAGAATGGATATCTTTGCTTTTTATTATAGCTTTCAGGAGACTTTCTAGCCTCCTGATTTTGTTTCCTAGACGAAGGAGTCTTTTCTCTCTTTGGTGTACTCTGGAATGTTTGTTTTACTTGTGCGAATCGATTCTCTGTCATGCTACCTCTCCTTCTAACACACTCAAAATATTTTCATATACGTAGTTTATATTATCATAAAACTTTTGATGTGTCTCTTTTTGGTTAGCTGTCATCTCTTCATGCTGCTCAAAGACACTCTGACTGATCACAAGACTCTTGGCCATGAGCTCTTTTTTCTGGATAGAACCTAGGTAAGCCGAATCTTCTTCAACAACTTCTAAAAATTGTTTACAGGTGTCTGTTACATTGTTTCCAAAGTACTCAATCTTATTTCCAATAAGATAAGGTTCTGCTTTAACATAGCTTTTCTTAGTAATGACTTCGATAGCTTCGCTCTTGATGAAGTCTACAAAATTTTTCAAAGATAACCAGGCACGAAAACCATTAAGAGAGGCATCAGAAACAGCTAAGACAATATCTGATACGGCTATAAAATTAGCCGTAACTAGGCTCTCGTCATTATGCGTATCAATTAGAATGACATCAAATTGTGCTTCTAACTCCTCGTAATGTTCGCCAAACCACATAAACAACTGGAGATATTTGTTGTTTCGACTAGCCAGATCTAACTGCTCATCTGTCAAACGCTCATCACCACAAATCAAACTGAGATTTTCTGATATTGGAACAATTTCGTACTCTCCAGTCGTAAATATATCATAGACGGTTTTCTCGTATTTTACATCAAATGTTCTTGTCAAATTGCATTCCCAAGCTCCATCAATGAGTAATGTTCTAAGCCCCTTAACACGTGCCAACCAATCCCCTTCATTAAAGGTATCTGTAGTCTTACCACCGCCACCTTTACCTAAGTTTGTTGTCTGAATCTTCATGATTCCCTCCTTGGATAATTGTATATTTTATTATATAACTTTTTATATACTTAATTATATCTAAAACAACTTTATTTGTCAATATAAAAGCACAAAAAGTTATATAACTTTTTGTGCAACTTTTTAGCCATATGTACCGCCTATATTTCCACCAACATAGGCTTTTAGTTGGACTTGTTGAACTGTAGTATTGAAATTACCAATGAAATAGCTATTCTCTTCCCCACCTTTAGTCAGGACAACTAAAAATTGAATAACGTCCTCTGATTCTGTCGGCATCACTTCTAATTGTTTAGGTTGAAAATCATACTGATTCGTTAGAATAGCCATCGCAAAGGTTTGAATCATTGCATTGGGAGTCATGGATAGATGATTCTCAATTGTTCCCTGTACTTTTGAAAGAACATTTGTCTTTTTTATATCTTCAACTGCTTCTTCAAATGCTTTTAAAACTACTTTTTTATCTGCTTCTGTTGCCTCAGTATAAGGACGTTCTAGTTTTAACTTTGCTGTCCGATAATTCTTCTCATCTACAGTTTCTTCTTTAGATGATGGTTCTTTTTGAACAGATGATGAAGAAGTCATCTGAGCCGTTTCCTCTGTCTGGAGTTGTTGAGATGATCTAAAACTCGATACAACCCCTATCCCTGCAATAACTAATAGAATGCATACCACAATCGTCACTACCACATTTTCTTTTATCCAATCAATCATCTCAATATTCTCCTTTTAATTTGAATTCAATTTAGGTTCCCTATCATCTGGATAGGCAAACGAAATAACTTGGGCTCGCTGTTGTTCTGGAGTCCAAATTCGATAGTCCCATGTATAAGGTGTCTTAAACTGATCCCAACCACTTAAAGGTGTATTTTGTTCTACAAATAAGATAGATCCGTTTTCAAAGACATGACATACAATTCCTGTATGACCATAGCCTCCGCCTCCCACCTGTGTAGAAAAGATAGCACCCCTTTTGGGAGTTGACTTAAGTGAGTTCCCGAATATTGATGCCCAAGCTGCTGCCTGATCTTTCCCATTACCTTGAACTGAACCAGAATGACCCCATATATGATTTGCGACACTAATTGTAAGATTCACACATTGTCCAGCATAATCGTCTCTTCCAGGATTATACCACCCTGTAGACTTAGCATAATCCATGCCTAAGCTCTTAGGATCAATAATGAATGATTTCAAGCTATCTGGTAAGTCTTCTGGTTTATACCCCCACGCAGTCGCATCTGAAGGGACAGTTCCCGTTCCATCGGTACTGCTACCTGATTCTCCACATCCACTGTTTTCAGCTGAAGAAGACACCGCACTATCTGAAGAACCGACATCTTGTGTACTGGATCCTTCATAAGGTTTCTCACCATGAGCAGCAATAGCTTCCTTATCAAGCCACTGATACTTCGTACCTAGTTTTTGGTACATATCAGTTAGCTTGCTCTTATAAGTGCCATCTGTAGCCCATCCACCATCTGCTATAGCAGATAGGCTAGCAATACCATTTGTATTGTTTATAGCCCCTTTATAGAGTGTCTGGTGAGCCGTAAACTCAGCTTTCCCTACGATCCCTGCATCGTAGCTAGAGAACCAAGTATAAGCTCCTCCTGTACCGTCTCCTACATTCGCTCCAGGCTTTGTTCCTGTTAAATCAACACTATCTTCACCATACGTCGCCAGAGTAACTGGAAAATTACTTTTGCTAGAGGTTTTAACACCTCCCATATTGTGAGCTTTCCAGAAGGAAGTACCATTAGGATTCGTAAAATTGAAGCCATTCTCTATCATTGTTTGAGTGATAGAAGCTGAAGGTAGGAAACCTCCTGCCTTCCAAGACAGGATATAGGCTTCCTTATGCTTTTTTACAAAGTCATCGATGGAACCATCAGCTGAAGAAACTGTGGAGTCGCCAGTTGAAGATGTTGTTTCTACAGCACCACAATCATTTCTTCCATTATTGGTTACAGCTCCCATTATCCCAACTAACATGGTTATCCCAACATTGATAATTAATAGGAGAGCCACAAAAGGAATGAGGATCTTCAGTTTAAATATTTTTTTCATGGATACCTCGCTTATTTACCACAATCCTAATATTGTTCGCAAAATTCCATAAAAAACTAAAAATACAATAAATCCTATTCCAATCTTCTTGAGACCGTTCAAAAACTCCTTATCTCGTTCTTTTTGTGCTTCCAGGCGTTTTGGATCAGATTCTCCCTCTGAAGCGAAATAATCTCTTTCTTGTTGCATGCGATATTTACGAATCAATACGTATTGATCAAATCTCTGCTTAGTCCTGGCAATCATTCCTAGTTTATTTTTGGCCATTCTGGTTTACCTTCCTTTCTTACTCAATACCGCCATAGCGCTCAACTTCAGGGGCTAACAGCTGTTGGTTAAAGACCAGATTTCCTACCCCTGCAATGTTCATGAATAACTGTCCTTTCGCCAGACGAGGCAAAGTCTCTAGTTCAGACTGATTCATTGATCCAGATAAGGCGTTAGCTAGTAGAGGAACACTGGTTTCATCCGTCTGAGCGAAAACTCTATATTGCATCAGTCCAAAAATCCTCTGGACTGCCGTCACGTATGGATCCTTATGAGTACCGACCCCTGTCTCAAACAGAATCCCTCGCAGTGAATTAACAGACAATACAACACCAGCAAAGTTTTCGCCCATTGTATCAATCATATCGGCCAGAAGGTTGACACTACTTTCATGCTTAGGGTCAATGAGTGTCTGTGCCCCACTAATATTGACAATATAGTGTTGCATATCCATCTCCGTTAAGTCAGGACGTCTCTTCAGTAATTGTTTACATCGTTTTCCGTTATTGACAATATCAGCTGAGACAAGTGAAAGAACAGAGAATATCTGAACATTTAACAAATGAGGGGCGTTCTTCAACCCTGAGAAGTCAAATGTTACAACTTGCTCTGAAGAAATATCTTGAAATTCGGTTGTTCCCTCGAAAATTTCTGCGTTTGTTGTCAATAGTTCGTTAAACGTATTGTAAATACGCTTAACAGCCTTGTGTTCGGCTTTATCCGCACTAGTTTGTTCCAGTCGACGTTTGTAGGCATCAACAAACAAAATAAAATCAGACAGAATAGGATACTCTTCCTTCACAATATCCGTCGCTTTCAGTTTTTCTGGATTCAATGAAGGATTTCGAGCCCACAAATTTTCTTCAATGTAAAACTCATTCAGGAGAGTTCCAAATGTGATTAAATCGTCTCCTGTCACTTCATTATTCAGAAGTTTATAGATACTCTTCAATTTCTCGATATGAAGGTTGTAAGATTTCTTCTTATCGATTTCAGTTCCTGCTTCATTGGTCACTGTTGGAAATACCTGGAAGATATTGATACGGTTAGCCTCACCTGATAAATCAAGAATCAATCCATGTTGTTTTCGTGTCTGATCAAGAAACTGGCCAGTAGCATCAAAGTTACGAATATAATGCCCCTTCGCATAGAGACCGTCTGTGTGTTTCATAAGAAAAGATCGCTGTCCCATCTTTGGATTTCCAGATAGGATCATAAAGGATCGTGTTCTTTTCTCGTCACGTTCTAGAAAATTGAAATTTACCGCTCCATTTGTTGGAGTCCATCCCAGATAGAAACCTTTCTCATCTTCTAGCTTCGTATGATTAAAGAAATATCCACCAGCTATTGAGTGAGCTGGAGTCGGTATTCCTCTTCGATGATTGGGCAAATCAATCTGATATTCAGCTGGAATAAATGGGGCATGGTATTCAAAATCTAATTCTCCAGATAGAATAGTGGATTTGAATTTCGACGTTTTGTCTTTGACCTCTTCAACCTTCTTGAATAATTCTTCTTTGGTTGATGCAAACACAAAGACACGAATATACATCCCATACATGGCTATATTTCGCTTATCAATTTCACGGCTTAGTTTATTAAGATTCTCAATTTCATCTAGTTCTTTCCGATTATTGGTTAGTTTACTATTGTTTGTAATCCGTGTTGACTTTTCTTCAATAGAGTCCTCAATCTCTTTTTGAAGTTGTCTATTATCCTCCTTATACAGTGACAGGAAGGAACGTGTCCCAGGGATTAACAACAGTTCAGAAAGCCAAAAACGATCCATCCCTTCAGTTGGATACTCATAATAGTGTAAGACCGTATGATATCCATCACCACTTATCCAGGAGCGGTCATCCTTTTGAAAATCAATATTTCCTTGTGGTTGAATCTGGCTAAGAAAGGCAAGGTCATATCCTTCATTTTTTAGTTGTCTTTGTCTACGTTTTGATAAATCAGGCATGCTATCTCTCCTACACTTTCTCATTCATATTGTTGTATTGCTTTATAATCTGAATTTTCTTCCTGTAGCTGATATCTTGTGGAACAAAATCATTATTTCCATAGGTTTTAGCCTTCCGAACTAATTCGTCCAATTCGGTTGTTGTAGGCGCAAATAACCACAATATAAACTCTGTATTATAGACTTCTTGTCGGATATTTTCTTCAACTTTAATTTGGATTTGAAGCCAAATCTCACGATCCTTGAGTTGTAAAAAACGTCTATCGTTTACTGATAGCTTAGACATATCTTGTCGCACTAAATCCAAATGATGGCGCAAGTCAGAAATTTGCGTATCAGTATTTGTTGGCAAAGTTGTCGTCTCCACTTGGATATTCGGTCCAAATCGAGTCAACCAGGTTTCAAAATTTTCAATGGTTCTCATAACCTCGTTATAAGACATCGATCCTAAATCTTTACCTGGTATCTCCATCAGCTGCAAGTATCCATAATCAACTAATTGGATATAAGCCTGGCTGTTTGGAATGATTGATTTTACATCTAACAACTCAACGCAAGAATGTAAATCAAAATATTCCTGCGTTTGTTTCTTTGTTTCTTGAATACGTCCCAGAGGGCGTTTCTCATTTTTTGGGGGTTGAATTTGTTTAATCGCCATTATGGTTTTCTCCTTCTGATATAATTCAAGCTAATATAACGTTTTCTTCTTCGTCTGAAGAACAGAAACATGCTGTGCCAATTCTTTTTGCCACCGTTAGCTGGTAACACCAGATACAAACTCAGAACTGGTGTTAAAAAAATGAATGCGAACATCTGTATCCACTGGCTTTTAGGAAAGATTTTTAAGCCAACGCTCAAAGCGATTACTCCAGTAATTCCTACAAAAGCAATATCTAGGATAAGAAGGCCTATAATCTTAATTTTGGCATAGATATCTCTAGGTACACCGTATTTTTCACCGTACATGAATTTCTCCTTTATATTTGTTTTGACACTCACATTATAATGAATAATCGAAAATATCTTTTAAAGGGACAATAGCATTTTCACCATCATCCTTCAGGAAAGAATTGTACAAAAAGTTATATACTTTTTTGTACAATAAAAGAAGCCTCAATCTTGAGACTTCTTGACTAAATCAAAGAATGATTCTTCAGAAAGGAAAGTGATGGATTGACCTTCTGATATTCTTCTAAGCGCTGCATCATGCTTTTTAGAACGTTTATCTGGATCAAAAAGATCCAACTGCTTGTGTCCTAAAACCAATATATCTGTTTTATTAGATACATAGCTTTGCACGACAGCTCCTTTACTTTCTAAAAATCGTATGGCTTCTTCTCGAGTTAGAGGACGTAGGCTTCCTGTGATAACAATGTTCTTTCCTGTTAAATCCATAGTTCAGCCTATTCTTCTTCGTCGTCACTCTCAGCACCTGTGATATGACGTCCTCCCTGCATACGCTGTCCTGCTTGTTGCATTTGTTGGTTCATGTAATTCATTTGATTCATGCTCTGTTGAAATTTTTGTTGAGAAGAATCAGGCTGTGATGGTGGTTGTGTCGATTCTGAAACTGGTGCCTCTGCAGGTGGATTTGGATCTTGAATTGGGGACTCCATTCCTTCAGCTGAAGAAGTTGGATCGACAATAGGTGCATCCGTTGTTCCTGGATCGATTGGAGGCTCAGGAATATCAATTGGGCCAGGCTGATCAATTCCAGGAACCGCATCATTTTTCAGAGCGTTATAGGTCGCATTTTGAGCAGAGGCAGCCTTATCATCCAGCTTATCTAAAACGTTGCCAACTGCCCCTTTCGTATTTTGCATGGTTTCAAAAGCCTTCCATTCTGCCAAATCAACCATATTGCTTACACCACCTTTGGCCGCATTCATCAATCCCTGGTCTTTTACAGAGTTCAAAGCACCTTGAATACCACCTCCAGTTCTGGCTAGGCTATTTCCTAGGATCTGGCTTCCTTTTGACAAGGCATCTGGAGCTTTTTTAGCCATATCCATACCAAATTGACCAAGTGCCATACCCCCATTAAAGACACCGCCTGCTCCAGCCGCAAAGGCATTCCCCATCATCATAGCACCGAGCAGTTGTTGAGCTGTTTCACTATGACCTGTTGAAACTCCAAGCCAGCGCTCGATCATGGCCACTCCTTGCATTGCCGCAAAGAATACTCCAACATAAACAAAGGCAGCTGCGAGACACTGTTCCCACATGTTGAGTCCATCAAAGAATCCGCCAGAAAGCTTAGATACTGCTGAAACAGAAAGGATTGGTAAATCTCTGAAAATCTCAAGGGTTACACGCATAATGATAACTTCAAAGAAGATTCCTGCCAAGGCACCGCCAATCGTTCTTAACAACTCTTTGTATTTCTTTGAGTTTGATAGAGAACTGTATCCAAGAATTGGAGAAATCATTGCTTCAATCAGAATATCAAAGATTGATTTAACGAGCTTAATGATCATGCTGATCAAAAGAACAGCTAAGATTATGTACTGGAGGGACATTCCTATCCAGTTGACTTTATAGCGCATATAAACGGATTCAAAAGCACTCAATTGATTAATGAGGCGGTGTTCTGTGATGCTTTCAACTCCAGTGTTATTAGAATTCAACTTATGGAGGAACAAGCCTTTAATTCCTTTTATTTTATCGTCTTCCTGCATATCCTTTAACAGTTTTGGATTTGTCGTACCATAGTTTGCCCCAAAATCAATCTTGGTCGCAAAATCTGCCGTATCCCGTTGGTCAGGATTATCCGTGATATTATTGACAGGAGTTGACCCCTCCTGAACGGGCTTGATATAGCCATAATCATCCATTGGAAACAACTCTGTAGAAAAATCCTTGTATATTAAGACTTTTAGGTCTACCACATTATTTTTCATAGGTTGAAGAGCCAAGGAGGAAGTTGGTTGACTACCTGAAGGGGCTTCACTGGAAACCATCTGGATAGACATGGCATCCTGTGCCACTGCGGTTGAGATAGTGGTCAAAGCTAGTGGCAATACGGCAGTTACAGCCGTTACCAAAAGGAAATTAATGATAACCCCCTTATACTTTACTGGCTTAGTAAAAACTCCTGCGACAGCCGACACAACCAAAATCAGGGTGAACAAGGACGTCCCCAATAACTGAAACCAGTAAAAGAACTGGCCTACAATCGTCTTTTGATCTCCCAGATAACCGAAGAGACCAAAGAGCTTGAACATATTATTAAAAACATGTTCTAGGCTGGAAGTGATTTGATAAAGAGCCTTGGCAATCCCTCCTGGCAAATAGGCTAGAAATGCCATAAATGCAGGAGTCGGTTCTAAATAGTTTCCCCAGTAGGAATAGAATTCCGCCAGCTTTTTTGCATTCTCGCCTGTGATTTCACCATTGAGATTCTTGACCTCATTCATCAAATCTGAAAAGGTTTGATAGTGCACTAAAGGTACCTTCTTTCTTTCTAAGATACCCCTATCATATTCGATAATAGCAAAATCGTTTTTAAAGGGACAATGAAATTCTGACAATAAAAAAGCCTCAAGTAATTGAGACTTTTGTAAGTTAATCTGCTTTTCCATTGAAATCATAGAAAGCATTGTCTTCTTTATAGCCACGAAGTAATTCAATGACTCTAATTTTTTTACCACCTTCAGTCAGTACGACTTGATAGTAAGCACCAGCCTCTTCAGGCTTATCTGCATTATCACCAACAGCTATAGTAAAATTATCCTTTCCTTTCAGTTGACTTTCTAAACTAACAATAGTTCCTCTGAAAGAGGCTGGAATTGCCTTCACTTGTTCTTCTGAAAGAACACTGTACCTAATGCTTCTACCGTCATTATTTGAAATGGTTCGCTTTTCTTTATCGAATTTTAAAGTAGATCCTACTCCACCACTAAAAATAGAACTATCATAACTATCTTCTTGTGAAAAGCCCGTATAGCTATCTTTTAGCACATTTTTAGCAATAGAATCAGGTGATTTTTGACCACATGCTCCTAGTAAAATCAAGGCTAAACCTACTAAAACAATTCTTAAAAAGTACTTTGCTTTCATCATTTATCTCCTAACCATTGTTTATTTTATTATAGCAAACAGCTTTTTTTCTTGCAAGTGTTTATATAACTTATTGTACATCTTTTTAGATAACTTCATCCGCAAAGAAATCATCTCCATCATCATAATAATCATAGTCACCTTGAATAACACTAGCTACAGTTGCCTGAAATAGTTCATCTGTATCTGACAACAAAAAAAGCCTCAAGTAATTGAGACTTTTGTACGTTAATCTGCGGTTCCGTTGAAATCATAGAAAGCATTGTCTTCTTTATAGCCACGACGAAGTTCAATGATTCGGATTTTTTTACCACCCTCGGTCAAGACGACTTGATAATAAGCCTCTGCTTCTTCTGGCTTATCTATATCCCTATAATCAACAGCGATTGTAAAATTTTCTTTTCCTTTCAGCTGACTTTCTAAACTAACAATAGTTCCTCTGAAAGAGGCTGGAATTGTCTTCACTTGTTCTTCTGAAAGGACACTATAATTAATACTTTCACCGTCGTTATTTGAGATGGTTCGTTTTTCTTTATCAAATTTCAAGGTAGTTCCTACTCCACCCTTAAAATCACTACTCTCATAACCATGTTCTGGTGAAAAGCCTGTATAGCTATCTTTTAGCACATTTTTAGCAATAGAGTCAGGTGATTTTTGACCACAAGCTCCAAGTAAAATCAAGGCTAACCCTACTAAAACAATTCTTAAAAAGTGCTTTGCTTTCATCATTTATCTCCTAACCATTCTTTATTTTATTATAGCAAACAGCTTTTTTTCTTGCAAGTGTTTATATAACTTATTGTACATCTTTTTAGATAACTTCATCCGCAAAGAAGTCATCTCCATCATCATAATAATCATAGTCACCTTGAATAATACTAGCTACAGCTGCCTGAAATAGTTCATCTGTGGAAGCAAATGATTGGGATTCCACCTTTTGTCCTTTACCGTGTCGGCCTGATAATTTAGGAGTTTCCCCATTGTTGCTGAGGAGAGGCATAGTCAAACGTTGTCTCCAGTCTATGATGTTATTAAAGGCTGTACCTGCATCAACTGCTATTTCCTGAAGCTCTAGCTCACGGTGGGCACTTTCGACTGGAATATCTGCAAGAGTCATCGAGGTATCAAACTCCTCTTGTAAGAACATGTACTTGTAAGGGAAGCTGTTCTTGTCATGTGCGAAGATTGGATCCGTTGTGACCTTACGTCCAACATTATCCCGTCCCTTGACCCCACGTAGGATAACCGCTTCTCCCTCCTGAAGCTTGGCCAATTGTGTTGGTGTCAACAACTCTTGTTTTGGATTCTCGACAGCTACATTTGGATTGGCTTCGTCCAGGATATTGCTGGAGCGCCGTCTTCTGGTGATGGTACGTGTACCCAACTCCCCACTAAATCTCTTATTGGTATCTGGAGACGTCGTTTTGACGTAAACTTTCAATGAACAGTTATCCAGAATCGTTTGTGCAACATTTTCACCATAGACATTAACCAATTGTTCCAAGTTTTGAACCCAAAGATAATAGAGAATGTTTTGCCCCAATCCGATAGAAATTTTCGTATCCATGTGAGGAATAGCTGGAATATTTGTAAACTCATCCAAGATATGGAGAATCCGATTAATACATTTCCGCCCATTTGTTAAGGCAAGGTCATAGTTGGCATTGTACAACTGATCCAAGAACAAAGAGACAATCCCATTGTACTCTGTTCGGTTTGGTGGTGTTACCAGATAGACGACTCTTGGTTTATCGGAGTAAATCAACTCAATATCTGACTCTTGGAGAAGATTTTGAGTGTCTTCTTTGCTCTTCAGAACCCTTACATCGATATGATCTAAAATTGGCTTCTTGGTATACTCATCTAGTTCTAACCTATCTCCATCTTTTCGATAGACTTTTTCAGCTGAGAATTGGAAGACCCGATCCCGAACTGGAGACTTACCATTTTTCTTATGATTAAAATCAATCGTAACCGTAAACTGATCTGGAAGTTTAGGTTCGATGGCATAAGTCAGATAGCCTTCTCCATCAATAAGAGCTGTCGCTTGCTTCACATAATCGACTTGCTTTTCAACTTTACCCCATTTCTTCAAGCCTGTAATGGTTACCCTAGCAGTCTTATGCTTGAACTCATTTTTTAATTGACTGTTGGTGCTTGATCTCAACTTAACAGACAATCGACGTGGGAAGGCAAAAGACTCTAAATCAATCGAGTTTTTAGAAGTGAGTTTGGCCACGTTGTCTTGCAAGAACAGGTTGATTCCTGTCATCATGCTAGAGTAGACATTTCCTTTGGTTTCATCACCACCAAAATCTGAGGCACGAAATTCGATATCTGCCATTTGTCTGAATTTGGAGAATTGTTTTTGATTGACTTGTCTCAAATTATCAAAATAGACTGTGATTTTTGATTTCTTGGATACCTGTTGTTCTCTAGTTGGATTCTCAACGACTTCCCCCGTTCCATCCACAAAGACTTCTTCTGATCCCATTGTCGCCAAGAATTTCGCAACGTTTGGGATGGTAATGGTGTCCCAGGCATCGTCTTCACCATTTTGAACGGTTTCATTAGCTCGATCCATCAAAGCCATTGTAAGAGCGTTAAACAAGGATATAGAAGACTTACGAAAATACTCCGCATTTCCCTTCTCACCACCTTTTTGTTTTGGAAAAATGGATTCTGCGACTGCATTGACATAGGTTTGCGTTTTCTCATAGTAACCCTTCTTTGCGGCTGCAATAGCTAGAGCTAAAGGATTGTAGGACATAGACCAATCCATATTTTGGAAAGAAAGCACATCAACTTCATAGCCACGTTGCCTCATCGTTTTGTAAGATGCTTGGTAGTGTTCCCCTTTCGGGTCTGCCAGAACCAGCGATGGCTGCAACTCCGCACGACTGTTGATATCAATCGCTGTCGTGATCTGACCTTCCCCCTTACCTGAACGAGTCATCCCAATCCCTAACAGATTCGTCGGCTTATCTTCAATGTAATAATATCCCGAAGGAAAAGATTGCATGCCCAAAATGCGCTCCGCATTGGTCACGTATCGACTGATTGTCTTATTTTGCCATAACATTTGCGTTCGGAGTGTTTGTCCTGCCAAATCATGAGTCAGTTCATGAAATACTGGAGCCCCACCTTCACCTGGATAAGTTAGAGCTTTATTGGGAATCTTTTTGTATTGACGACGAATTTCATCAACCGTCACAAAACGGTCATCCCCCTCCTCATTATGGTTGTAGTCACGAAACTGCTCAAAGTTGATCCAAGCAGATTTCCAAGCAAGGACTAGACCCATCAGAAAGAGAGGAAAAGCTAAAATCGGGGCAATCCAAAAGACTTTTACATTCAATAAACTTTGAAACAAGAGGCTGTTTAAGTCAAAGTTTACGGCCTTACTAGCATCTTTAAACGACCAAATACTAAAGTAGAGAAAGCGGATTGTAGCCCTCAAAACAGTAACCAGGTAATTGGTTAAGATAAAAGCAATAAAGCTAAAACCTAATCCCATATAAACAAAACTACGGTAACTTTTAAAATAAAGAATGGGTTTCATCTCTTTATCAAAACGTTTCCGTTCTCGTTTAACAAAAGGGAGGGTATAGAATATCCTGAAGAAAACATTCCAAAGGATGAGAGAGACCAGCGCCAAGAGTTTAGGTATGAATGACTTCATCCCATTGAGCAGCCCTCTAACTGATTGTCTCCAAACTTGTTTCCAATCAATTCCTTTACGATTTTTCCAACCTATTTTTATTGCCTGGCTTAGACTACTCTTTCCTGATAATAACCTTTGATAGCTTCTTAAAAAATACGGCTGGAAGAGTTTGAATAGGTAATAACCTGCACCCCCTAAAAAAAGGAAGGTATTTATCCAACTGGCTCGAATCAGTTGGATAAGGGTATAAAATACTACTTCAAATAACTCAAACAAACTACTACCCCCTTACACCTTCCAAAAACCATTCCATTTTTCGAGTATAGAAGCTCGAAAAGAGAAATATGTGAAACTGTAGCCTTGGAGAGGCTTTCTCGTAACGGTGAAAGTAATTTTCTAACCATTTCTCTCCATCCAACTGAAGAACATTCAATCGACTAGATCGACTTTGTTCTAAGTAATTGGTCACCTGAAGAGATTCTGCAATCAATTCATCAGACAGATAATTGTATTTTTGTCTTGCCATTGTTGCACTCCTTTCTTATTATCTCTTAATTCCCCTCTATTCTAAAGGATAATATCAAATTCTTTGTTAAAGGGACAAAAGATATTATTGTACCATAAGTTATATAACTTTTTATACAATAAATAGACAATAAAAAAGCACACAAGTGTTCTTGTATGCTTTAAATCCCTTTAGAATGGGGAATCCGCATCCATTGGTTCAGGATAGGATGTAGGAATAAAACTTGCTGTCGGCTGAGAAAGGCCTTGTTGTTCCTGCTTACGTCGATTAGATGCTTCCTTATTTTCAAGGAAAGTGATTCCTCCTTGTTGGTTTGGGGAAATAAACTGATACGTCCGACGTTGACCCTGTTCATCATTATATGGTCGTTGGATAATTTCTCCTTTTAAGAGGATTGGAGAGCCTTTTGATAGACTCTGAGCCATCAATTCTGCTTGTTTTCCGTATACTTGTACATGGAAGAAACTAGAAATTGGTTTATTTGTATCATCATTCATACTTGAATCACAAACGAACTCAAATTTGAAACTGGTATGACCATTTTTAGTTTGACCTACAGAATCGCTTGGTATGAATGCAACACGTCCAGAAGCGATAAATACTTGCATTTTTTTCTCCTTTCAATAAAGACCACAAGAGAGTTATACCCCAGCTTGTGGTCATCCTTTCTTTTAGTTCATCAAGTTAGTTTTCTTTCGACTTACGAAGCCCTGCTACTGCAAGACTCATCAACCCCAAAATCACACCCCAAGTTGGCAGCATGCTTGCTGCTGTTCCAGTGTTTGGCAAACTAGTTTCTTGTTTCTTGTTCCAAGCATAGTTATAAGAAACGGGTACTTGAATATCTACAGCTTTAGTTTGTGCTACATAAGACACAAGTTTACCAGTTTCGTCATAGACTTCGATAGGTGTTTCGCCAGCTTCAAGGATAGCTTTCTTCTGCGCTTCAAGGTCAGCTAAACGCTTAGCCTCTACTTGTTCGCTATACAAAGCAAAGAGTTTGTCATAGGCTTCTTGATCGATTTTTTTCTCTTGTAACAACTTGTCAAGGATATCTTGCGCTTCTTTCAAAGCAGTTTCTTTCTGTTCAAGAGTTGTTTCTTTTCCAGCAAGAACTTTCTTAGCTTTAGCCAAGTTAGGCTCTGCATTGAGCAAATTTTCAAGGTCAGCCTTGGCATTTTCAAGAGTTTTAGTTACTTGTGCCACTTTCTCCTTAGATAGCGTGAGATTTTTCTCAGCGATCTTGATTAGAGACTTCAACTCTTCTAACTTAGCATTCTCAGTTGCTAGGTTGTTTTTAGCGTTAGTAAGGTTAGTTTGCTTATCAGCAAGTTCTTGTTTCGCTTTTTCGAGGTTTTGTTGCTTGATTTTAACATCAGCATTTAAAGCATCTAGTGCCTTTTTAGCATTTTCTAGGCGCTTGTTTGCATTAGAGAGCGTGTCTTGTGCTTTTTCAAGATCTCTTTGAGCAATCGGTGTTTGTAATGGTGTTGCTTTAAGTCTTGAAAATTCTTCCTTAACTTGCTCTTCTGCAGATAAAGCTGTTTCGTATTCTGTTTGAGCTTTTCTCAGATCAGTTTGTGCATCAAGATTATTTTTCTGCGCTAAGCCAAGAGATACAACTGCAGCGTGATAAGCCCTAGTTAGAGCCTCAGCTGAATTAGGGTTGCTAAATTCTGTCTTATCAAGTTTCGTTCCTGAAACTTTTGTATCTGCTACTGTCAACCAGTGAGAACTTGTGACTCCTTCACGTTTCGATAAAGAGAAGCTAAAGTAATCTTTATTCCCTGAAGACGTTTGCGATAGCCCAGTTATACTCTCAGCATGCTGCCATTCTAAGCCATTAAATAAAAACTTAACAATACTCTTATAGATAAAGTGTTTAGCATCATCCATAGTATGAATTTCATCACCACTATTGACACCGTACATATTCTCTAAATATTGAGAAGAATTGTTCTTTGATGAAGGAAGGCCATATTCTCGGGCTACGTCATTGATAACCTTTTTATCATGACCTGCACCAAACTTCCAATTATCAGAAACATAACCATCAGTTACCTTTTTAGCGACATCAAGCATCCCTTTTGAGACAACTGTTTTATTTGTGCCAAAACGTTGACGGACTTGATTCAACAAATCATTCGCAAAGAAAGCCAATTCCATTTGCTGTTCTTTGGTCAAATTATTTGGATCAACAGAAATTTGCTGATCTTTTTTATTGGACTTAAATTGATTAAGCTCTACATTTTCCTGATTGACTTGTTCAAGTTTGCGCTGGTATTCTGCATTGTGTTTATCCCAAAGAGCCTCTTGTTCAAGAATACTGTACGGATTATTCACATAAGATTTTAGTGCTTCCACATAGCTGTCTAAAATTTGCAAAGTATTTATTGAATTATACTTTGCTTCAGCATCTGAGAACTCCGATTGGACTTTATTGAGAGCTAATTGAGTTTGATTTGCTGTCTCTTGTGCTTTATCCAATGCAATCTTAGTAGTTGAAACAACAGAACCAGCCTTTTCAGCTTTTTCTTGTGCCTCAGCCGTAGCGTGAGCTAGGTTTTTGTCAGCAATTTTTGCTTGGGTTAAATTCGCATTTTTACTTTCTACAGCCGCTGATGCCTCTTTCAATGCTTTTTCGGCATCTGCTTTTTCAGATATTACTTTTGCTTGACCTGTACCGTCAAGGATAGCTTGTGCGTTATCTACATTAGTCTGTGCATCTCTGACTTCCTTGTCAGCAGTCGCCACCTTGTCCTTAGACTTCTCAACCACTTTTTCTTGATCTTTAGCTACTTGATTAGCTTTGTCAAGGTCGTTTTTAGCATTTTCTTCTTGCTTTTCTGCGTCAGCCATACCAGTTTCAGCCTTGGCAACTTCTCGATTTTGCTTTTGAATGTTCTCTGGTGTAGCTTTGTCCTTGATTGCTTGCGCCTTATCTACTTCAGACTGCGCTTGATCTACTTCAGACTTCGCCTTATCTACTTCAGACTGCGCTTGATCTTTCTTAGCTTGTGCTCCATCTACTGCTTGGGTAGATGAAGCAAGTTTATCTTTCGCAATTTTCACTTGCTCTTTTGTGACAACTTGCTCTTTTACTTCTGGCTTAATTTCTTTTTTTGAAATAGTCGGCTCATTAGGTGTTCCTGAAATGCTGGTGCTTTCGGCAGCATGAACATTCGTTATCCCTAGACCAAGGCTAGCAACCGTTGCCCCTCCAACTATTAGTTGTACAGTTTTTTTCATTCTAATTTTCCTATCTTCATCTTTTAAAAGAAAGGACGATAATTCCTGTTTTTACTATCGTCCTATAAACAACATTTTCTAATATTTCTTACGTTTCAAGCCAACTAAACCAAGCATTGACAAGATACCAGTACCAACAAATCCAAGCACGCTAGAAGCCGTTCCTGTATTTGGAAGCGATGGCTGTGGTTGTGGTTTACGTGGCTCTTCTGGAGCTGGTCGCTCAGGAGTATGTGTTACTACCTTCGCTTCCATCTCCTGACCATTAACAACATTTACAAATGTATTCTCAACTTCTCCACTTGCAATACGCTCAACTTCAACATAGAAATCGGCATCAAACGTACCACGTACTCCAAGAGAGTTCAAGAACTCTTTGTCAATAGTGTAAGCCCACTTACCGTCTTGTTCATTCCATGTTACTTTAACAATCTTCTTGATAAAGTCAGAATTTGTGCTTTGATCAAACTCAAATTGGAAAGCATATACAGAGCCTTTGGCAATCTTATCACCAGCTTTGACCACTTTGCCATCCTTCAGGATGACATCATAAGGCAAGATAAGGTCTTTCTCAGCTGTGTACTCTGTACCCTTAATGACACCTTTCCAATTACCTGTATAACGGTCATGCTTCATATCGAGTTTATCCAAACCGTCATATTGGTACAACGTATGGTGTCTTTCTGGAACAGTTGCACCGTCAAGAAGGTACTGAATCAATTCGCCCATTTGAACTTCTTTACCGTCAAGAACTTTCTGACCTGTTTTATCAAGCGCATGTTTTTCTGGGTGTTTTGGTTTAGGTGGCTCTGGTGTACGAGTAATGACCTTAGCGGTCATTTCTTGTTTATTGACAATATTGATGAAGGTATTCTCAATCTTATCACCAGTTTCAATACGCTCCGCCTCGATGTAGAAGTCTGCATCGAAGGTTCCTTTAACTCCTAGAGAGTTTAGGAAATCTTGATTGATAACGTAAGACCATTGGCCACCTTTTGCATCCCACTTAACAGTCACAAGTTTCTTGATAAACTCTGAATTGGTATCTTGGTTGAACTCAAAGGTAAAGGCATAAGAGCTACCTTTGGCAATCTTATCACCAGCTTTGACTACTTTGCCATCCTTCAGGATGACATCATAAGGCAACGTTAGATCTTTTTCTGCTGTGTACTCTGTACCCTTAATGATACCTTTCCAATTACCTGTGTATCTGTCATGCTTCAAGTCAAGCATATCAATACCGTCATACTGAGAAAGAGTGTCATGTTTAGATGGAACAGTCACACCATTCAATAAATATTGAATCAACTGTCCAATTTGAACTTCCTGACCATCGAGAACTTTCTTACCATCTTTATCAAGCACATGTTTTTCAGGCTTAATGTCTGGAACTTCAACAGTTACCAGATTAGACTTATGATCAATTCCAAAATCGATCTGATGGAATTCGTTCTGAACTTTTTGACCTTCTTTTACCAACAATTTAGCAAACAAATCAAAAGTCACATTTTTACCTTTAGAAACATAATTCTTGTAGTAAGCAGCGTTGTCTTTTGGAACCCACATATAGAACTCACCTTTTGGTGACAATCCTGCTTCTTTCAAGATTTCATTGACAACATCTGTTCTTCCCTTGTCAGAAAGAACATGGTACATGTCAAATAGTTGTTTTGCATCTTTACCTTCGTCGTCAGTTGCCTTGATTTTGGCATTATCAACGGTATAGGCACCATCTTGCACATCATCCACGATCGCAAAACGTTTTGCGATAGGTTTAGGTGACGCAGTAAATTTTGAATAAGGAGCATAGTCCGTTTTCAATGTAAACTTCACATTCTTGTCAAATGTCTTAGCCCCATCAATATTATTTCCATGTGTATCCTCAACAGATTTTGTAGGATTTACAGATGGTTTGTAGCGCAAGTTAGCATAGCGTACATGAACAGTACGAGGAGGAATGCTATTTGGAACAGGAGTATATTTTGGATCGACTGGTTTTGGTGGATTTGGCACATGCGGTTCATCTGGAGTTGGAGCAGGAACACCTGGTTTCTCAGGTTCTGGAATGAATGGTTTTGGTTTACCACTCTTATCAACTAGTTTTGGATCTGGAAGATACTTAGGATCTGGAATTGTATTCTTCTCATAGGTTTCCAACTCTGGCGGATGAATTTCCTCTACCGTCTCCACAATATTATTATTCCCCCAAAGTTGGAATGTATATGTTGCTTCATACAATTCCCTATCCGAGTAAGGTGGTAGACCTTCCGCTTTTCGTTCCGCATCAGAATACTTACGATATGCTTCAAATTTTTCCTGCGAATAAGGCTTGAATTCTTTTTTACCATGGTAATAACTCAAATGTCCTTTCGAACCATAGCCAATAGATACAATAGTTCCTACAGGTGTATCATGAAAATCGTTTACATTTGAATAGATTGGGTCACCAGCTTTATACTCGTCTAAACCTGTATCGTCGTCTGATTGATACGTACCTGACGTTTTCACACCTTTCCAACCAGTTTTATTTCCAAATGCTGGAATAGGTGTTTCTTGAACCAATGAATCACTAGGTGTTTTTACAATACCTGTTGATCCATCTTCATAGGTATGACGAATGGACTGACCGTAGTCAATATCTGAATACACATCGGCACGTCCAATGTTTAATGGCTTGCCAGTTGCTTCATCAAAGAATTCATAATCAAAATCCGGATTCAAATAATTAAATGGACTAAATCCAAACGGCGAAACACCTTTGTTATCTATCGACCATTTTGACCACCAGACCCACAAACGACTATAAACTTGAGAATTACCTTCTTTTTCAAATGCTTTAGTAGGTGTTGATTTCGAAATGAATTTCACAGAAATTGTTTTCCCTGTTTGAGTCTTACCAATTTTGTGCAAGGTAAACCAATCACCTTCCTTAATATTTTTTAGAATTGTACCACCCGTTGATGTGGCATTTTGTCGAGCGATTTCCTCTTTATCAATCATATCTGTACGACCAGGTTCAATCGTGGTTTCAGAAGTAGCTCCTAACGTACCTTTGACCAATTCCAAATCTTTTACTCCTGAAAACGCTGCGGTAAGTTTACCGTAGTATTCCAAAGAACCACGTTTTGTTTCGTCATAGTTACCATACAAAGTAATATTTGGTGCAGTTGCAGCAACACCTTTCTTTTTAAGCTCTTCCAATTTTTGTTCATAATCTTTTTTATTTTTAGCATATTTAGCTAAACTTTGATTATTGCGATCATCAATCTGAGCATTTCTTTCTTGTAGCTCTTTCAAAGCTTTTTCATGATTCAAACGAATTCTCTCATTTTCAGCTTCTACTCGAGCTTTCTCACGCTCATACATTTCTGTATCGGTTTTCACACGATTGTTATACGCTGCCATTTCTTGATCATGCTTTTCTTGTCCCAAACGGTTTCTTTCACGAATTTGACGATTTTCTTCTTCACGTTCTGCTTTTGCTTTTTGATAATCGTCATGCTTCTTTTTATTATCCTGATCAATTTGAGCATTTTTATTTTTTACTTCCTCAGTATCTTTATTGTACTGCTCCAGATCTTTCTCATACTGAGCTTTCTTCTCGGTGTTTTCATTTTGGATCACTGTACGCTCATTTTCACGTTTAGCAACATCACTCTTATAAGTGGTTGCCGACTCTGAAAGATTTTTAGATTGAGTGTCATAACTTTTCTCAATATCGGCTTTTCGTTTCGCAAGATCTTCCTGACTCTCAGCAACCCCAGCGTCTGTCGCAACATCTTCCTGAACTTTTAAACCTGCCTTTTTAGCTGCAACAACAGCTTGATCAACATTTGAATGATCAACTACAACATCAACTGTAGTATTTTTCTGATCAGCTTTTGCTTGTTTAGGAACTTCCTGAACTGCCTTTGGTACATTTTGATTTGCATTCAACTCATCAGCAGACACAGTACCTGATGAAAAAGCCATAGCAAGAGCAGCCATACCCAAAATTACTCCACAAGCACCGTAGCGCTTCACCTTACGAATTGATCCAAATACTTTTGTTTCTTGTGTTTTAAACATTTTTTCTTTTCTCCTTTAATTAAAATAATTGTTTCTTGTAGAAATAACTTACTGCTGTAAGCAATAAGCCGCCGATTGCAGCTAGGAAACTTTGTTCTGACCCTGTGTTTGGCAAAGTTACCATTTTACCATCTGCAGTTGAAACACTGATGGTCTTGTCTTCATTTGTAACAGCTCCAAGTGCTTCAGGAGCAACTACAGAACCATCTTCAAGGACAAGATTTCCATCTTTAGTGCTGACAATGGAATTACCTGTGCTGGTTTGAACAGGTGCTTTCGTAATATCATGCACCGCCTGACCTGTTGATGTAGAGGTTGTTCCAATTTGCGACTTCCCTTGCTGGTTCGCTTGATCAGTAGTTTTTGGCTGTTCATCTGGAACACCATCTAGGCTACCTGCGTTTTCCTTGTCTTGCGCCTTATCTGAAGGTGCTGGTTTATCAGCTGGCACTCCATCAAGACTTCCTGCGTTGTCTTTGTCTTGTGGTTTATCTGATGGTGTTGGAACACCATCGAGACTACCTGCATTATCCTTGTCTTGCACCTTATCTGAAGGTGCTGGTTTATCAGCTGGCACTCCGTCAAGGCTTCCTGCGTTTTCCTTGTCTGAGGGAGCTGTTGGATCAACTGGAGTAACTGAAGGCTCTGTTGGCTGAGTTGCTGGAGCCTCTGTTTCTGTTGAAGCGCTTGGCGCTGTTGGTGTAACCACTTCCGTTGTTGGAGCAGAAGAATCAATTGGTGTTACTTCATCAGCTGATACAAATCCAGCTTGTGCTAGTGCGATAGTTGAAAGTGCTAGTGTAGCTAATAATTGTTTTTTGTTCATTTTTTTCCTTTTCTAATTTCTAAGATAATTTGATTCTTTTGGTTCTGTTTCTACAACAAATCCATATTTTGAAGAATCAGAAGCTTTTACATCAAAAGTTAATCTAACGCTAGATGATTTATCCCCTTTTTTGACGGACAGGATATAGGAAACCGTATATTTTTGAGTTTCTGAATCATAATTCAATTTCTCTAAAATAACGGACTGTAAAATTCCTTCTTTTGGTTTGGTAAATTTTGCATCTCCTTCAGAAAGAAAATCTGCTAGGTTTTCTTTTTTGCCCGAATAATAAGAAGGTAAGAAATAACGGCTAAATACATCAACTTCATTTTTCGTTGAAATGATAAGTTGAGTATTTTTTTGTTCCTGATATAAGAAATTTACTTTTTCTGACTGGTTTGACAGTTGAGTGAAAGCAAAAAATACGCAAATGATATTTATTACTGACAACACTCCCAAAATACCTAAGAATAGATAGAATTTCTTCAGAGAAACTGACTGCTTTTGAGATACGGGAGGCACAACATCTGTTTGATCCCTTGCATTTGGGACAGGTGGCAGGCGATTGGGTTGCGAAACAGCCCTCGTCTCACCTTCAGCTGGAAAAAGCGGAAGAGAATCAGTCAATCCCATACTTTGTTTATATACAGGATAAATCTGGTTCTCAAAATACTCCCTTTTTTCTTGATAGCTGTAATTCGCAAATTCAGAGCGAGTGAGTATCGCTTGAATGAGGGGAAGTAAGAGGTTTTCATAGTCTTCTGTAATGAGGAAGGGACTAGCGTAAACCTCTCCTTCTGTCACCACGCTTTTCCCTTCTAGATGGGCGATTGCTACTTTTTTCAGCTGAAACTGACCATACGCTTGTTTCAACTCTCTAAATAACAACTCGGCCTGTTGAAATGTTAGGTAGGGCAAACTTTTTGAAATCGGCTGAGAAAAATCAGAAAGATGATCCAATCCTTCAATGATAGCAAGTAACTCACTATCATCCTCTGGACCTCTTCCATCTTCCCAGGAAATTTCTAAAAATAGATCATCTGTAATCGTACAGCGATCTTTATTAAAGAGTGAAAAAGCCATAAATCACCACCCCTTAACTTCTTACGAAATCAAAAATCCATTCAATAATACTTGGTCCCGCTGAAACACCAATAATTGCAATTGCAATTGATATCCAATTCTTTTTCATTGAGGCTTTTAACTCCCGTCCACCAAACGCATAAATGAGCGAAGTGACAACGGCAGCTAGCCCAAATAGTGCAACACTGACTAGCTGAACTTTTGTAATTCCTTGTTTCGCCAAGTTATCCGACTTAGCAAATGGATCGTCCGCATAGACTGTAGATCCTGTTAGAAATAGAGAAAGGCTCAATAAAAACATCTGTGATTTTGTTTTTACTTGCTGAAGTTGTCTTGTCAAATAATTTTTCATAGAAATCCTCCTTTGTTTTTTTGACAACGTTAGTATAATAGATAATTGAAAAAAATTTTTTAAAGGGACAATCATTTTTTTAAGGTGAGTTTTAAGAAAATAAAGCTTCACCAAATGACGTTTTTTCAGCTTCGACATCGAATAATATTTTTCTTTTGTCTTCACGGTGATACTCATCTGGTGCATCACCTTCTACCCAAAGATGAAAATGATACTCTTGGTTGGAATCAGATAAGTTCAGAAACTCTTTAGAAATTAAAGGAAGTACTTTATGCTTAATCACTCTTTCAAGTGGCCGTGCACCATCTTTTATATTTGTTCCTACATCCAATAAATAAGTAACCAAACTTTCTTCATAAGAAAGAGTCAACCTTTGATTCTTCATTCTTTCTTCGATTTCTGATAGATGTTTGACAATAATTTCCTTATTCACTTCCTCGTCTAACATGTTGAAAATCAATTTATATTCAATTCGATTGAGAAATTCTGGTCTGAACCTAGTTTCTAACTCCAACGTCATGCTCTTTTCAAATTGAGCTTTGTCCCTGTCGGTTAGCTTTTTAAAATTCCCTTTCAATTCGTACTGTTTAATAATTTTTTGAGAACCAATATTCGTAGTAATAATAACGATTGTATTCTTAAAACTCACTTGCCTTCCAGTTGAATCAGTCAAACGTCCTGCATCAAGCACCTGCAAAAATAAATCTACAACTTCTGAGTGTGCTTTCTCCACCTCGTCGATCAGAATAACGCTATAAGGTTTTTGTTTAACCTTCTCAGTCAATTGTCCTTTCGTTCTAGTTTGACGATCGCCAATCAGCTTTGTGATATCTCCCTTTTGTTTATACTCAGACATATCAAAACGAATGATTGCCTCCTCATCATCAAACATCCCCTCTGCTAGTGCCAGGGCAAGCTCTGTTTTCCCAACTCCTGAAGTGCCTAGAAACATGAAGGAAGATAAGGGCTTTCTTTGATCCTGTAAGCCAGCTTGTGCAACTGTTATAGCATTGACAACAGCCTCTACAGCCTCATCTTGGCCTTTAACACGTCGTGACAGCTTTTCTTTTAAACCATCTAGCCTTTCCTTGTCACCTTTCAAAATCGTCGTGACAGGAATACCTGTTTTATTTTTCAGCACCTCTGCAATTTCTTGCTTACCTACATGGCCTAATCCATTTGTAGAACAAATTGTCGCTGCTTCATCTATTAAATCAAAGGCTTTATCAGGTAAAAATTGATCAGGTATGTAGCGGACGGATAGAAGTACAGCTTGTTTTACAGCATCAGAACTAATAGACACCTGGTGAAAATTTTCGTAAATAGTTTTAGCTTGCTCAAGAATTTCAATCGCTTGAGTAGTTGTTGGCTCATCAACCATAATTGGCTGCATCCTTCGCTCTAGCGCTCGGTCCGTTTCGATATATTCATGAAATTCATCTAAAGTAGTTGCGCCAATCAATTGAATCTCACCACGTGACAAAACTGGCTTAATAATATTTCCAGCATCCAGAGCCCCTTTATCTGAACCTCCAGCACCAACAATTGTATGAATTTCATCAATAAAGAGAAGGTTTTCTCCTTTGGTTTCTACCATCTCCTCAATAATTTTTTTAAACTTAACAATAAATCCTCCATCCTCATCTGACATTAAACTAGATAGTTCCAGAGATCGCACTGTCAAGTTTTTTAATTTTGGAGATACCTGGTTTCGTAAAATGGCCAAAGCAAATCCTTCAACAATGGCTGTTTTACCAACTCCAGCTTCTCCCACTAAAATTGGATTATTCTTGGTTCGTCTGAGAAGAGTCGTCTGAACAGCTTCTACTTCTTTATCACGTCCATACACCTGATAATCTTCTGCTTTTTTTGAAACTTTTTCTGTCAAATTATCTGTATAACGATCTAAATAGGGTGTTTTTTTCTTTTCTTCAGTAGTCACACTTAATCACCTCTTTCTTTTACTTCCTTGATTTGAAGAGTGAGCTTATCTTTTATCGCATCCACAAATTCTCGTGGATTGATTGTCCCTTCTCCAATCTGAGATAGAAACATTTCCCAGCCTCCTGTTGTCTCTGGATCAGAGAATTCATTGTCATAAAGATAATTGATAAGTAGATAGGCCTTGTTGGTAGGAGTTAGTTGACCTGTTTTTTTATCTTTAACAACATAACCCTTACTTTGAATTTTTTTAATGATTTCTCCTCTAGTGGCTTGTGTTCCCAAGCCATATTTAGGAAATACTTGGCCAATCAATTGGCTTTCAGTTAATCTTTTAGGTGGTTTTGTTTCACCTCCTACAATCTGAACCTGCGTATCAATTTTATCTCCCACTTGATAATCAGGAACTTCAACAGAACCTCGTACCTTTCGAGAACTCCATTCAGCCCATCCTAACTTATGAAGCGTTCTACCTTTTGTTTTAAAAACAAGACCATTATTTTCTACATCGATTGTTTTTATTGAATAATGACAATCATCCGCAAACATCAAGATCGCCTGCTTCACAACTGCTTCATAAATCAGTCGTTGGTCAGTTTTTAAATTTGAAAGGTTTGGAATTCTTTCAGTCGGAATCAAGGCTGAGTGGCTCGTACCAGACACTTTTTCATCATTGACGTAATCTTCTCTAGGCTCCAAAAACGCTGGCTGAAAATGACAATTAATAGCTTTTTGATAGGCAGATAGATTTTCTTTTAAATCATCAAATTCAAAGTGACTGATGTATTCTGAGTCTGGTCGTGGATAGGAGAGAAAACCTTCCAAGTACAGCCCTTCAACAATGCTCTCAGTTTTATCTGAGTCAAATTTCCAGGCACTTGCCGCAAAACTTTGTAATGCTGACAAGGTAAATAGTTGTGGAGCTGATTTCTGATGTTTTTCTACCTCAACTGAAGAAACAATAGAGGTAGCTGATAATCCCCTTGAAGAGGCTAAAATAGCTTCACTATCTTTAGTTTTATCTTTGGTAGTAAAGAATACCCCATTTTCCTTATCCTCCAGCTGAAGCTTCCAATATTTTTCTGGAGTAAAGTTGCGAATCTCTAAATCATTCTCACAAACTAGTCTGACCGCTGGTGTTTGAACTCGACCAACCGATAGATGGCTACCTTTTGTTCGAGGGAGTTGTCCTCTTGCTTGAAGATCAATCGTTGCAAGAGGTGATAAGTTCATTCCTACCAACCAATCACTTTGTGCACGTGCTTCAGCTTCCAAATAGTAATTATAGGTTTCTGAAGGTTCCTTCAATTCCTGAAAGGCTTTTTGAAGAGCTTTCTTTGTCATGGAGCTTGCCCAAAGACGTTTCCAAATTTTCTCCTTCCCCCCTGGTATGTGAGATAAAATAGAGTACGCAATTCGCTCTCCTTCTCTATCAGCATCCGTCCCAATAATCACTTGATCCGCTGCTACAACTTCATCATAGATTCTATTAAATTTTTCTCTCGAATCCTTGTCCTCTTTCAGATGTTGCTTAAATGAAACATTTGTAAGAGGTAATTTATCAAGTGACCAATTGTCTGGTTCACTGTATTCAAATAGGTGCCCCTCAGCAGCCACCACATGTATCTCAGCTGGAAAATAGAGTGACTGCCTAATGACATAGACACCTTTCTTTTTACTAAATTGTCCTAAAGCTGTAGCGTAAGCTTCTGCCTGTTTCTCTTTTTCAGCCAGAATAACTATAACCATATCATTCTCCTTCTACTTCATTTTCTGTCATTGTAAGCTATAATTAAAAAATCTTTTGTAAAGGGACATCGACAAGGGATAGAGTGAGTTGATATCAAAAAACAGCACATAAAGTTATATAACTTTATACACAAAAAGAGGCTCTTAAAGAGCACTCTTTCTAGACTTTAAGCCCCTTCTTTGGGCTTTGGATAAAATTTTGATTTTGAACCACCTGTCTGTTTAACTGGTAAGGCTTTGTATGTTGTTCAACACTTTTTACAATCTTAGATACTGTTCCATGAATCCGTTTCATAGATTGCACTAGTTGTTGATCGTCAAGAGAGGTCAAATTATCAGTCCAAATTGCCATATAGCGAATGGCTTTCTCAGAGGTATCTAACCCAAAATGCTTAGAAACGAGATAACTTGTCATCTCAGCTTCAAGTTCTCTACGATCTTTTGAGACATCCTCCTTATACGAGTTAGCAAATTTAGGATTATGTAGACTAGCATGCGCCAACTCGTGAATTGTGGTTGCAACGACTTCTCCAGGAGTATTATCTGGATTCAAAAGTATTTTTTGTTCATCTGGATAAAAAGCTCCCTTCGCACTCCTCAACTCTTTTGCATCGTCTTGATAGATGGTTACACCGATACTATTTGCATAATCGGAAAGTCCTTCTAGCACTTCTTTAGTACGAACATGATCCATATTAAAATCATAATGACGATTTGGCATCGCTTTTGGATAAAATTCAGGCTTCAAGGTTGTTTGAGACAACTCAAATACCTTATACGTAGCGAATTTAGCTAAGCCAGTATTTGAATCTCTTTCATGGAAAAAGCGAGATTTCAATTTTCCTTCCTTCTTCAAAGCCTTTTCTTCAGGTGTCGCTTCAGAAAGTCTTTTATATTTTGGATTTCCTTTTCCATTTTTCACCTGATTCCCATTTTCATCCAATACAGGAATCATTTCAACCATCATAGGTCTAAACAAGGTAATATGCGATTTTTCTCCTGTCTTAACCGAAAGATTGTTATGAACAACTTCTCTTGTTCGACCTGTTTTTTTATTGGTATAGGTATTTCTAGTTTCAAATACCTGATCTGAAGTAATTCCAAGAACTTCCCCCATCGATTGCCATTGATTATAGGTTGCGACTGCATTCGCTCCTGGCCACTGTTCCTGAATCAAAGCGACATTTCTAGGTGAGAGTTCTGGAAACTTACTCATAAAATTCAGATACTCTTCTAACCGTTCTGGCGTTTCTGTGTACTCTCTCACTTTTTGAAAAGCAACCTCACTCAATTCATGAGGCGTTAAAGCAGCATAATCAATACTACTTGAGTGTACTTCAGGGGTTTCCAAATCCGAAATAGTTTCCTCTTTCAGAATCTCCTCTACACGCTGAAGCAAATTATTTTTAGTTTCTTGCTTAGAAGATTGAAAAGTTACCGTTTCTCTTGTATCAAGAGTTTGACCTGCTACTTCTTCTGTCAATCGAGCTGATTCATTTGCTTCCTGGGAAATTTCCTTATTCACCTCTCTATTTTCCAGCTGAGAAAGAATTTCTTCATCCATCAATGCTAGTACAGATTGACCGTTGAGTCGACGATATCCTAATCCTAACATTTGTGAAATTGGTGTAGTCTCATCTCCAATATCATATCGAATTCCCTCTTTGATCATTTCACCCCCTGGAGCATAAACATCAAACTTAATTTTGGTAGGAGGGATATAGCCTTCAGTATTGCCTGCTGTTACTTGTTTCATTCCTTCTTGATGAATTGGATAAAAGTCCTGATTGGCCTTATATAGCTCCCTAGCGAAGTCTTGATAAGATATCAGCTCGGTATCTTTAAACGGCAATTTCGGACCACCTGGGCGATCCTCAGACCATTGAAGGCGAATATGATAGTCATCTTTATAAATATGATCTTGATGCCAGTCTCTATAAAAGTCGGAATTTTTATCCAGGAGATTATCCTCTCCTGCTGCAGCAACAATCTGATCAAATTTATCATTGTACTGTTTCGCATAGTCAAGATACTGGTGCCATGCTTGATGAAATTCTTCTGGAGTTTTTGAGATGTCATCTGGCACTCCTAAATTATAGACACTATCTAGGACTTGAGTAAACTTAATCGAATCAACTAGGGTTTTATTCAGTGTGTTATCTGAAGCCGTTTGTTCAATTTCTTTAGGAACCTCTTCATACTGCTTATTTTTTAAGATAGATAACATTTCCTCGCCACCATCTTTAACATATTCCTCATTAATTGACAGTTGCTCAATGTGACCATCTCTTTCTCTATAGACACCGAGAATTGTACCAGTATCTATATCTTCTAGTTGTTTACTTAAATCACCTTTCACCCTCATTAAAGATGCAGGGACATGAGTAAATTCCTTTTCTTTGAATAACAATAGCAAATCAGTATCTTCTGGTCTAATTGCTTTTGAAAGATCCAGATTATTAAATTTCTTTACAGATGAAAGATCGTTAAACACAAAGGAGTCTGACTCTATCACCTCAGGTAATAAGTTCAAAACTTTTAGTTTATCCGACATTCCATTCGCAAATTTTAAATCTTTGAAATGCCCTTTCCCAGCTGCAACATCTTCAACGAATGACTCAGACAAATGTTCTACCCACTCATTATATACAGGTGTTACTCCAGTTAAGTGCATCCAATTTTTCTTGTCAAATTTAACATTTAGAATTTGGAATTGCTTTTCTTCTGGATTCCTATAAACATAATGGATACTTGTCCCTGACATTTCTTTTAAATACCATTGAGCCGAGTCTCTCATTGCGTTTGCATATAAATTTAACGTCCGCATGTTTTTTCTGAATTTTTTATTTGACATTCGCTCCTCATCGATGGTAAAATGAAGACGAACATTGGCAGGAAAATCAGGTTGAGAATTTTTCTCAACGGGCTGCGGTGCTGTCCCTGGAGTTTCTACTCCTAAAGAACTGGAATTGCGATTCAATAGTTCGCCCCCAGTGTTAGTCTCTTGATTATTATCAAGAGACTTTTCTTTTTCTTCTGGGACTTCAATTATCTTAATAGGATGAGTCTCAAGACGTGACATCAAGTTATCCAATAATTCTCGATTTAAAACCACTTCTCCCTCTTGTTCTTCCAAATAGTGGAACAATGTGTTTGGTGTTACCACAAAACCATAGGAAAAGTCTCTTGTTCCTGATTCAATCAATGGATACTCCAACATTCGCTCAACCGATTGTGATAGATTATCAAGGGTTCTTTCACCAAAATAGACGCCAAAACTGTCAATTGAAAGGCTTTCTATCTGCTTGTTGGTATTGTAGGCTGCTATAGCAAGTTCACCAATAAACTGGGTTGAAATATCTACTCCCAAAGCTCTCTGATGAGGTTTCAATGCTTGATACAAGGAATCCTGCTCAGGAGTTCCTTTTTTCTTATATAAATCAACTGTTCGATCATCAATAGAGCTTAAAAGTGAATGAATAGGAGACAGTACTTCCATTCGCTTATCATTGAGATATTTTGTAGGATGGCTATTTCCTAACTTCGCAAAAACATCATACAGATAGAAATCTGATGCAAATTCGATTGATAATTCTCCAGATTGAATCCGATTATTTAATCTCTTAGTTAATACTTCGTTTTCCTGCTTTACCTCTTCGTAGCTCATCAATCTTTCAGCATTCTTTTCTGTATTGGCAATAGATTCTTGATTATCTAGAGGATGTTTTTCTTCCACAGCTGAAATCTGTGACTTATAATCATGATCTGCTTTTTGTGCCTGCTCTAAATAAGGACTTGGAAGAACTTCTCCCAATTGCGTTGAAAGATCACTAGTTTCACTACCAATATCATATCGAAAATCATCTGTCAAACGACTCCCCTTCTCATCTTGCAATGCAAAATAAGTTTTATCATATCCCAGACTAAGCATTCTTAAATTATTCTCTTCATACAATTGAGCTATAAAATCCTTATATGGAATCATATCTCCTGATGAGAATTTCTGAGACAGATTTGGATTTTCTGTAAAATCAAAGGCTACAAATAACTCTGAAGGCACTGAGCTTCGCTCTTCCTCTATTATCTGTTTTACTCTACCATTTCCTTGCGCTTGTTTGGCAAGCAATTCGTCCACCTTCAGTCTTTCCTCATCTGTTTTCGGATGATACTTAGTTTGTGAAGATAATTGAAACTCTCCTTCCTCAGTCAACTCCAGAGCAACTCTTCGTAACCCTTTTACAAAATACGTATTTGGTTGTTTTTCCCACTGATTCACTAAACCCTCATCAATTAAGGCTTGAGTTGCTGGTTGAATACTAGTTTTACCCATTTGTTCAGATATGCCCTCAAGTCTAGTCAACTCTTCTTGATAGCGTTTGAGAGTAGCTTTGGTAAAGAACGACTCCCCACGTTCAGCTTTTTCTAGTTCTTCACGAATTCGAGGTATATTTTGAACACTCATCTCCAGACCACTTCCCTGACGATTCAACCCCATTTCTTTCAAATGTTGTTGATGCTCCAGGCGCTCTACTCGCTCTTCCTGTTGCCTAATTTCATCCATCTTTGAGAAGACTTGACCTTCTATTTGTTCTTGCTTACGCATAAAGCTAGCACCGCCTCGCTTATCATTCATGGGTTGCCCATTTGTTAGCGCTTGGTGGGAATACGCTCTTGAAATAGCATCGTCTTGTTCACCTTTTAGCCGTTCCAATTTTCTACGGGCCTGGGCAAGACGACTATTATCAGGCTTTTCTTCCTGTTGATTCTTCAAAACATCATTCCAGTCCGTTTTATCTTGCCCTGGTCTTAGTTCTGGTAGATCCGAATTGATAACAGCTCCTTTTGCTTCCAATTCTTGAACGAATGTTCTACCTGCTTTATCATTATCTAAAGCTAGGGTGATTAAATCAGCATTTTTCCCATCTTCAAAAAAGTGATGATCAATAGCCACTTGAAGTCCGTCTGCAATTTGTTCAGGTGTCCATCTTAGTGGTTTTCCTGAAATTTCAGCTTGAATTTGAGATAGATGACGGCCAATAGTCGATTCTTTCAAACCATCCATAGAAACTAATCTGACGTCCTGAAGACTATCCTTGTGCAATTCATAGTAGGACATTAAATCAATTGGACTCTCAGTAAAGATCAATCGTTTTGGACTGCCAATATCAACATGAATACCAGTCATAGGATCGGAGTTTTTCATAATCACTTTAGCATATCCATGTTTTGGCCACTTCTCCCAATTCTCCTGTATTCCTTGTAAAGAGGCTCCGACAACTTCACCTGAAGAAGAAAGGGACTTGAATACAATAACTGGCTCAATTGCTTTTGTTGAACTTCCGCTATTACCTTCCGCAAAGTAGTCAAGTTTGGCATTAGCTTGGGCTAAAACACCCTGTTCCAAAAAATAATCAATCGTTTCATCTGATAGCCCACGTTGAGTCCGAAGATAATCTCTTCCATCTGAAAACGGCTGCTCGTATTTCTCAAGATAGTATTTAAAATCTTCTTGAGGTCTTTCAACCATTTGAAACTCTTTAAAATTTCCATCATTTAAAAAATCTACAGACTGGTTAAAATCTACTTCCTTTATTGTTTCAACTAAAGAAATCGCATCCCCACCTGTATTTCTAGAGAACCATTTCCATAAATTTTTATCAGGTGAAATAACTAGGCTATCATGTTCTTTCCATCGATAGTCTCGTCCATAACGAACTAGCTCCATCTGAAGCTCGTTTGCAACATCCAAAATATCTCTAGAACGTGCAAATTCAACACGTTCTCTACGACTTTTCCCACGTCTTGATTCTTGTTCTGTCATATAAAATCTCCTTAAAATCCTTCATACTGAGGTTTATACGGCTCTTTCTCTGCTTGTAGAAACGTTTCTGGATCTAAGTGAACCAATTCCCCTACTGAAAAAGATTCAAATAGCTCAGAATTTTCCTTAAAGTCTAGAACCATTTCTAAATCAGAATTTCTTCCTTGACCCTCAAAATGCACTTGCTTATTATCGGCATTCATTGCCGTAATTAACCATTCAGCTGAAAAGTCAAAGTCTTCAACTGCAACATCTGGAAATAATAGCTTCATTTTTCTTCTCCTTTCTCTTTTTATCTTTCTATTCTATGCAATAACCAAGAAATTCCAGTTAAAGGGACAATAGATTTCCATTTTCAACAAAAAAAGTCATTGCTTTTACAATGACTCTTATATACTTTGTCCTTTTTCCTCAAGTTCTTGTCTCTCATCACTTCTCTCACGTTCCATAAGAGCTTTTTTATTTGCACGTTGGGCCCTTTGAAGAGAATTGGTCAAATTTCTCATGAAATCTGTATTGATGACTGCTTTACCTTGGGATTGTTGGACGTTTTTTCTTTGCAAGTTCTTCCTTTCTTGCATTTTATGTGAAACAGCTTGAGCTAACTGACTTTTCTGATTGCTTTCTTCCTCTGGCAATATTTTTTGATAGAGTGATTTGAGTTCAGAAAATCCTTGCGCATTCTCCTGTTTTAATTTTTGAATAGTCGCTTGATCAGTCGTTTGTGAAATTTCCTTGTTTCGACTGTAAATCTGATGTTTCAGCTGAAAAATTGAGATATGGGCCTGTAGCTCTTCTATATAGCTATCTTTCGTAACAGGATAGCCCTTTAGAATAGTCAGCACTCCTTCATCTTGAAGAGGTTGAACTGCTGCTAATTCTCCCTTCAGACGTTTAATAGGTGCTTGAATTGCTAACGAATCAGCCTTTTCTACTGAAAAGGAAACACTATCTTCAAACTGGTTAGCAAGAGATTGTTTTAGAGATTGGTCTGCTTCACCTAGTTTATAATTTGGAGTCAGTTGCAACTCAGTCAGCTTCAGTCTTTGTTGAATTTCTTTCTTTTTCAATTCAACAAATGGCTTATCGGTTTCAAGTGGTTGAATTTGATCAAAAAGAGTTTTACGAACTAATAGACTAATCTGTTTTTCCTCCAATAAACTCAATTTTAAAGCATAGCGAAATGTTCCTAACTCCTGGCGTTCTTTTAATGATCGATCACTTTTCTTTTTAGCCGCTTCTACAAGATCTCTCAAATCAGCTGAAGAAAATAGCGACAAGTCTCTTAAACTAAGTTGCTTCTCCAGTAAGTCTTGTTTCATCTGACTCACATCATAAACTAATTCCGTAACATATTCAGGACGTCCCAAACCTGTTCCGTGTTTATCATAAGCAGCATAGACTGGTTTTGTGATTTCAATAGGTTTAGCCCCATCTTTCAAATCATAACCCAGTTTTTTCCAAGCATCTAGTGTTTTGATGACACTTGCGTTAGGATCCTGGGCTAAAATTAATTTTTGATTCTTTACTGAGAAATTGGCCAAATTTTTTTCCAGCCGAACGTCAGCTATTTCAGGAGCATTCTCACGAAATAGGTGCAATATCTTATTTGCTAGTCGTTCTCTCAATTCCTTCTCTCGACTCGCTATTAATTGCTGCAGATGATAGCCTGCAGCCTCCTGTTGTGTTTTCTCAAAACGACCATCAACTTTCCGAATCTTCTCGTAGGCTGATTTTTTTTCAGCTGAATAAGCTCCTCTATAGGTTTCTAGAAAGTTCTTCGTTTCTTTCAGAAATTCTTGATAGAGCTCTTTCCCTTCATTTTCTAAATAGGAGTCCAGATAGCGATCAATGAAGAATTTACTGACTGCAAAATCTCTTGCATTTGAGCCATAGCGCCTTTTTTTATCCATTGGTAAATGGTTGTAAGCCTGTTCCAAAAAATTTTTTTCAGCCGAAGAACGAACCTTCTGATCTCTAAATACAGAATTGATCAACTCACTTCTGATATTGGCCAAGATTTGTTCTCGTCTAACAATCATTCCCCTAGTCTGTTCATTCAACAAGCCATGAAAAACATCGCTTTTAAATCGCTCAATAGTTTTCTGGGAAAAGTTTCCTCTATACTCCATTCGTCCACGAGGACGATAGAAAATTTTTTCTCTTGCAGACTCGACTTCTGATAAGCCAAAATGCACATGAATATTATCCGTATTCAAGTGAATGTTGGCCCACCAAAATGATGAGTCGGATAAGCCTTCTTTTTCAATCAATCTTGGTAATGCTTCACGTATGACCGACTTGATAGCTTGCTGATCGACTTTTCCAGTTTCAAGATCATATAATCCCTCCTTGGCCAAAAAATCATTATCAAAAGAGATAACACCTTGCCATAAAAGAGAGCCATTTTGATAAGCCTGTTCTAACTTACTTTTCAATTCAGTTACTTTGCTACGCTGCAAATAATTAGCCTCTTTTGTAAAAATCGCAGTCATCTCTTCACTTTGATTTTCAGTAGCATAAGAGCGATTCATATAATCAATGTATTCCTGAAAATTTAGTTTCGTTTCTGGAACTTCAGCTTGAATTTTTTGTAGTTCATCTTCAGTTAGAGACTCGATATTTTGTCTATGTGTTTCTAAATTTAATTCGTTATCAACCTCAACAGCTTCGTCTCTATTAGTGTAGTCTACAAAGCCGCTATTTGCTTCAGTGTATTGCAACATGAAGGTAATACTTGGACTAGACTCACTCACGAGTAAGGTCTCCTTTCAATTAATGAGAATGTTTAATTGTTTGACCACGTGCAACATCTTCTTGAATGACATCGTTGATTCTTGCCATTAATTCATGCTGTGTAGGATCCAGTCGTGAATGAATAGATTCCAAATCTTGAACATCAAAATCATCTTTCGTAATAGCATGAAAATTGGTTAGTGTTAAATAGAGAATTTGATCAAGTTGACGATGAATTGCCTTGTTGTCATTTCCAGAATCAAAGCTACCTCCCAAATTTTTTTCCAGCTGAGTCAGTCGCTCATAAAAATTTTTTCCTTCTCCTAATTCAATAAAGAGTTTATAAAAAACTTCAATCAAAGTGACAAGCGTTGCTGAATTATTTCGATATTGCTTCTGCAAAGCAGACGATTCTTTCAAGTAGGATTTTATTTCCTCAAATTTTTCATGTGTTTCTTCGCTAAAATATAAGCTAAGTCTTGGATTCATTTTTCCCTCCTCAATTTTTCTGAGATGATCCTGTCAAATAATTGATTTTGTATCCTGGTTGAATATTAAAGATATATACATCAAATAAGATCTCATCATCTTCAATACTCTGTGCTTCCATACGAACTCCTCTAGCAACTAATTCCACATTTCTAAATATAGGAGTTACTCGATAGCGAACATGGTGGTTCGTATTTTTTATGTAGTTAGCAATTTTATTTTCATAGTATACCATTGATGATTGTTCATCTTCAAAATTTGCATTTAAAGCACGTGTACCTGTAAATAAATTTTTAGCATTTGCATTCTCTCCACTTAATTGAAAACCGATTAAGTGAGAACGATTATATAAATAATCTTCTTTCCCGTTGAAAATTATTTTTTTATTTTTCCATCCTGTTGGTGTGATAGACGAAATAGATTCTCTATCTTCAGTTGGCATCAAATCTTTTCCCAACATCGCTTCAGCAATTCCTACACGATTTAAAAAATCTAGATCAGAATATTTTTCCCAGCTGTCATTTTCTAAACTCAATTCGTCTTTTGTAAATTGTGATTTTTCATTGACGACAATCACTTGATTTTTTCCATCATACTCCTTCGATTTCAAGTCATCATTTTTCAGAGTAGGATTCAAATTTGAGTTGGAATTTTTTTCTTCAGCTGAATCGGCTATGTTCAATTGATTTGGGATATCATTTTGTGTCAAGCCAGATTTGATAGCATTAAAATTGTTAGGTTGTACGATAAAGATCGCAAGAAAAATGAGAATGATGAACAGTGATTTATTCTTCTTCATTTTCAAACACCACCTGACCGTCGTTCCGCTTCAAGTGCTGATACATCATCCATAAAATGTAACCAATTTGTGGTTAGTTCGTTTACAATATCTTGTTTAACATTTAAAGCCGAAAGAGAAATGTCATTCTTCAACATCAATTCTAAAATCTGACTTTGTTGTTGTTTGATGTCAGATAATGTTTCTGCAAATTGATTATTGTACAAATTCAATCCGTCATTCATTACGATATTTTGAATTTGCGATAACATAAACTCGTTAAAGCTTGGATAGTTATATTTTTTTGAAATGGCCTGAAGTTGCTCAAACATATCATCAGGAACATTTCTAATTAAAAAATTTTTAGCCATCAATTTCTACCTCACCTTCATACTCTAACCAACGTGAAATATGACTACCATAGCGATTCATTTTTTCTTTAAATTCAGATAGTGTCCTTGTCTGTTTTTTCATTTGTTCCAGAATATGGTCAGAAGCTAATTTCATATTTTCTAAATGAGACACATACAAATCTTGAGCACGATTAAATTTTCCGTACTCAATTTTTTCACGACAGATTGAAAGCAAAAAATCGTTAAATGAGTTGGCTTTATTTTTCTTCGCAAGAGATTTTAAATAATTAATTTCATCATCAGTAAGCCCTCTAATCTCAATTCGATTTTGTTTTATATTTGCCATTATTTTAAATTTTCCTTTCCAAAAAACAGCGCCCTTCTTTTTTCTTTTGTCGAAGCAAAAGCAAAAAGAAGCAAAAAAGAAAACTTCAACCTCGCAACATCACGAACCGATACGGTTCTATTTTTGCGGTTTTTCAACACACTAACACACACAGAGGGACTAAGGTCCTTTTTAGGTGTGTTGTGGTAGAAAAGAGCATAAGGGAAACTGATATCACGTGCCGTGATATGTTGATAGTATCAACGTTTCCGGTACCGGTAATTTTCTCGGTTTCACCTACTTACACACACATGCTATACTTACCTTTACACACTTTATAGGTGTTATACTTACACCGTTTTCCCTTTTTACACACTTTTGCTTACACCGTCTTAGACTTCGCTTTGAAGTTCAAAACTCAAAAATTAAGACTGATTTTCAGCTGAAAAGTATCCTTCTTCACGATTTTTTTTAGCTGCTAAACGTTGTTCTTTTTCCTCCTCTTTGATAAGGTTTAATTCCATTTTTAACTCTTCAAAAATTGATTCATACGACTGATTTTTATTTTTCTTCAATTGAATTTGAACATAAATTTTACCAATTTGTTTTTGAAGATTCTCTTCTGCTTCTTTACGTTCCTGTTCCAAAAGGGCAACTCTTTTCTTTGCCTCTTCTAGTTGATTATCAATTTTTTTTAAATCATTTTTGGCCATGATTACTTCTCCTTTTTATTTAATTAATCCAATTGTAATCGAAAATCTCAAATTATTTTTTAAAGGGACAATCATAAAAAATAAATCCCCTTAATTCAAAAATTAAGGAGATTTTTGACTGCTATTTATTGGTAAACACAAACTCGCCTTTCATAGAAAACGCACTCTTTTTACTTACATCAAATTGAATCAGCCTGAAATAAAAATCATGTTTTTTTCCAAATGGGAAGACACTAAATACTGGATGATACCATTCTTCAATATCTACAAATTCTCTTTCAAGAGGAGCTTCAGAACCATTCCATGATTTTCTATAATAGGAAATACCTGTCCGTTTTTCTCTATTCAAAAAACTTAATTCTACAATATCTTGATAATCCTTTTTCACTACTCGCTGGTTAATCGTAATCATTCGTTGATTTGCATCACCTTCATCAGCATCCGTAAAAAGATTGATTTTAGGAGGTAACTCATCTTTTAATTTTCGGATTCCAAGGTAGTCCTTGTTTAAGATATTTTTGAATAGATAACGCTGAAAAAGTTTTGCTTGAAACCACTTCATGAAATAATAAATACCGATACTAAAGATTGTGGCTAAAATCCAAAACGATAATTCATTTTCTTGTATTGGTTTTTCTAATGCAACTGTAAAAATAAGGGCAAGTATAATATTTCTTATGAACATCTTCATAAATCGCATTTCATCCCCTAAAAGTAACTTCGTAAAAGGCGCACATAAAAAAATCAAATCTATCATTGTTCCAAAAATATTTGGATCAATCTCAAGTATTACGGAAGCTTCTTTTATACAAACAGCGCCTGTAACCATTACAAAAAATAAATATTGCCATTTGAAGGCTTGTCTAATAAGCCAATTCACTCCACAAATTGCAGATAATTTATATCCCAATTTATCAATTTCTTTTACCGCTTTAATTAAATTTTTCATTTTATTTTACCTTCCTTTAATTCATTTCTACAGTTTCAATAGGGTTTGAAAATTC
>ERZ773211.42-NODE-42-length-39772-cov-4.9291_pt1 | contig 39772 bp, 36 predicted proteins | sample MGYA00511914_ERZ773211 | MGnify/ENA primary metagenome ERZ773211 (study PRJEB29015, sample SAMEA2738163) | human oral metagenome | biome: human oral; feature: human-associated habitat; material: saliva | place: China | collected 2242 ...
AGATTTCATAAGAGAACCTCTTTCCTGATTTTTGAGCAACTTCAGTATAACATTGATTCTCTTTTTTTGTTCTCTTTTTTGTCACAAATGTATGATACCCTAACATAATGGCTATTTCATTTTATAGTTTTTGTATATAATTCAAACACCCCATACATTTTTTCTTATACCAAATTACGAAACTTCTTTTACAAAACAATAGTAATTTTCTTTTGAAAGTGATGCATCAAATGTAAATCCATCTAAGTCAAAATTTTGCAATGCTACTTTATCTTGAATATGATGGCGCATCATCCAAGCCGCCATTTTCCCTCTAGCTTTTTTCGAAATCGTAGAATGTTGTTTTAACACTCCTTCTTTTTTCTCAAAGAAATCAACGTCTACCCACTCATAATCTTTTCTAGAAAATAACGAAGAAAACTCACTACTTGCGAGATTGACTACACACTCTCCCTTTTCAAAAGATGTTGTTATTCTTTCTTTCCAATATTTTTTCAAAGTTAGACCTTCAACCTTTAAATTCATTGTTAAATCTAATCGATACGGCTTCACACATTCCTCTGGACTAATAGCTCCATATAATGCCGAAAGAATTCTAATATGTTTCACTGCATAATCTCGATGTTCTGCCCAATTTGCCACTTGCTTAAAATTGCGAAATGCTAATCCTTGATATAAGTCCATCGCATGATAAGTAACACTTTCTTGAAACTTTTGAATTTTTTCCCAATTTTCTTCTAACAAAGTGTCACTCACTTTCAATAACTTCTGTAACTCTTCCTTACTATAAGTTTTTAGTATAGAAACAATTTTTTGACTATCTTGTGTCAGCACCCAATCTTTTTGCACAGGTAAATCTATCGCCATTTCTTTTGCGGGTGACATAATAATTTTCATTGAATCATCCTTTCCTTTTTGCCTAATTCTATTGTAACGCAAAAAAGAAGCAAGAAACAACTCTCGTTATCTCTTACTCCTTCATTTTTCGTGATATTAGTTTAATTTCCAAATATCACGGTTGTAGTCTTCGATTGTACGGTCACTTGAGAAGAAACCAGCCATTGCAATATTTGTAATTACTTTTGCAATCCAATTTTCACGATCGTGATAATCTACTAACATACGTTCTTTTGTTTGAATATAGTCTTCTAAGTCTAATAAAGTCATGAACCAGTCTTTATTTCTTAATTCATTGAATAATCTTTCTAGACGTTCTCTATTTCCTAATGATACTAAAGCATCACTTACGATAAAGTCTACTAATGGACGAATCGCTTCTCTTTCATAGTATGAGTATGAATGGTAATCACTATTTTCATAATGTTTAATAACAGTATCGCTATCTTCACCAAAGACATAAATGTTTTCATCTCCAACTAATTCGTGGATTTCCACATTCGCTCCGTCTAACGTTCCTAATGTTAACGCACCATTTAACATGAATTTCATATTTCCTGTTCCACTTGCTTCTTTTGAAGCTAATGAAATTTGTTCAGAAATATCCGCTGCAGGAATTAAGTGAGTTGCTGCAGTAACGTTGTAGTTTTCTACCATTACAACTTGTAAGTGCGGGCTTACTTCTGGGTCATTGGCAATTAATTCAGATAAGCATAAAATTAAATGAATAATATCTTGCGCAATAACATAAGCAGGAGCAGCTTTTCCTCCAAAGATAATTGTGATTGGTTTTGCAGGAATGTTTCCATTTTTAATGTCTAAGTATTTGTAAATTACATATAATGCATTCATTTGTTGACGTTTGTATTCGTGCATACGTTTAATTTGAACGTCAAAAATTGAATCTTCTTTCACTGTTACACCTTGGTGTTCTTGTAAGAAGTGTTTCAAACGTAATTTATTGTTACGTTTAATACCTTTTAATGCTTCTTGGAATTCTAAATCATGTGTATGAGCTTTTAGAGCTTCTAATTTAGTTGCATCATGACGATATTCTTTTCCAATTGTACGATCTAATAATTTTGCTAATTCTGGGTTAGCGTGTAATAACCAACGACGGAAAGTAATTCCGTTTGTTTTGTTATTGAATTTTTCTGGATAAATTTCATAGAAATTCTTCAATTCGCTTTGTTTTAAAATCTCTGTATGCAATGCTGCTACACCATTTACGCTATATCCATAGTGGATATCCATATTTGCCATGTGAACACGGTTATGTTCGTCAATAATGGCTACACTTGCATCATCAAATTGAGCTCTTACACGAGCATCTAATTCTTTAATAATTGGCACTAAGTGAGGCACTACTTGTTCTAAGTAATGTAAAGGCCATTTTTCTAATGCTTCTGCTAAAATTGTGTGGTTTGTATAAGCTGTCATTGAGCGAACAATTTCAACTGCTTCATCAAATTCAATTCCACGTTCGCCTAATAAACGAATTAATTCTGGGATTACCATTGATGGGTGAGTATCATTAATTTGAACTGTTGCATATTCTGCTAAATCATGTAAGTTACTTCCTTTGGCAACTGCTTCATCTAATAATAATTGAGCTCCATTACTTACCATGAAGTATTGTTGGTAAATACGTAATAATTCACCTTGCTCATCACTATCATCTGGATATAAGAATAATGTTAAGTTTTCAGCAATTTTTGTTTTATCAAAAGCGATTGAATCATCATGTACTAATGATTCATCAATTGTATCTACATCAAATAAATGTAATTGATTTTTATGAGATTGTTCATACCCTAAAACATCAATATTGAACATTTTTGATTTCAATGTAAAGTTTGCAAATGGTACTTCGTATGAAACAGAAGTTGGAACTAACCAACTATCTGGAGTTAACCAGTTATTTGGAACTGCATTTTGTTGATTATCTTTGAATTTTTGTTCAAATAATCCAAAGTGATAATTTAATCCAACTCCATCTCCTGCTAAACCAAGAGTTGCGATAGAATCTAAGAAACATGCTGCTAAACGACCTAATCCGCCGTTTCCTAATGATGGTTCTAATTCAATTTCTTCGATTTCTGCTAAAGTATGACCTTCAGCTTCTAATTCTTCCTTAACTTCATCATAAATTCCTAAGTTGATTAAATTATTTGACAACAATTTACCAATTAAAAATTCTGCAGAAATGTAATATACTTTTTTCTTTCCTTCATTTACTGGTAATGCTGCACTTTTTTCTTTTGTATAATGTAATAAAGCTACATATACTTCTTCTTTTGAACATTCTCCTAATGATTTATGATAATTACTTTCTACATATTGTTTTAATGTTTGCATTTTTGTCTCCTTCTATTTGTTTACCCTACAACTGTTCGTTTGAACGATCATACAATTCTGTAATCTCTAATAGGAAATCTTCCACTTCCTGTGTAATATCTCCTTCTTGCATTCTCCACACCCAATTTCCACCAAGAGTGCTTGGAATATTCATACGAGCTGTTGTATCTAATTGTAATAAATCTTGCATTGTTGCAATGGTCATCTTACTTACTGAACCGTATAAACTTCTTAACATAGCATAACTAATTGGTTCTTCTGTACGGTTTAAATAACGATTACAGAAATCGCGTTCTTCCTCTGATGCTGAATCATACCATCCTAGTACTGTATCATTGTCATGCGTTCCAGTGTAAGAAACAGAATTTACTGGATAATAATGAGGTAAATCCGTGCTACTTGGCTCTGAACCCATGAATCCAAATTCTAAAATTTTCATTCCAGGGAAACCAGTCGCTTCACGCAATTCAATAACTGCATCATCCATAAAACCTAAATCTTCAGCAATAATCGGTAAATCACCAAGTTCATTTTTCACCGCTTCAAACAAGTCAAAGCCTGGACCTTTTACCCATTCACCACCAGTAGCATCTGTTGCACCTGCAGGAATTTCCCAATAAGCTGCAAATCCACGGAAGTGGTCAATTCTGACTACATCAAACAATTCAAAGCTTGCTTTCAATCGTTTAATCCACCAAGTAAAGCCGTCTAACTTCATCGCTCTCCAATTATAAATTGGATTTCCCCATAATTGTCCTAATGGTGAGAAGCCATCTGGTGGGCAACCTGCTACACAAGCAGCATTTCCAACTTCATCTGTTTTAAAGTAATGAGGGGTAGCCCACATTTCTACACTATCTTCGGCTACATAAATCGGCATATCTCCAATAATTTGAATATGATGTTCATTCGCATATTGTTTTAATGCTTTCCATTGTTTATCAAACAAATATTGAGTCACACGATGATATTCTAATTTATCTGCTAATTTTTCACGATAAGCAGCTAAAGCTTCAGGTTTACGACGTTTAATATCTTCATCAGTCCATTTTGACCAACTCTTCATATCAAAACTCTCTTTAATCGCCATATACTCAGCAAATGGTTCTAACCATTCTGCTTTTTCTTCCACAAAACGATGGTAATCTATTAAATCTTCTTTTTCTAAGAAACGTTGAACTACTTTTTCTAAAATAGGTCTTCTTTTTTCATAAACCAAAGCATAATCAACAGTAGTAGAATCATCTCCCCAATTTCCTGCTAATTCATCTTCAGTTAATAAACCTTCTTTTACAAAAGTATCAAAATCTAAAAAATGTGTATTTCCAGCAAATGCTGAAAATGATTGGTATGGCGAATCTCCATAACTAGTTGTTCCTAATGGTAAAATTTGCCAATAAGTTTGCTTACTACGTACTAAAAAATCAACAAAATCGTAAGCAGATTTTCCGAATGAACCAATTCCATATTTCCCTGGTAAAGATGAAATATGCATTAACACACCAGATTGTCTTTCCTTCATAAGTATTACTCCTCTTTTCTTTATTAATTTTAGATACGTAGTCTTTCAATTACGCAATCGTTTGCCTTTAATACTAGTAGAAAAAAAATAAAAATGCAAGTAGAAATTTATTTTTTTATAAAAGCCTTAAAAAATTGTCACTTAAAAGAAAAAATCTCTTCTATATATAGCTTGATTTTTTTGAATTAAATTTCCTCCCCAGAAATGTAAACGCTAAATTTTTTTATTTTTTTTATAAAAAAATACTTGCAAACGATTTCTGAAAGGGGTATACTAAAGCCAGTTAAGAAATCGTTTGCGTTAACTGAATATATCTCAAGGGAGGAAACAACAATGGCAAACACATGGCTTAAAAAATCATTCGTTGTCGGCTTAGCTGGTTTAGCATTAGCAGCTTGCGGCAGCAAATCAACAGACTCTTCAAAAGGAGGATCTTCTGAAGGTAAAAAAGAATTCACTTTATATAGTAACAAGAGTGAAATTCAAGATGCCTTAACAGCATACGCTAAAGAATGGGGCGACAAAAACGGAGTTACAGTAAATATCAAAACATGTTCTGGTTCATGTAAAATTGCAGACCAATTAAAAACTGAATTTACAGCTGGAACTGCTCCAGACGTATTCGTAATTGAAGGACAAGCTGGATACGACTTATGGAAAGATAACTTACAACCACTTAAAGGTGACTGGATTGATAAAACAGAATTCGAATTCAAACAAGGAAACGATGTTTACGGATTCCCAGTTGCTGTTGAAGGTTACGGTTTAGCTTACAACAAAGAAGTATTATCTAAAGCTGGTATCGACCCTGCTTCATTAACTTCATTTGATGCAGTTCAAAAAGCAATGGATACATTAGAAAGCAAAAAAGATGAATTAGGTTTATCTACAGTAGTAGCAACTGCTACTAAAGAAGGTGAAACTTGGATCATGGGTATCCACGACTTCGCTGCTTACTTAAGTTCAGGTTTACCAAATGGTGACCGTACAGTTACTCAACAAGTAATTAAAGGTGAAACTGATAAAGCTCGTTTATCTAACTACGCTGACTGGGTTGAATTATTATTCAAACACACTGAGAAAAAATTATTAACAGTTGGTACACAAGAAGATATGGACTCTGCATTTGCTAGTGGTAAAGCAGCATTCTTACACCAAGGTAACTGGAAAGATCCTAACTTAAAACAATTAAACGCTAAATTCGAAATGGGATTCATCCCTTATCAAACTTTAGGTAAAGACAAAAATGCTGATGGGTTATTCATCGGTGCTCCATCTTACTATGTAGTTAACAAAGACACTAAAGCTTTAGATTCAATCAACAAATTCTTCGCTGACTTAGTTGATACTAAAGAAGGTCAAGATTACACAGTAAACAAAGCTAACATGATTTCAGCATTCTCTACTTCTAAAGAAATGCCTAGCGCTCCATTATCTAAATTCTTAGCTGAATGGGTTGCTGCTAAAAAACCAGTTTATTCATTTGATAACCCATACTTCATGCCTGACAACTTCTTAATGGGTAAATTAGGACCAATCTTCGGACAATACGCTCAAGGTTCAATCGACAAAGCTAAATTCCAAGAATTGATCACAAATCAAATCAAAGAAGTACCAAGCTTACTTCAAAAATAACAATTAAGTATGTAACACAGGCCCACAACTACTTACAACGGTCGTTGTGGGTTTGCTGTTATTAATACCTCAGCAATACATAAAAGGAGGAACCCTAACATGTCTAAGAATAAAAAAGCTCTTAGTCGTGACGATCGCGCAAGACGTACGTTTTACTGGCTTGTGCTACCGGCATTTATCATTTTCGCACTCGTAATTATTGTACCTTTCTTCTTAGGTTTCTACTATTCCCTAACAGACTGGAAGAGTGTTACTCAAACTAAAATTAACTTTGTTGGATTAAAAAACTTTACAGACAGCTTTGCTGATACTCGTTTCCAATATTCATTAATGATTACTGTAATTTTCGCATTATTTAACGTAGTTGTTGTAAACTTTGTATCATTCGGTTTAGCTTTACTAGTATCTAGTAAAATTAAATTCAGTGAAATTTTCAGAGCTGGATTCTTTATTCCTAACCTTATCGGGGGACTTGTATTAGGGTATATCTGGCAATTCATTTATAACTCAGTATTCCCTGCTTTAGGTTCAGTAATTGGTAGTCAATTCTTAGTAGAAAATCTATTTTTAGGAGACGTTAAATTAGCCGTACTAGCCCTAATTATTACGAACACATGGCAATATGCTGGTTATATTATGATGATTTACTTTGCAGCATTACAAAATGTACCTTCAAGTTTAGTAGAATCTGCTTCTCTTGATGGCGCAAATGCTTTACAAAGATTAAGACATATTATTATTCCTATGGTAATGCCTGCATTTACAGTATCACTATTCTTAACAATTACAAACTCATTTAAAATTTTCGATGTAAACTTCTCACTTACTGGTGGTGGACCATCTCTATTATGGCATGATAAAGCTATCCAAAGTACAGAGTTTATTACAATGAACATTTATAACACTGCCTCTGGAGATAACTTAATGGCACAAGGTCAAGCTCGTGCAGTTATTTTATTCTTCATCTTAGTAGTTATTAGTGTTGTTCAAACAACAATCACTAAACGGAAGGAGATTGACTTATAATGAAAAACCAAAAACTTGGCTTATTACTTTTAGAAATTTTTGGGGTTGTTTTATTCCTATTATTCTTAAGTCCAATCTTTTTATTAGTGATCAACTCAGCTAAAAGCTCTGCTGAAATCTTAGCAAGCCCATTATCATGGCCTGCAAGTTTCGGTCAACTATGGACAAATGCGGTAACAATTTGGAATAATCCTTCCATTAAATACCCATCATCATTTTTTGCTTCAACAATTATTACAGTGATTTCATTAGTAACGATTACACTATTCTCAGCATTAGCTGCTTGGGGATTAGTTCGTTACCGTTCTAAACTATCAACTGTTGTATTCTTTATCTTTGTAGCATCAATGGTAATTCCTTTCCAAGTTGTAATGTATCCATTAGTAACTTGGTTCAAAATTTTAAGTGATACAATTACAAATCCTATATTCGGATTTAGCTTATTACGTACTTATCCTGGTATCATCTTTGCTTACACTGGATTTGGGATGTCTCTATCTGTATTCATGTTCCACGGCTTCATTAAAGGTGTTCCACTTGAAATCGAAGAAGCTGCTGAATTAGATGGATGTAATAAAATGCAAACATTCTTCTATGTTGTATTACCAATTTTAAAACCAATCTATGTAACAATTTTAATCTTAAATGGTATTTGGATTTGGAACGACTTCTTATTACCACTATTATTATTAGGTAAAGGGAATGCGATTCAAACACTTCCAATCGCAGTATCTAACTTTGCAGGATCATTTACAAAACAATGGGATATGATTTTAACATCAACTCTATTAATTATGTTACCAGTCATCATCCTATTCTTAATTGCTCAAAAACATATCATGAAAGGTATGGTTGACGGAGCTATCAAATCTTAAGATGATTATTACTCTGGGCTGGTTAACTCCGTTTTCCTGCCCAGATTTTTTATAGTTAATTTTTAAAAAAAGGAGGAACATAAATGGCTGTCACGATTAAGGATGTTGCACGTCTAGCGGAAGTATCACCTTCAACTGTTACACGGGTAATTCAAGATAAACCAAGCATTAGTCAAGCAACTAAAAAAAGAGTTCGTCAAGCAATGGAAACTCTTAATTATCATCCTAATTTCAACGCACGAAGTTTAGCTAGTAATAAAACAAATGTCATTGGCGTCGTTCTTCCAAGGGATACAGATGCATTTTATCAAAACTCTTTCTTCCCTGAAGTTATTCGAGGGATTTCTCAAATTGCTGCTGACCATCATTATTTGATTCAGTTATGTACAGGGAAAGATGATGAACAACGTCTACGCATTTTAAAAGACACGATTTTAGGGAGACGTGTCGATGGAATTATTTTTCTTTATGGGGAAACAGATGATCCTTTAGTGGAATTAGCAATTGAGCAAGAATTTCCTAGTGTCGTTATTGGGAAATCTTTATCTCCGTTTATTTCATTTGTCGATAATAATAATGAAAAAGCAGGTTTTGACGCTACAGAATACATGATTCAAGAAGGGTGTTCTTCTATTGCATTCGTAAGCGGTCGTCATCAATTATTCGTTTCGCAAGATCGTTTAATTGGTTATCAACGTGCTTTAGAACATTATCATATTCCTTTCAAAGAAGGTTTAATTTCACATGTTGGAGAATTTACAAGAGAACGTGGATATCAAACAATGAAATCAATTATCGAACGTGAAAAAATCGATGGTGTTGTAACAACCGACGCTTTAATTACAGAAGGGGCTTTAAGATATTTAAATGAACAAAACATAAGTCTTCCTGTTATTACATATGATTCAAATCCACCTCTACTTCCAATGACTGCCTACGTCAATATTCATACATTGGAACTTGGTAGAAGTGCCTTTCAAATGTTATTAAAAGTCATCGACTCATATAATAATAAACAAATGATGTGTTATCGAACATTTGTAGAACATTCTATTGTTCGATTATAAAAAAAAGCATGAAAGTTAGATACAGCTTTCATGCTTTTTTGTTTCCTAAAATAACAATGTTATCAATGTTAAAATAGCTAATCCACCTTGTTTTAAGAGAATCATTTTATCACTTGTTAAACTACCATATAATGCTACTAAAATGATATAAGCCATTAAAAGAACAAGCCAAGTAATACTCGGAACTACAAAAATTGCAATAAGGATTAAAACTCCTATCAATATATTGATTCCTGTTTTTCTTCACCTTTTTTGTTATAGCATCCATCTAATAAACTAATATTTAAACTTTCCAGTATCTTCGATTTTTTTCTCTGCTCACAGCAAATATTCGACTTGATGCCTACTTTTTGAAACAAAAGCCCGTATGACGAAAAGTCCTACTATGCGTATTTTCAAAATTCCTTCATTCTCTCTTCTATTCTCCATCCGATAATCCAAGCAAGAACCAGAAGATAATTTTCCACAGCACCGATTAAATTTACCATTTGATGCATCTTTAGATAATGGACAAAATGATTGCCGCCAATGCCGATTCCTCCTAGGATCAGAGCAAGTAAAATGGACTTTAAATAGGTCCAATTGTAATTCCTATATGCCGTAATCAATATAACCAAAACGGCAATATTCCAAAATCCGATTTCTCTTTGCCAGCCTATAGAAATGCCATATGCGGAGTTCCTTCCCATATATTCCGGAGCAAAAATCTGTAGTATTGCCGCCCCTAATATCGCTATGATAAGAAAGATAAACAATACCCGCAAAAATAGATTCATTTTTTTTTGATACATTGACTGTTCCTTATTCATTCCTTTGCCCCCTCTACTAAGACCTTGCTGATAAAATGCATGGTTCCTGATTTTGCCCCTAGAGACTTTTCCAGCATATCAATGTATACCTCTACATCTCTTTCACCAAAAAAACCATAATCAAACATATGTTGACTCATAACAAGGAGCATCTTCACTCGCTCTTCAATATGTGTACACAAAAATATCCCCTGTGCTATACCTTCTTTAACAATCTCTGCAAGAATCGGTACTGCCACCTCTACAATTTTCTTGCAAATTTTATCATGCATAATAATATTTTCTTTTCTTTCCAAAACATTAGTGATGACCGATTCCTCTTTATCAGGACGAAAGGCATCCACAACCGAAACCAACTTTTCCGGTATTGAAAGCTCTGCCGTAAGAATCTCTTTGGCTGCTGTACTATTCTTCTTTATCATCATTTCAATAACCGCTTCCAGTGTTGCCTCTTTACTTTCAAAATAATAATAGTAAGTTCCTTTTGCTATACCGGCCTTAGCCACAATCTCATCAATACTTGTATTCTCATATCCTTTTTCTATGAACATATGATAGGCAAGATTTAGAAGTTCCTGTTTTCTTTTTTTACCTTTTTTCATTTCTGTCTCCTTTTTTTGACTAACGGTCGGTTTTATTCTAAAACGTTTCTTACTGACTGTCAAGTTTTTTCGACTGTTAGTCGATAATTTAGAAGAATCCTTCTAGTATATCAAAAGAAATTAAAAAAACATCTAATTGTTAAACAACTAGATGTACATCAAAATCTTCCTCCTTGCTGACGTTTAAATAAATCTCCCATATTGTTGTAATAATTGCAATTTAAGGCTAATAAATGTGGACATTGTAAATAATTCTACCACGTAAAGACAATATGAAGCTGAGTAATCTTCTACTCATGCAGGAATTGAGCTTAATAAGGAGATTTTTTTGAAATAAATGATGTGTTATCGAACATTTGTAGAACATTCTATTATTCGATTATAAAAAGAAAGCAAGCCATTCAAAGCTTGCTTTCTTTTTTTCTTAAAATAATAATGATATTAATGTTAAAATGGCTAATCCGCCTTGTTTCAAAAGAATCATTTTATCACTAGTTAAACTACCATATAATGCTACTAAAATGATATAAGCCATTAAAAGAACAAGCCAAGTAATACTCGAGACTACAAAAATTGCAATAAGGATTAAAACTCCTATCAATCCATTATACACTCCTTGATTTTTAAATAGTGTATTCACTGATGGACGGCTTAATTCTTCTTCTTCCATTTTAAAAACTCTTGCTGTATTGGAAGATGTTGTCGCCATTGTTTCCAAGTAAAAAATATAAAAAAACTCTAAAGCTACTAAAGTTCCAAAGATTGTTGTTATAATCGACAAGATTCATTCCTCCAAAATATATCATTTTATTAATTAAATTATATTAATCCTTACGATAATCATTGTCAAACATAATGTTTTTTTGATAAAATAGTACCAATTCAAAAAAGGGAGGTTTTTTATGAACACTGATAATCCATTATCTAAAAGACTATGCTATTCTATTTATTCCACTCAAAAACTCGTAAATAAATATTATCAACACGCATTAGCACCTTATCATATAACTTATACACAATTTATTGTTTTAGAAACTTTGTGGGAAGAGGAAAAACTTTCCCTAAATGAAATTGGACAAAGAGTAGGACTGGAAAGTAACACACTGACTCCTCTACTAAAACGATTAGAAGATAAAAAACTCATTATCCGTAAACGTCCTGCAGCCAATAAACGTCAATTAACGATTCGCCTAAGTGCTAACGGAAAGAGACTTCATGATGAATTAGAACAACATTTAAAATCTTGTTTTGCTAACGTAGAAGGGTTTGATTTTGAAAAAGCAAAAGAACTCGTAGCATTAAACAATCAATTAAAACAAACGATCGAAAATTTCATTGCAAATAAGGAGGAAGATTCTAGCCAAGTAGAACAATAAATTTCTACTTGTATGATATGATTATGTTAAAAAAAACATCCGTTAATTTATTAGATGGACCCATATTACGTTCCATCATTGCCTTTGCAATTCCGATTTTAATTTCAAATATATTTCAACAATTATATAATACAGCAGATATTATGATCGTTGGTCGCTATTTAGGACCAAATGCTCTTGCAGGTGTCGGGGCTACTGCTGCCATTTTCGAACTTGTTATCGGGTTTGCGCTTGGAGTTGGAAATGGGATGGGCGTTGTCATCGCTCGCTGTTTTGGTGCACAAGATATGATGCAATTAAAACGAGCAGTTGCTTCAACATTAGTAATTGGTCTAGCCCTTAGCTTCTTAGTTTCAACAATCGGTCACTTTGGAATGTATCCTTTATTAGAATTTTTAGGAACTCCCGCTGAAATTATTGATTTATCTTATCAGTATATTCATATGATTGTTCTATGTGTAGGAGTGACATTTGCTTATAATCTCTGTGCTGGATTACTTCGTGCAGTTGGAGATAGTCAAGCGGCATTATATTTTTTAATATTTTCTGCTATTGTAAATATTATTTTAGATTTATTCTTTATTACTCAATTACACTTAGGTGTGCAATCAGCAGGTTTAGCTACCATTATTTCTCAGGGGCTTTCTGCTATTCTTTGTTATTTTTATATTCGAAAAAGAGCCAATTTCTTATTGCCACAGCGGAAACATTTTATATGGGATAAAGAATTGTATCTTGATTTATTAGGACAGGGTCTAGCAATGGGACTAATGACTTCAATTGTTTCTATTGGAACAGTAACCTTACAAACTTCGATTAATGCACTTGGAGCAACGATTATTAGTGCTCAAACTTCTGCTAGAAGAATTATGTCATTTTCAATGCTACCTGTTTCAGCGATTGCATCCTCCTTAACAACCTTTACTTCTCAAAATTTAGGAGCGAATCGTCCTCAAAGAATTCAACGAGGTATTTATTTAGGAAGTATGGTTGCAATTGTATGGACTATCTTTGTTGCCATTACATTATTTTTTGCCAGTCCATCATTAAACGAATTAATTTCTGGTTCGACTGATTCTGAGCTAATCTCGAATGCGTCTCTTTATAATCGTATTAGTTCATCATTTTATCCTGTATTAGCCGTTTTACTAGTCCTTCGAAATAGTTTACAAGGATTAGGACAAAAAATTACGCCATTAATTTCAAGTTTCATTGAATTATTTGGGAAAATTTTATTCGTCATCTTTATTATTCCATCAACTGGCTATATTGGAGTTATTTTCTGTGAACCACTCATTTGGGTTCCTATGACGATTCAATTATATTACTCCTATAAACATCAACCCATTATTCAATCATTAAAAAACGCATCTCATTCCTAAAACGAGATGCGTTTTTATATACTTATTTATCCGGAATAACTTTAAATAGATAATACGTAATAAATACTGTTAATAAAGCTAGTCCAATTTTTACAAAAATAATTGGAGCAAAATAAATAGAAATCCCCATTAAAATGTAAATATATATAATAATTTTCTTTTTACGTGATCGTGCTATCGATTTTGTTTCTAAATAATCCGATACATAAATTCGGTATAATTTTGTATTCGCAAACCATTCTTCAAATCTTTTGGAGCTTTTTGAAAAACAGAATACCGTTAATAATAAAAATGGTGTCGTTGGCAAAACTGGAAGGATAATTCCAATAATGCCTAATGCTAATGAAATCCATGCTACAATAAAATAAAATCCTCTCATATTTCCTCCTTAATTCATTCGTTCTAATACAGCTACTGTTTCAATTGCGGTCGTCATTGGAAACATATCCACTGGTTGAGCATACAGTGCCTGATAACCTTTTTCTTGGAATAATGCTAAATCACGTGCCAATGTTGCTGGATTACAACTAACATAAACGATTTTTCTAGCTTTTGTTTTCACTGCTGCATCGATAAAGGCTCCATCTAATCCTTTTCTTGGCGGATCGACTACAATCACATCTGGTTGTAATCCTGAATCTACCCATGTTGGCATAACTTTTTCAGCTGCCCCCACTTCGAATGTTACATTGTCAATCTGATTCATTCGAGCATTTTCTTTTGCCATTTGAATGGCATCGGGTACAATTTCCATGGCATATACTTTTTTAGCACGTTTGGCAAAAGCTAAACTCATGGTTCCAATTCCACAGTAAGCATCCACTACTGTTTCATCTCCAGTTAATCCAGCTGCTTGAATGGCTTCATGATACAACACTTCCGTTTGAATGGTATTAACTTGGAAAAACGAACGTGAACTAATGGTAAAAGTAAATTCCATTAATGCTTCTTGGAAAGCATCTGCTCCAAATAATACTTTCTTTTGAGAACCCATAATGACATTTGATTGGTGCGGTTGAATATTTTGGACAATTGACACCACTTCTGGTAATTGCTGGGTGATTTGCTCTACAATTGCCTCTTTTTGAATAAATTTCTCTGTACGAGTAACTAAAATAATCATCACTTGAGACGTACGCAATCCTCTACGTACAATAATATGACGTAAATCACCAGTATGTTTCTCTTCATCATAAGCTTCAATCGCATATTTCCGTAAAATATCTCTAACAACTAAAATAATACGATCAATTTCTGGATCTTGAATGTGAAAATCTTCTATTGGAACTAATTCATGTGAATTTTTCTTAAAAAATCCTGTCGTTAATAAGCCATCTACCATTCTGACAGGAATTTGCGCTTTATTCCGATATCCAAATGGATGTTTCATTCCAATGGTTGGACGAACTTCTAACTCTGGCATTTTCGCAATTGTATTCATGACATGTTTCACTTGTTTTTGTTTGAACGCTAATTGAGCTTCATATTTCATATGTTGTAAAGGCATTGTTCCCACTCGAGTTCCATTTGGATCAACTAATGGAATACGGTCAGGACTCGTAGATACCCATTCGATAACTTTAGCATAGCCAAATTTTTTCCCAATTTTTAAAATATGGGCCACTACTTTTTCTCCAGGTAGCGCATTTTCAATAAAAAGAGGAAATCCATCGACTTTCGCAACGCCCATTCCTTCATACGTTAAATCATCAATTTGTACTTCTATACGGTCATTTTTTTTCATCTCTATCCTCACTCACTACTATTTATCTGACTTATTATAGCGTATTTTGGGATAATTTTATAGTGAAGTGAGAAATTCAAATAAAAAAGAATAGACTTTCCACTGCCGTCCTTTATACTACAGTGCAAAAGTCTATTCCGTATACTATACAGCTTTTCTTGTTAGTTTTGCTAAAAAGATTTCTTTTCGTGTTGGATTTAATACAATTAAGTTTACTAAGAATAACCCTACTAACCAAGCTAATGCTACACCAATCGTTTCAACATTTAACTCAAAACTCTCTTTTGTAAAGAAGTCTACATAAACTCCCATAAATGTATAATGAGCAATTTTAGAAGCAGTCTCACTTAATCCAGAGAACAATGGTAAGAATGAAATAGCCATCATAGGAACTAAACCATTCACTTGCGCTTGAGATTGAGTATTAGAGAGTGAAGCAATTAATAAGTTTAATAAAACAATACATAGTCCCACAACAATTGCTACTACAAAATATTCTCCAGAATGTTTTCCAAAGTCTGCATCTACAATCATTGGAAAACTTACAATCGTTACAAGACCAAGAATGACTGGATAAAATAGTGCAGATAATAAATATTCTCCATTTCTAACACCGCTAAGTAATAAAGATTTCAAGTTTTTCTTCTCTTTATCTTCAGCAATTGTTAAAGAAGTTAAACTTCCTAGCGAAACTGAGAATGCTAATGATAAACACATGAATACCATATATGAAGAATGTAGTCCATCCGCATTCATAAATTGATTATATAAAACTAATAATCCATATGGTAATAAAATCGTTGCTAATAAAATGCTGTTGCTTAATAATACTTGTGTGCGTAGCCAAATTAAGGCAGATAATCGTTTAATCATTTAATTTCTCTCCTGTCAATTGAATAAATATTTCTTCTAAAGTTGGTTCACATGAGTGAATCGTAACGACTTGTGCTAAATCTGTTTGTCCTAATTCTTCAAATGTAATTTCTGTTTGTGTTTCATCTGAGAATGTTAATTGAACTTTTTTCTCGTGATTATATTTTTGAATAATCGAAGAAGGTGTGCCGTATTCAATTAAATGTCCTCGATTCAATAAACTTAGACGATCACATAATAATGTTGCTTCGTTCATATCGTGTGTTGTTAAGAAAATCGTTGTTCCTGCTTCTTTCAGGTCTAATAATAATTCATGGATTTTCTTAGAAGTAGTTGGATCTAATCCACTTGTTGGCTCATCTAAAAATAATACTTGCGGTTTATTAATTAAAGCTCTTGCTAGAAACATTCGTTGTTTCATTCCTGTCGATAATTTCTCAGCTGCTAAATTTTTACTATCGTATAAATCGACTTGTTTTAACACTTCATCTACTCGTGCATTTGGTTTTCCATATAATTTTGCATAAGCTTGTAAATTTTTATATAGGCTCAATTTTTCATAAAATCCACTTGTATCACTCACTAATCCGATTTGTTCTAAATCTGCTGGAGTTAACTTCTCGGATACTTTTCCTAACAATTCTGTTTGCCCGCTATCAGCATTTAATTGTCCTGTTAAAATTTTAATCATGGTTGTTTTCCCCGAACCAGATGGTCCTAAGAATCCGAAAATTTCTCCTTTATTAACTTCAAAAGAAATTTCTTCTAAAGCTACTTTTTGTCCAAATTTTTTTGTTACATTTTTTACTACAATCATGTTTATCCCCTCTTTACTGATTTCCTAACTGATGAATTCATTATAGAAAATTTTTCTTCTTCTCAGTAGTGCCTTAAGTCACTATGTACCATGACTTTCGTCACGATTCTTCATGACTTTTAGCATCTTATAATGGCTGTAATCCTAATAACGCTACAATGATACAAATAATGAAGAACACGCCTCCTACTACGCTTGAGAACGCTACTTTGTATGTTCCTTTTGCCGTACGATTTTCTTGTACATATTGAATGATTTGCTTACGATACATTCCTAATAAAATTACAGAAGCAACTGCTGCAATAGACATAATCGTTAAACTAATCGTTTCTGCTTGTGCTTCTCCCACAACACTTGTCATGAAAGTTCCTAAAATAAGATTGAAACCAAAGTTATTTAAAATATGGAAGAAAACAGCCCATCCAAAACTATATTCAATTGCGATATACGCTAAAATAATTCCTACTAAGAAAGCGAACACTCCTTGAACAAAATTCATATGGAAAAATCCAAATACAATTGCTGAAAAAATAATACTAAATACTTTTCCATATTTTTGTAATCGATAAGCAATTCCACCACGCATGACTAACTCTTCAACTAGCGGTCCCATAAATGCCGCATATAAAAAATACATGATTGAATGATGTCCAACAGTTGCTAACTCAACTTCTTTTTTAGCACTGAAACCAATCACATTCAAAGCTACTTCAAAAATATTCGCTACTTGATTAAATACAAATTGGCATCCTAATAATAAAACAATAATGATAGCTACTTGTTTAAGACTCAACTTTTGATGATGCGTTTTAACAGTTGGTAGAAAGGCAATCTTTTGTTTTTTATAAAATACTAAAATGGCGATTGCTGAGCCAAAAATATTTCCAGCATCTGTAATATTTTGAACCAGCTCTTCCGTTACAAAGTCTAATGGTAGGATCCTTAACACTTCCGCTACAACTGAAAAACCAAAAACAACTCCAAGGAAAATCCCTAAATAGATTAACAATTGTTTAAAGATTTGCCTAATACTCTCCTTTAATTCCTGTTTCTGATTCACCTTGTTCTGTTCTTGTAATTCTGCTTGATATTGATTTGTCATTTGATATTCCTCATTTCTTTTATCTCTTACTGATGAATTCATTATAAGAAAATTTGCTTTCTTTAGGCAGTGCCTAGAGTCACTTCCTACCATGACTTTCGTCACGACTTCTCGTGCAAATTGTCACGACAAAAAAGCATACCGAAATCGGTATGCCTTTCTTATCACCTATTTAACTTTCTACCATAAAATGCCTCTATACGATAATAGAATCAACAAAATATAAAGCAGTTCGAACCCTATAAAGAGTTTTTTCATTTTCACACACATCGCTACATATTCACGAATAAAAGCAGATGGAATATAATAACTGGCAGTGGAGCAACCTAAGCCATCACCTTGCATTCCAATTTGTCGAGCATACGTACTCGTACGAAATACATGATAATCATTTGTCACAAATAAAAATCGAGGATTCTCAATCAATTGCTCTCCTATCTCTTTAGAGAACAGTAAATTTTCATAAGTGGTTGTAGATTTTTCTTCCAATATAATAGCTTCTTTTGGCACATCTGTATGTTCCACTAAATAGTTATACATCGCTTGTGCTTCAGATATTTTTTCATCACTACCTTGTCCACCACTTGCAATAAGTCGAATATGAGGATTTTTTGATTGTTGAAATGCTTGTACAGCTTTATCAATTCTTCTTTTCAATAAAGGAGTGACCCTTTCCCCATCTAACAAACCGGCACCATGAATAATAATAAAATCATAATGCTGTTTCTTTGGTAACCATAAATAGACACAGGAGTACATCATAAATCCTACAAATGCAAAACCAAAAATAATATACGTATAAATGATGAACACAACTGGAATATTAATCCAATGGTTATAATCAGTTGTCACAAAGCCTGCTCGAATCCACATAAAAACAAAGAATAATAAAATCACAATTCCCATAATAGGCGACAGAAGATTTGCTTTAGAAAATCCTTCTTTTTTCAACAAAATAAATCCATTAAAGATTAAAAATATTCCACTGAAAACAATGATAATTGGAATTAAGAGAAATCCTGCAATCACTACTAAATGCGCATTTTCATATCCAAAACTAAAAAAGACATTCGCAATCGATAAATATAAAAACAATACTTCAATCACTAATAAAGCTGGATTCCATAAACTACGATTATCTTTCCACATTGAAAAAAGTAGAGCTATCAATACGATTATCGTAATTCCATATAAAAACATATCCGCCTACCTTCTTACTCTGCTAAAATTTTTTCAAAATCAAACACTTCACCTTTTTGTTTATCGCTTAAAATTAAAGCAATCACGATCCCTACTAAAGCTGGAACCATCCATCCTAACGATAAAGTTGAAAACGGTAATTGGTTCATCACAGTAGATAATGCCGATAAATTTAGGGTATCTCCTAATACTGTTAATACGGATACTAAAACTGTTAATCCAACTGTTAACTGCATTCCAACTTTAGAAAGTGGAACAAATTTATTTAAAATAATAAGTACAACGATGATAATTGTAATTGGATATAAAATTAGTAATACCGGTAATGAAACCTTAATGACAGTATTTAATCCTAAATTAGAAATCCCAAAGCCAATTAATGAGAAAATTGTTGCATATACTTTATAAGAATATTTAGGGAATAACTCTTCAAAGAATTCTCCAGTTGAAACAATTAATCCAACCGTTGTTGTAAAGCACGTTAAAATAACCATTACACCTAAAAATACTTGCCCAAAAACTCCGAAAATATCTTTTGAAGCAGCCGCCAAAATATAAGACCCTTTATTCACTGCTTTATCTGCTAATACATCTGCTGGCACAGTAAAATGATTTCCTAAATTTGCTAATCCTAAATATAAAATACTAAATCCTACAGCCGTTACTAAACCTACTCCAATAATCGTTTTTGTAAATTCTTCTTTTGAAGAAAAATGGAATTTCTTCAATGTATTTACCGCTACCACACAAAAGGCAACAGAAGCTAGGGCATCTAATGTATTGTATCCTTCAATAAATCCATTTCCAAAAGAACCACCATTTTGATACGCCGTTGCTGCTTGCATCGGTGCTACTCCTACATATTTAATTGCTCCTAATAACACTAAGACTAAAATTAATCCTGCAAATAATGGTGTTAAAATTTTTCCGATACTATTTAAAATCGTTGAACGATGAATTGCAATCCAATATGCTGCAGCAAAATATAAAACTGTATAAATCAACAATGATACAGTACCTGAAATTCCCATTGAAGCTAAAGCTGGCTCAAATGGCTGAATACTAATCGAATACGAAACAGTCGCTGTTCTTGGAATTGCAAAAAATGGTCCAATCGACAAATATAAAACCGCTAAAAATGCTACTGCAAATACTTTATGGACTTTACTTTCTAATTCATGTTTAAAACTTCCGTTACTCGTTGCGCCTACAATTAATGTAATAATTGGAATACCGACACCTGATAAAATAAATCCCGCAATCGCTGGCCAGAAATACTCACCAGAAAATAATCCTAATGAAGGCGGAAAGATTAAATTCCCTGCTCCAAAAAAGAAACCAAACAATAGTAAACCTGTTAAAAATCCTTTTTTCATCTTACATTCTCCTTTTCTTTCTCATATATACGAAAGAGTACGTTGTAAAGCAACGTACTCTCCCTACAATAACTGTGTTCTCTATTGATTATGAAACAAATGAACCATTTGGCATTTCTTGAGGAGCTAAAACTACTTGTAATACTCCATCTTTTTCTGCCGATAAGATCATTCCTTGACTAATTTGTCCTCTCATCTTACGTGGTTTTAAGTTTGCCACAATCACTACTTTTTTACCGATAAACTCTTCTGGATTTGGATACCATTGAGCGATACCAGATAAAATTTGACGATGTCCGCCAGCATCTCCTGCATCTAATCGGAATTGTAATAATTTATCTGCACCTTCCACTGGTTTACAGTCAATGACTTCTGCGACTTTTAATTCCAACTTATCAAAGTCATCATATTTGATGGATTCCTTTTCAGTTGTTAATTCAACTTCTTCTGGATCCCATTCTGTTGCGACTTCTTCTTTAACAGTTCCACCCATTTTCCCTTGAATATAAGCAACTTCTTCTTCCATATCTAAACGTGGGAAAATTGGTTGTCCTTTCTCAACAACTGTTGTACCTGCTGGAATCACTCCAAATGTATGAAGCGAAGGATAGTCACGTAAAGCTTCGTCTTGAATTCCTAATTGTGCTAAGATTTCTCCTGGCGTTTGTGTTAAGAATGGTTGTAAAGCCACCGCAATAATACGTAAGCTTTCTGCTAAATAACTCATCGTACGAGCTAATTCTTCTTGACGAGCTTCATCTTTTACAGCTGCCCATGGAGTTGTTTCATCAATATATTTATTTGTACGAGAAACAAATTTCCAAATCGCAGATAATGCAACTGAGAATTGCATTTCTTCCATCGCTGCTTCTACTTCTTCAATCATTACTTTTGAAGCTTCTACTAATTCATGATCGAAGCTTGAAACAGGAGCTGAATAAGTTGGAATTATTCCGTCAAAATATTTATTAATCATCGCTACTGTACGGTTTAATAAGTTTCCTAAGTCATTTGCTAAGTCATAGTTAATGCGTTCTACAAATGATTCTGGTGTGAAAATACCGTCTGAACCAAATGGTACTTCACGTAATAAATAATAACGTAAAGCATCTAAACCATAACGTTCAATTAATGTGTTAGGGTCAACGACATTTCCTTTAGATTTAGACATTTTACCGTCTTTCATTAATAACCAACCATGTGCAAAAATTTTCTTCGGTAATGGTAAGTCTAATGCCATTAACATAATTGGCCAATAAATCGTATGGAAACGAACGATTTCTTTTCCGATAAAATGTACATCTGCTGGCCAATAACGATTGAATAATGTCTCATCATCACTTCCATAGCCTAAAGCTGTAATATAGTTTGATAAAGCATCAATCCATACATAAATAACATGTTTTGGATCATTTGGTACTGGAATTCCCCAGTCAAATGATGTACGAGAAACGGCTAAATCTTCCAAACCTGGTTTAATGAAATTATTAATCATTTCATTTTTACGAGACTCTGGTTGAATAAATTCTGGATGTTCTTCATAGTATTGTAATAGACGATCTGCATATTTACTCATTCTGAAGAAATAAGACTCTTCTTTCACTAATTGAACTTCATGACCACTCGGAGCCACTCCTCCAATCATTTTTCCATCTGCATCACGATAGACTTCGACTAATTGAGATTCTGTAAAGTATTCTTCATCACTAACAGAATACCAACCTTCATATTCTCCTAAATAAATATCACCATTATCCATTAATTTTTGGAAAATTTTCTGTACAGATTTTTTATGACGAGGTTGAGTCGTACGAATAAAGTCATTGTACGAAACATCTAGTTTTTTCCATAAATCTTGAATACCGAAAATAATATTATCGACAAATTCAATCTCGCTCACACCTGCTTCTTGAGCTTTTTGTTGAATTTTTTGTCCATGTTCATCTGTTCCTGTTAAAAAGTATGCATCATAGCCTTGTAATTTTTTATAACGAATCATTGCATCACTTGCTACAGTTGTATATGCATGTCCGATATGTAATTGTCCACTTGGGTAATAAATTGGTGTTGTTAAATAAAAAGTTTTCTTATCTTCCGCCATTTGGCAGTATCCCCCTTAAATCTATAGATAGTGTTATTTTACCATAACGATTCCTAGAATTAAACCACTAACTCTTTTCTGAGCAAGTCATTATTTTACATCTTTTTCGGTGAGAATGCCCAAAATCTTTGCCCGATATAATTTAGTCCAACAAATAAAATCATCCCTACCAATAAAGCAACATTTCCTTGAATGTTCGTAGTGACTCCAGAAAGCATCCATGTAACAAGAGGCTTGGCGAATCCATAGGCAAGGACATAACAAACGGACACATTCACGATAAATTTCCATACAGTATGCCAGTCACGCCCTTTTTGTTGGAAAGTATATCGTTTATTTAATCCATAACTAACCATACTTCCAATAATATAATTCAATGCACTCGACACCCAATAACTCCATGCCAATACATTGAAGCAAAAAAACATCACTGCAGTTCCGACAATCGTATTAGCAACTCCTACTAACATAAATTTTAGAAAAGTCGCATCAAAAAATGATGATAAAATTCTTCTCAAAATTTTCCCTCCTATAAAAAAGAGGAGCGCAACGCACTCCCACTTTCTAACTTTTTACAAATTACAAAGGATTATAATTCATCCTCTTCTTCATCATAATCACTATCTAACTCATCATCACTAATAATAGATAAATCTTCATCTGCACTAACTTCTTCATCTAAGTCTTCGTCAGCACCTAATTCGCTTAAATCTGAACGATATGCATCTAATTCTGTTTCTTCTTCATCATCTACATCATCGTCTAAGTCGATAACATCATCATCTTCGTCTTCTAACAAGCCATCTTCATCTTCTGGATCATCATCATTATAATCGATAAGATCTTCTTCAGTTCCAAAGGCATTAACTTTTTTACGTTTTTTACGACGTTTTTTCAAGTCTTCATCATCCATTGATGAAACAATTTCTTCGTCAATTGAATCAATTGGATACCATGAACGTAAGCCCCAACGATTTTCTCCAAGTGAAATGAAGCTTCCATCAATATTTAAATCTGTATAAAAACGAGCCATGCGTGCTTCCAATTGCTCATCGCTTAACTCCATATATGATTGAACTTCTACTAATAATTGATTAAAGTCCATTACTTCTTGTTTCACTTCTAAGATAGCATGTGCTACTTCAACCATTGATAATTCGTTTTTGTTGATTCCATCCAGTGCTTTTAATTCCAAAGGATACACTTCCTTTCCACATATTCCTTAACAGTATAGCATACAAAAGCTATAATACGCTACTATTGCACAATGTTTTCTTTAAGAATTTCCATATTTACTGTAAATTCTCCTAAATTTTCTCCTTGTTGAGATAATTGGTATTCAAAAGAAATTTGTTTCCAATCCGATGAAACTTCTACTTTCTTCGTTTGAATCTCAAATAAAATTTGTTGTCCTTGAGCTAATTGATAACGACCCTTTGTTTTCTTTTGATGTTGGAATATTAATTGACTAGCTACTTCACCTTTTCGGAATAATTGAATTTCTCCACCAGATACAAGTAAATCCACTTTTGTCTGTGTTTCTTTCTCTTGATATGACAATGCTAATTGTTCGTTTTCAACTTTCCATTCAATGGATTCAATCGGTGCTTCTAATTTTTTTTGTAAAGTTTCTCCAGCTTGAATGATTTTTGTATGAACTCGAATCATTTTAATACCTCCATTCATTCTTTATGAAAAAGAGAGAAGGAGTGAATAAGAAGTCGGAAATTCCGTTTTCTATTCACCCCCAATGGTTATTTAACTGAACGTATCACAGGAACTCCTCTTCTACTGCGCTTCAGTTCTCTCAGTTATTAATATTTTGCTAATTCTTCTTGTAATAATTGGTTTACAATTCCAGGATTTGCTTTTCCTTTTGTTTGTTTCATAATTTGACCTACTAAGAAGCCAACTGCACGATCTTTACCATTTTTGAAGTCTTCAATAGACTGTGCGTTATTAGCTAACACATCTTGAATAATTGGTAATAATTGTGATGGATCACTTAATTGAATCATACCATGTTTTTCAACAACTTGACGAGCAGTTCCGCCTTCTTCAGCTAATAATAAGAATACTTTCTTCGCTAATTTAGAGCTGATTGTTCCATCCCCAATTAATTGAATCATTTCTGCTAAACTTTGTGGAGTTAATAATAAATCATGTAACTCTAACTTTTTACTATTTAAGTGAGCAGAAATATCTCCCATCAACCAGTTAGAAGCTAATTTTGGATCGCTACCTGCTGCAACTGTTTCATCAAAGAAGTCAGACATTTCTTTTGATAAAGTTAATACCATTGCATCATATTCTGGTAATCCAAACTCACGAACATAACGTTCACGACGAACGGTTGGCATTTCAGGAATTGATTGACGAACTTCTTCTACCCATTCATCTGAAATTTCTAAGTTTGGTAAGTCTGGTTCTGGGAAGTAACGGTAGTCACTTGACCCTTCTTTTACACGCATTAAAATTGTTTGTCCATTTGATTCATCAAAACGTCTTGTTTCTTGACCAATAACTCCACCGCTACGTAATACTTGAGCTTGACGCACTTCTTCAAATGCTAAACCTTTACGTACATTATTAAATGAATTTAAGTTTTTCAACTCTGTTTTTGTACCAAATTTTTCTTGGCCATAAGGACGTAAAGAAATATTCGCATCACAACGCATTGAGCCTTCTTCCATTTTCACATCTGATACGCCTGTAAACATAATAATTTGACGTAATGCTTCTAAATATGCATAGGCTTCTTCAGGTGAACGCATATCCGCTTCAGATACAATCTCAATTAATGGAGTTCCTTGACGGTTTAAGTCTACGTATGAGAAACCATCCGTTCCGTGAGTATTTTTACCAGCATCTTCTTCTAAGTGAACACGCTCGATACGGATACGTTTTGTTTTTCCTTCTACTTCAATATCAATCCATCCATCATGACCGATTGGGTAATCAAATTGAGAAATTTGATACGCTTTTGGATTATCAGGGTAGAAATAATTTTTACGGTCAAATTTAGTATGTTGTGAAATTTCACAGTTTAAGGCTAATGCAGCACGCATTCCAAATTCAATGGCACGTTTGTTAACAACTGGAAGTACCCCTGGATATCCCCAGTCAATAACAGTTGTATTTGTATTTGGCTCTGCTCCAAAATGAGCTGGTGAAGGAGAGAAGATTTTTGAATCTGTTTTTAACTCTACGTGAACTTCTAGCCCAATAATTGTTTCAAAATTCATCTTATATTCCTCCTTATACGTTTGCTTGTTTTAAGTAATAGTCATTTGCTTGTTCAAATGCAAATGCCGCTTGATAAATTGTTTGTTCTTGGAAGTAATTCCCGATTAATTGAATACCAATTGGTAATCCTTCGCTAGAGAATCCTGCAGGTACAGAAATCGCTGGAAGTCCTGCTAAGTTTACAGGAACTGTTAATAAATCTGCCATATACATTTCAATTGGATCATCATTTCTTTCCCCAATTCCATAAGCAGTTGAAGTCGTTACAGGTCCTAAAATTAAATCATAGTTAGCAAAGACATTGGCAAAATCTTGTTTAATTAATGTACGAACTTGTCCTGCTTTTTTGAAGTAAGCATCATAGTAACCAGAACTTAATGAGAATGTTCCTAACATAATACGACGTTTTACTTCCATACCAAATCCTTCTGTACGACTCATAACATATAAATCTTCTAATGTTTTCGCTTCAGCTGAACGGTGTCCATAACGAATTCCATCAAAACGTTGTAAGTTAGAAGATGCTTCTGAAGAAGCAATAATATAATAGGCAGGAATACCGTATTTAGAATGAGGTAAGCTCACTTCTTCTACAGTTGCTCCTAACGCACGATATTGTTCAGCGGCTTTTAAGACTGCTTTACGAATCTCAGGATCAATTCCATCCCCTAAATATTCTACTGGTAAAGCAATTTTTAAGCCTTTAATATTGCCATTAATTTGTTGGTAATAATTTGGAACAGGTACATTCACACTTGTAGAATCACGGTGATCATATCCACTAATTGCTTCTAATACTAATGCATTATCTTTAACCGTACGAGTTAATGGTCCAATTTGGTCTAAACTTGATGCAAAGGCAATTAGTCCATAACGAGATACACGACCATAAGTTGGTTTCATTCCGACAATCCCTGTAAAACTTGCAGGTTGACGAATCGAACCACCTGTATCAGAACCTAAAGTTGCTAATACTTCCCCAGCTGCTACTGCTGCTGCAGAACCACCTGAAGATCCTCCAGGAACTTTTGTTAAATCCCATGGGTTTCTAGTTTTCTTGAAATAAGAATTTTCTGTCGAACCACCCATGGCAAATTCATCCATGTTTAATTTTCCGACATTCACGGCACCTGTTTTTTTCAACAAGTCCATTACGTGCGCATCATAAATTGGATTGAAATCTTCCAACATACGACTTGCAGCTGTTGTGATTAAATCACGAGTTACAATATTATCTTTAATTCCGATTGGTAAACCTTGAAGAGAAAGAGCTGCATCATAACCTTTTTCATCAGCAGCTTTCGCTTGAGCCATTGCTTCTTCTTCATTTAACGCTAAGAAAGCTCCAACTTTATCATCTACTGCTTGAATTTTTTCAAATGTTGCACTTGTTAATTCTTGAGAAGTAAATTTCTTTTGAACTAAACCTTCATGCAAGCTTACTAATGTTTGATTTTCTAATAAACTCATGCGTCTTACTCCTCTCCTTCACCCATAATTGCAGGGACTTGGATAAATCCATCCTCGCTTGTTTTTACATTTCTCATTAATAAATCACGATCTGTTCCTTTTACTGGCACATCTTCACGTAAAACATTCACTAATGAATATCCATGAGTCGTAACTTCTACTCCTGTTGTATCCACTTCTTTTAATTGTTCTACCATATCGATGATATCACTCATTTGCTCTGTGAAATGTAAAATTTCATGATCTGCAAATGATAATTTCGCCAATTTTGCAACGTGACGTACTTCTGATTCTTCAATTGCCATAACTGTTCCTCACTTTCTACTTTTCTTTCTTTTCTATTGTAAAAGGCACGTACCTTTTATGTCAATCTTTAATCAAAAACGTGATACGTAAATACACCTTGAGTAGTATCTTGTAGTAAGAATGCTTCCATTCCATTAATCGATGAAATACGAACTTCTACTGGTGTTGTTTTTGGTAAAAATTTATTCGCAACATCTGTTACATGTTGTGCTAAAGCAATAATTTCTGATTCCCCATAAAATTGAGTCATAATATTAACAACCATTTTTTTAGGAGCATTTTCTTGATAATAAACTTTTGCGGTTACTCCTGATAAATTCGGGAAGAAGTTTTGAACTTCTGTTCTAAAGTTTTCAAATGCTGATGATTCTTCTGTTGGATTTCCATCGACTAATGGTAGTACCACTATTTTTTGATTCATATTTGTCCAATTTGTAATTTCAGTTCCTTCTACTGAAGTAGCTTCTAAAATATAAACTCCTCCACCGATATCGTCTTTAGGAGCTTGCTTAAAGATTCCAAACACAATCGGCACTGTCTTTAATGCATCATTTTGACGTAAACGAGTTAATACTGTATTAGCAATTGATTTTGCTTGTTTCAACATTTCTTCATTAGAAATTTCTTGCTCTGCATCTTTATCTCCCGCAGTGTAATAATCCACTGAATTCATCGCAAGACCAATACTAATTCCACCTAATTCATAATTGTTTTCTGTTTGAATCATAAAATCTTGTTCTAAAATTTGAGCTAAATAATATGGGTTTCTCTTACTTGCATCTGTTTCACCATTATCTTCTGGATTTAACCCATCTGGATTTTTTTCAGATTTACGAGCGACCCATTGATTCGTAGTAGTAGAATCAATAACTTGTCCTTCTCTAAAGAAATATTGATTCGTTGGAAAAACTGCACGTGATAATTCAATTAATCCTGATTCAAAATTTCTTAAGTTGAATCCAGTATTTAAACTTAATGTTGCTCCACGAGTCTTACTGACCTGATACTTCCCATCCATAATTAACGCTCGATAGAATTGATTCGAAAGTTGGTTCGTCGTTGGTTGAGCCACTTTTGCACGAGAAGATTCCGTTTCAACATTTTTTTGAGTTGCTTGATTAATATTTGCACACCCTGCTAATAACATCGCTGTTAGACTAGCAAAAGTGATGATTTTTTTCTTCATAACTATTCCTTTCCTTCGATGATTGTTCTAAATTGTTCTTCATCCCATACTAAAATTCCTAGAGATTCCGCTTTAGTCAATTTACTTCCTGCTTGCGCTCCAGCAATGACTAGGTCTGTTTTTTTAGAAACAGAACTTGTCACTTTACCACCTAAAGATTCAATCGCTTCTTTGGCTTCTTGTCGTGTCATCTGTTCTAACGTTCCTGTTAAGACGACTGTTTTCCCAGCTAATAGTGAATCTTCTGAGACGACTGCTTTTGCTTTTCCTAAATAACGCATATTCACGCCCGCTGTTTTTAATTCTTCTAACATTTCTTGAACGGTTTCTTGGTTAAAATACGCCAAAAGACTATGCGCAATGACTTCTCCTAATCCTTCAATCGCAACCAATTCTTCCACAGTCGCTTTTTGAATATTTTCCATTGTTTCAAAATGCATCGCTAAATCTTTTGCCGCTTTTGATCCGACATTTCGAATACCTAGACCCGTTAATAAACGCTCTAATGAATTTTGTTTACTCGTTTCAATGGCCTGTAAGATTTTCTGTGCAGATTTTTCTTGAATTTTATCAAGTGTTACTAATTGCTCCATTGTTAAGTGATATAAATCTGCTACATCTTGAACCAATCCACTTTCAAATAATTGATGAATAATTCTCGTTCCTACTCCAGACATATTCATTGCATCCCGAGATACAAAATGAGTTAAGCCTTCCTTTAGAAGAGCAGGACATTTTGGATTCATACATCTTAAAGCTACCTCTTCTTCTAAATGCACGAGTGGATTCGAGCAAGACGGGCATTCTTTAGGAAACTCATACGGTTCTATTCCTTCTGGACGTTTTTCTAAAATGACCCGAGTCACTTCAGGAATAATATCCCCCGCTTTATGAACGACAACCGTATCTCCAATTCGAATATCTCTTTCTCGAATTAAATCCACATTATGTAAGCTGGCACGTTTCACAGTAGTTCCTGCAAGAAAGACCGCATCCATCACAGCTGTTGGCGTCACTACTCCTGTACGCCCCACTGTCCATTCAATATCTCGCACAATCGTTTGTGCTTCTTCGGCAGGGAATTTATAAGCAATTGCCCATTTTGGAGCTTTTACGGTGAACCCTATTTCTTCTTGCGCTTTAAAGTCATTGACCTTAATCACAATTCCGTCAATTTCATAAGGTAAATGATTTCTTTCCACTGTCATTTTTTCAATAAATGCCCATACTTCATCAATCGAATGACAAAGTACACTTTCTTGATTCGTGACAAATCCTAACGCTTGCATCTTTTCTAGTAATTCCATTTGAGAAGTTACTTCTAAAGCTTCTATACTAGGACTTTGATATAGAAATACCGCTAAATTTCGACTAGCTGCCACTTTAGAATCTAATTGTCTTAAACTTCCTGCAGCTGCATTTCTAGGATTGGCAAATACTTCTAAACCTTCTTCTTCCCTTGATTGATTCAATTGTTGGAATGATTTTTTTGGCATATAACATTCCCCACGAACTTCAATCGACCATGGTTGTTCTAATGAAAGAGGAACGGATTTTACGGTTCTAATATTATGTGTAATATCTTCCCCTATTACACCATCTCCTCTTGTAGCTCCTAGCACTAATTTCCCCTCTTGATAAGTCAACGCTACAGATAAACCGTCAATTTTTAATTCGCATACATAGTCAATCGTACGATTCGTTAATTTTTTAATACGATCATCGAATGCTTGTAAATCTTCTTTTGAAAAAGCATTTGATAAACTCAACATTGGAATTTGATGGGTTACTTTTTCAAAACTGTCTAACACAACACCACCAACACGTTGAGTTGGAGAATCTGGAGTAATCAATTGTGGATACTCCGTTTCTAGTCGTACTAGTTCATGATATGTTTCATCATACTCATGATCCGTAACTGTTGGACGATCTTGAACATAATATTCATGACTCCAACGATTTAATTGTTCTCTTAATTGTTGGATTTTTTGTTCTATTGAAGTATCCATTTACGACTCCTCTATTCTTTCAATTGGGGCAAAACTTGCCAATAATCGTTTAATACCCATTCCAGCAAAAGCCACATCAATTTCTTGATTCGTACCTTCACCTGTTACTTTAACGACTGTACCGACGTTCCATTTTTTATGCATCACCTTGTCGCCCACTTTCCATACCGATTCATCATTGGCAGCAACTGCTTGTTTACGTACTGGTTGGATGCTAGAAGGCTGCACTGCTTTTGGTTGATACGCAGTTGCCTGAGATTTCGCTCTATATTTGTCAAATAATGAACCCGAAGACGAAGTTTTTGAAGTAAATGGAGAAGATTCTCTACTTGTATAATTGTAGGATTGCTGTTGTTTTGAATCAAATAAGTCTTCACCAATTTCTAATACAAATCTCGATGGACGATTTGTTTGTGTACGTCCATATAATAATCTGGAGTATGCATTTGTTAAAAATAATTTTTGTTCTGCACGAGTAATTCCTACATACGCTAGACGACGTTCTTCTTCCACATCATCGTCATGCTCCATAATACTTCTTAAACTTGGGAAAATTCCTTCTTCTAATCCAATAATAAATACAACTGGAAACTCTAATCCTTTAGCAGCATGAAGGGTCATCAATGTCACCATACGACCATCTCCATCATCACTATCTGCATCAGAAACTAAAGATAAATCTGTTAAAAATTGTAATAATGGAGAATCTTCCGACTCTTCTTCTAAACGATCTTGTTCGAATTGTTTTGCCACCGAGATAAACTCTTGAATATTTTCAATTCTCGCATCAGCTTCCATTGTATGTTGTTGTTCTAAAGCAGCAAGATACCCTGTTTTTTCAATCACTTGCTCTACAAATTCACTAATGGATAGAAACTCTTGCATTTTTCTTAATTCTTCAATCGTTATGGCAAATTTTTCTAAAGCCTTTGCTGCTTTTCCAGATAGAGGCGATAATGTTGTTTCCAAACTTGCTTCTAATAATGAGAATTGATATAACGTAGCAAAATCTGACAACTTCGCTAAAGAAGTTGTCCCTATTCCTCGTTTTGGACTATTGACAATTCTTCTAAAACTTAAATCATCTTGAGGATTTACAATTAAACGTAAATACGCTAGTAAATCTTTAATTTCTAATCTTTCGAAGAATCGTTGCCCACCTACTAAACGAAATGGGATATTTGATTTTAGTAAATTTTCTTCCATGACACGTGATTGAGCATTTGTACGATACAAAATGGCAAAATCATCATAATGATAGCCATCTCTTAATAAACTTTGAATTTGTGACAATACATAACGTCCCTCATCTTGCTCCGATTGAGCACGGTAATACGTAATGGGTTGTCCATCTTCATTTTCAGTCCATAGTTTCTTCACTTTACGATTAACATTATTTTCAATAACATGATTGGCTGCCTGTAAAATTGTTTTCGTAGAACGATAATTTTGTTCTAATAAAACAACTTTTGCATTTTGATAATCTTTTTCAAATTCTAAAATATTACTCATATCAGCACCACGCCAACCATAAATACTTTGGTCTGCATCCCCAACAACACAAATATTTTTGAATTTCTTCGCTAACATCGTTACTAAGTGATATTGTGCATGGTTCGTATCTTGGTACTCATCCACATGAATATATTGGAATTTTTGTTGATAATAGTGCAATGTTTCGGGATGTTTTTGGAATAGCTGTACCGTCAACATAATTAAATCATCAAAGTCCAATGTCATACTTTTTGCTAATTCTTTTTGATATTCACGGTAACATTTTCCAATAATCTGTTCTACATATCCCGTATATTTCTTATTAAATTCTTCCACATCTTCTAAATCATTTTTAGCTTGGCTAATTCGATTTAAAATCATGCGATAATCATACTTTTCGCTATCAATATCTAATTTCTTTAAAATTCGCTTCATTGCCGTTTGTTGTTCGCTTGGGTCACAAATCGTAAAAGAACGTTGATAACCTAATAATTCGATATCTCTTCTTAAAATACGCACACACATGGAATGGAAAGTAGATACCCACATTTCTTCAGCCTGCGGGCCAACTAACTGACTCACTCGCTCTTTCATTTCACGTGCTGCTTTATTCGTAAAGGTAATCGCTAAAATATTCCAAGGATGAACCTCTTCTTCTGCTAAAATATACGCCATACGATGCGTTAATACTCTCGTTTTCCCACTTCCAGCCCCTGCCATAATCAGCAATGGCCCTTGAGTATATTGAACTGCCTCTTTTTGACGTTCATTCATTCCTTCTAGTAATTTCGCTGAAATACTCACAAAGTCATCCTTTCTTCTCTTATATAATCTTAATCATGTAATCCACTTAATTCTAATTCATTGACTAAATCCACACTAGAAGCTCCTGTTAATCGAATCGCTCCAACTGCTTCTTGGAGGTTCCCGCATTCTACTTGGAAATATTCAAATTCCCAGTGTGGTTTTAAAATTGTTAAAACATGCGCCTTTTCTAGCATTTCTGGATAAATCGGAACAATTAATGCTTCTTCTACTAAACTGCATTCCAACACCCCTAATCCAGTCGATAACCGTAATAACACTTCACTAAACGAATGTGCCATCTGTTTACTACTAAATTGATGTTGAATCAATGGAATTTGATCTACCTTTGTAACATAAAAAATACCATTTTTTGCCATGACAACTTGAATCGATACTAAAGTCGACCCCGAAATAGAACGCATCATTTTAGAAGCAATCGTTCTTAATTCTCCGACCCATTCAGGATTCATCCGTTTTGATGCAATCGAATATTTTAATATTCCATCTACATAAATATCTTCTGTAATCGGCAATATTGTAATATGATCTTCATAATCACGAAGAATGGTGATACTAAAATGACGTTGCGCAGGAACAAAAGCTGTGACCATACAAGATTGTTCCTCTACTAATTGGAATACTTGATCGTCCATATCATGATCATATAGCATTATTCCCTTATAATTTTTATGGAAACGATTCGTTTCTAACATAGCAGGAAACCCTATACTTGATAATAAACTTGGAAGTTCTCCAATACTTGTAATCATTCCATAAGGAGCTACATTAATGGCATGTTCTTCTAAAAATAATTTTTCAACCATACGATTTTGAGAAATTTCTGCTAGTTCAAATGATTGATAATAACGGCTTTTACCACTTAGTGCTACAATTGTATCAATTTCAATAGCATTCGTTAAAATATATACCGTATCTACATGCATTGCAAAATGAAATAATGCCTGTCTATCCTGATAACGACCAATCACTTCTTTATCTGCAAGTAAAATCTTAGCTTCGTCCTCTTCTCGAAAATGATGAATACGATACCCTAATCGTTTTGCCATTAATACAATTGAAGAAATTTGTGGATCTCCACCAATAATTCCAATACTACTTCCTGGTAATAATTGACTCATACGTGCTCTACTCCTTTACAGATTTTTCTTGAAGTTGGTCATATTGCGCTAAATGATAGGTTTCAATAACATGAATAATTTTTTGTGCATAAGTTGGATCTGTTGCATACCCTGCTTTTTGAAGAGCATGTGCTGCTTCTTTATAATTTTTAGCCTTTAAAACTGGTTCATATAATTTGGGATTCCAATCTACTCCATAGGTTAATAACTTTGCATGGGCTTCTACTGATTCCGCCCAACTATTATAAACTCGAAAAGGCGCCATAATCGTAATCCATTTTCCATCAATATATTCACTCGTTTCTAATTGAACACTCGGCTCAGCAGCTCCTGCTTTGACTCCATATAAATTATAATAATGTTGTGACAGTCCACTTTCTCCCCAATCAGACTCCAATATCGCTTGCGCTAAACTAATACTTGGCAAAACTTGGTACATTTGATAGGCTTTTTGAGAAGAAGGTACAAGATTTTGAATAAATTGTTGATGAACGATTTCTGTAGGATCTTTCCTAGTTTCTTGAAATTGTAAAGTTCCCATAATAATGACACTACAAATGGCAATCAACACTAAAACAACTCCTAGCGTTAATCTTTTAAAGCCCCATTTCATATGTGATTTCCATTTGATTGATTTTCGTCTTCCCACAGCAACACCACTTTCTATACATACCTCTAATTTTATCATAAACCTTAATTTTACGCTTGAAATTTCCATGTTTTTTTATGAAATTTAATCTCTCACACAAGAACAAGTTCATTGTGACATTTTAAATCTCCTTCATTGTCGCTTCATGCATTTTATGATATGATATTCAAGAATTTTAAACAACGAGGTGAAAGTGTGCCTAATCAACAACAAAACCCTTTCCACATTGGACTTAGAACTTTCAAAACAGCTGTATCAGCTTTTATCTGTATTGTACTTTTCAAGGTGCTACATCGTGGTTCTCCAATGTTAGCTGTGTTATCGGCAGTATTTAGTTTAAGAACAGACCATAAACAAACTTGGAAGTTTGGCATTGCTCGTTTCTTTGGAAACATGTCAGGTGGGGTATTAGCCATTATCCTTCTTCAAATGTATCAACATTTTACTCTTCCAGATTACACAGACTTACTATTAGTTCCTTTTGGAATTATTTTATTAATTTTATTTTGTAATCGATTCAATAAAACGGCTGTCATTAATTCGTCAGCGACTTTCTTAGTGATTTTTTATACGATTGAAGCTGCAGTAAATGTAGAATATGCGATTCAGCGGGTATTAGATACATTAATTGGAGCAGTGATTGCGATGATTGTCAACCGACTATTACCAAGTCCACATTTACAAGAAAAATAGAGCATCCCAAAAGGAATGCTCTTTTTTGTTCGTTAGATTTTTAAAATTATTTATTGGTTAAATGTGTAAAAAATCCTGTAGCACCAAATAACGCGATTACAGCGATAAACACAACAAATCCACAAAAGAATGATCTTGAAAAGTTTCGGCGATTGATATTTGAATCGTTAAAACTAAAAATAATCATCATAATAAACCCTATTAGTGGAATACTATAAAGAATGGAATATCCAAAATATTCCCACGCACCTAATGGTCTAAATTGTTCTGGGCCTTCATAGTTTACCTTTGCCATATTGCATTTCTCCTTTTTCTATCCTTAAGGTTGTTATAGTTGTTTTTATAAATATTTCATGAACGCTATTAACCAAATTTATTATCGTAACTTAAACGAGTCGTCAACCTAAACTACTCTTTTTTACCTTCATAAACTTTATATCCATCCGAAGATAGTTGAGCTCGTAATCCTTCTAAATCTTTAGTTCCCCAACGATCTGAGATTTTAGAAGCTGTGTCTATATCTAAATTACCATCTTTTAATAGATATGCTGAGTAACCGTAGTATTTATAATGCACAGATTTATTATCCTTACTATCAGTTTTTGTTACTTTATAAATAGTAACTAAAGAAATACTTCCATTTTCGTGATTATTTACATTGATTCTCATATAACTTCCTTGAGATTCTATTGTATAAGTATCATAAGAATCATTTTTATGTTCTGATTTAACATAATCGTCATTTTTCTTGATTAAATCTTCAAAATTCTTAATATCTTTTATTTCTTTTAATCCAGAAACTGTAATGTCTACATTTTTGTTATCAACAATTTTTCCACTTTCTTTTAAAGTTTTAATATAACTTTCATTTACGGTTAAAGTGATTTTATCCCCATTTTTTAAATTAGAATAACTATTGCTTGAATTTAATTGGAAATAATTTTTAATACTATTCCCAAACGTAACTGTACCATATCCATTAAATCCAGAGAAAGTGACAGTCACTTCTTTTAACAAGTTTTCTGCAGAAACTTTTTCATATTCTTTTAAATTTTGAACTTTAAAAGTTTTCTTTTCTGCTTTAATTGGAGATTTTTTTGAACTAGTTGTAATTGTAAATGTAACTTCTTCTCCATTTTTTAGATTATTTGTTTTATTAAATTCATAATGGATAGTCTTAAGCATAGATTCAGCTTTCATTAACTTAAATGATAATTTTCTATCTTGTGCAAGCATAGAATAAGCTACAGGATCATCTTTCGTTAATGCCTTAGCTTGATCTTTATCAAGTCCTACTTTTTTATAAACTGCTTCTTCTACTAAAGATGCAATTTCTTCACTATTATATATTAAATTACCAGATTCATCATATCCGGTAAAATCTACTTTCACTTCATTTATGATACTTTTTGGAAGTGAATGGTAATAACTGTATCCAAAATATGCTACAAGAGCCACTGCAAGAATTACTAAAGCTCCAATTACTTCTTTTTTCTTTTTTTGAAATATCTCTTGTGCTTTTTGCAATAATTGATTTCCATCAAATGAAGTATTAGATTCAAAAGTTGTATCTGTGTCCTTTTCTTTTTCTTCCATTACTACTTCTTCATTTACAATGTTGTTTTCTGATTCCGCCATAAAAAATCCTCTTTTCCATTTTTATTATAAATATCAATCAAACAAAGCCATTACTAAGAAAAAAGGAATTAAGCAACTCCGAGCTGTTTAATTCCTTCACTAAAAATCTATTCATACTTTCAAATATATATTATTTATCAGATATAGATTTTAGCTAAACAAAAATTCTTTTTAATACTATTACTAAATTTTGATCATTAATTACTTCTTGAGATTTCCTCTTCAAAACTATTAACAAGCTAATTATACAATATTTACTTTGAATAGCAAGAAGTTCGATAAAAACATAACAAATTAATCATATTATGAAAAGTAATCTCAAAAGCAACAGAACCATCTGTTCCAACTAATCTAGTAATACCTGTTCAATCAGACTCTAAAAACGGTTGGGTAGGAGATTACTCCCTCAAATCAAACAGTAAACAAACGCACATCAGACATATTCATTATGATAAATAATTTCAACTTTACCCCCGTAAACTTTTAAACCTTCCACTAACCCATGAAAAAAGGCACCCCATACGGAGTGCCTTCAATAAATAGTGGGCCGGACTCGCACCGTCTTCCTTCTTGGACAACCGCCCTATTTATTACTTTTATTGTACTATATTTACAATCTTTTAGTAAATCACATATTCACGTTTTCTTTGGAAATATAACTTCGCATCTGCCTTTGGTGTAATTTTCGCTGAGAAAACTTCTTCTTTTTTATTCAAATCAAATACACGAAGTGCATCTTGTCCTTGATCAAGTCCGACATAAACTAATGTATCTTTGTTTAGCACTTCTTCTGAAGAATATGGATCACGTTGAAGTGTGCCAATTTTTTCTAAAGATAAGTCTGCTGTAACACGATAAACTGTTTCTAACTCTGCTTGACGGTCTTTCGTTGCAATATATTCCGGACGTTCAACCGCATGGTCTCTTCCTGATTTTCTACCACTTACTCTTGGATGAGCCGTTTCTACTGCATAAATTTGAGACCCTGAAATGTAGAAGTTCGCTGCATTATTTAGTGAACTAATATCCAACTTGCGGAATGCATTGGTAAATAAATCATATTGATAATACTCTTCTTCCACAGGTTTTTCAGAAGATTTTCCCCCTTCTTTTATAGGAAGTACATTAAACACAATTGTTTCTGGATTATAAGAACGATTCCCAAATGCTGCATTGAAGATTAAACCATCTTTTTCAAGTGTTAATTCTCCCACATCTTTCACAGTACCTTCTTCAAAAGATACAATAAACTTCACGAATTTTCTTTCACTCGATTTTCTTTCTACAAAAGGAATAATAACTCCTAACTCTTTTCCCTTACGTTGGAAGATTGGCTCCTCTCCCCAGCCAAATGATGAATCTAAATGAATCGGAATTTGTTTTTCAATGATTCGTTTATTTTCATTCGAGTACATCGCATAATTAAATGTAAAGTCTCCAGTATTACTAAAATATGAAGCCCAATGAATATCATAAAATAGTGAAGAATTGTCTAATTGTAATACATGTCTATGACTGACAAGTAATGAACGTTCTAAAAGAGGAATACGACTTAATATCGCTTGTTCTCTCGCTTGTCCATTCCAAGTTCCTAATGTTTGGAATAGTTTTGTCACTTTTCCATCCACAATGGATGATGTCGAAACACTATTACTGATTTTTCCTTCGCCTTCTTTTCCAACTTCAAAAACTGTCCCTTTTAAATATTGATTGGCTTCTGCTGAAGTTTCTATGGTGTAAGGAGCATCTGACATTGACGTCCAAACCATATTCCCAATTCCTACTACTAGAAATCCAACAACGATAACCAATAATCCCCATGCAAATTTAATTGATTTCATACGCTCACCCCCATTAAACACTGACCTTATGTTCTAATAAATAATAATCAACTAACCAATGAATACCTATAAATCCAACTGCATACAACATTGTCATGAAATATTGTTCCGTTTGAGTAAGAGATAAATGCAGCATCAATTGAACATAACTTGCTAAAATACCACAGCAAATAACAAAGTAAACGACTAAAGACACCACCATCAAAGCCCAACCATAAGCTTTCAATCCTTCTTCTAAAATGGCTGATTGGAAGAAGAAAACAATGACAACCATTAAAAATGCCATACACCATGCATAAGCAGTCCCATTTAACGGTAATAAATATTGTAACATCGAACCTGAATTTAAGAAGTCCGTGTAATGAAGTTGATCTGCTAAAACTGGGAATCTCCAAATTAATAGCGCCTTATTCACTCCAAGAATGATAAATTGTGTTATTTGAAGTACTAAAATATAAGACAAAATCGTTAAACATTGTGCAAAATACACTTGCATTCGATTCCCTGGTAGTAAGAATAATCGATTAATAAA
>ERZ773211.44-NODE-44-length-38399-cov-4.0315_pt1 | contig 38399 bp, 21 predicted proteins | sample MGYA00511914_ERZ773211 | MGnify/ENA primary metagenome ERZ773211 (study PRJEB29015, sample SAMEA2738163) | human oral metagenome | biome: human oral; feature: human-associated habitat; material: saliva | place: China | collected 2242 ...
ATCCTGACGGTTCTCAAACATCGTCATAACAGACGGAAGATGAGCAGCAGTAAGGGCGCTATCGCCTGGCGATGCGTTATCGCGGGAACCAAAAATAGTGGGAACACGAAGTTCCGGCTGCACCAAGCTCCACGACGCCCAAGGACCTGCAGGACGATCAGAAGGCTGCTTACCAGCTGAAGCAAGCCCCGCAAGAGAAGAATCAGAACGCAAAGACCCAGCGGGACCCAGGCCCGGCACCATAGTCATCAGAGAATTTGATGCAGAAACAACTCGTCCCAGGGCATCGGTTACAACGGCGTAGTTACCGGGCGCACCCTCAACTCGTACTGAATACTCACCGTGAGAGCGCGAGTGGGTAATGCTCAAAGCCACACCAGTAGCGTCCACAATGCGGCTCAGGTCGCCAGTTAGAGAATATTCGTATTCGGTACGAGCCCCGCAGGGGTCAACGATAGCGACGAGCTGCGAGAGTTCGTCGTATTCATAATGGGTCTGGGCTCCTGTGGCATCAGTCATGGAGACAACGTTGCCCCAGGTGTCGCGTTCAACACTGGTTCGGTTACCCATAGGGTCAACCACAGCACTTAGGTGACCAGCTGAGTATTCAAAAGTAGTGATGTTACCTTCAGGGTCGGTCAGCGCTGTCAAGTGTTGCTCGGAGGTCGGCGTAGCATTCTGAGCTGCTTCTGTGTAGGACAAACCCCAACGAGCACCCATCGCGTCGACTACCGTGCTGAGACGTCCACTCGAATCCCACTCAAAATACTGGGTATTGCCGAGAGGATTAGTTACTGAGCGCAGGTTGCCGGCAGCATCATACGAGTACTGCGTTTGCGCACCACTAGAGTCCGTGGAGCTCAGAAGCTGTCCACAGTCATTGTAGGTAAAGTGCTGTTTGGATCCTGATTCATCAGTGACGGCGGTGCAATGACCGGCGTTGTCCCATTCAAGATAAGTTGTATTGCCTCCGTTACGGGTAATAGTCAGGGGGTTAGGGTCCAGCGGATTCTGGGAGTAGGTATAGCGTGTTTCAGCAAGGATGCCTGCACGCCGATCCTTATTCATAATTCGGTGGGCAAGCATACGGTCGTACTCATCCCACGTATAACGGTGGACTGCACCTTCCGGAGTATTCTCCGAGACAAGGCGAGCACGTTCATCGTAGCTACGATGCGTCACAGATCCGTCACGCTCGCAGATATAGGTGCGGTAACCGTAGGAGTTGTATCGCATGGACTGGCGGCTTCCGTCACCAGCCACGAGGGAAACCAGCTGACCGTGTTCGTTTGAGCGCCAAATATTAGCGTGCTCACCGGTTCCGGAATCTTCAATCAAGGTCATTAGACCATGCTCATAGCGGTAGCTAATATTTCGACCGTGCTCAGTCTTCTGGGCTACAATGCGGCCGTCAGCGTCATAGCTATTCTCGACCTCGCAATATCCCGTTTCATTCCAGACACGGTAGATGAGGTTATCTTCCGTCTGCTCATAACGGCGGGTACCATCAGGCCGCTGAACTTCGCAAAGCACGCCAGCAGAATTGTAAATATAGCGCACAGCGTTCAGCTGGCTTTCGACCTGTGCTGATGAATGTTCTTCAGAGGAGCCTTCATTGAAGTTGACGAGAGATGCAGCAGATACGAAACCCTGGGCGTCGTAGCTGACAACAATACCCTGCGCACTAAGAGGCTGAATCAAAGCACTCGGTCGCTGAGCTACGAATTCCCCACCGGTATTAGCCTTTGAGCCACGGTTGTAAAGAGCAACTACAACTGAGCTGGGGTGCCCCTCCATGAAAGCAACCAATTCACCCGAAGGAGCGTACAAATAACGGCTACCAGAATGGTTAGTAACTGACCAGTAGTAGGTGGGTTCAGACGATTCCGTTACTTCAAAGGATGACGGCAGTAGACGATGGGCAGACTTGACCGCTTTATTCACAGCAGAGTATAGGGCGCGCCAAAGGGCCTCTTGTCCTTCGGTATTTTCTTCGAAGGGCGCAGAGGCTGATTCCACATTATGTGTAGGTGCTTCGTCTAGAGCCGACTCGGTTACCTTCTCCAGCCAGTAGGGAGCGTTGGGAGTCCGGGCATACCCGCTAGCCGAGTTCGTATCACGTTCAAAGACGAGTTCACGACCGTCGGCAGTGTGCCATGAGATACTATCGGAGTTCTGCTGAAGTCGGCTATCCAGCGTGCTTGACCAACCCTTACCAAAAGCACCACGAGGGCTATTCGAGAGGGCAGCGAGAACACTGTTGTAGGTACGTTCAAGACGTAGCACCGAGTTTACGCGAGAGCGAAGGTCAACTTCACTTTCGATGAAGTTACCGGTTGCAACGTTGACGGGGTCATTTGCGTAGCCGGATGAGATATTTACACCGGTAATGCTCATGCCGGGAACCTGCAGTAGGTGATGCATCGGAATATCATCATGCATCAGCTCATTCAGAAGATTCATATCGAGGCTAAATTGAGCCTTTGCCCCAGGTCCTGAAAGTTCTTCGTGATGTTCAATAGCCGGTTTTTCCAAGTAACCACGACTTGCAACATCAAACATTATTTGAGCAAGCTTACCCAGCCAATGGACGTCTGCATCGACATCCTCAATCCAGGTGTGCAACGCAGCAATCAAAGAATCAGCGTTAAAAGTTCCCCATGAAGTATTCGAACGAAACTGAGCATAGGTGGACGCTACGCGAAGCTGCGCCTGACCAAGTTCAGCATTCATAGAAAGATTAACCTGACGATGCTGATACGCATTGTGCGGCACGATAGAAACCGTAGATCCACCAGAAGCAAGCGCAATCTGGGTATTCAAATGCTGAGTACCCTGTGCAGAAGAGTTTGCCTCGGCAAACTGTCCGAGAGCGCTTTGAGAAACTCCTGAAGAAACTGAGTTACCCTGAGCACCAGTGAAGGGGTCAGCTACAGGTCGTGGTGTGTAGACCTCAAAATGCGGGGGGCGGGAAGGCATAGGACGAGGGGGAACCTCAAGGTTGAGGTCAGGGTTATCGACGCTATACGCGCCTTGATTCTGAAGGTCATACTCAAGCTTCTCAAGATCACGAGCTCTTTGCTTACGTGCGTTGAGCTTCTCCCATTCAGTAATCTCTCGACGAATACGTTCTTCCTCACGAGCAGCTTTAATATAAGTCTCCATATTACGAACTGCATTGCTGAAGCATTCTTTAAACTCTCGCAACAGCGCAAATGACGAAGCAAGCTTTGCCCTATACACTCGTGCATAGCCACCGGTGAACCCCTCCAGGGCGAGTTGAGCGGCACCACAAGTACCGTCGGCGCCATAGCGAGCAGGGAGCTGATGCTCGATTACTTGAGTTAGATGCGTCAAATGCGTTTTGAGAGCCTCAGCGCTCTCAAAGTCAAAAGGAACAGCTTCAGTATTAGCGTGGACGTTACCCATATATTTACTTCCGGAAGTTGATGTGACGGTGAACGAGCATCCTCGCCCACATTCGTTGCATGTGTGTTCCCTCTCGGTGACAGTGAGAATCACACACCCTTCAAGGTAACACACGCACCCTCTACGCACGAACCCAGCAGGACGGATTCCATCTCCCATTGCTTCCACCTCCCCCAGCCAACCGCGAAAAGCCCACCCGGAAAGTCCAGCAAGAAACCCCCGCCAGCACAGTACCAAAAGTACTGCCCGGCAGGGGTTCCTCAAGAAGCCACATAGAGAAAGCTACAGCTGCCCAAATCCTCGCGGATAAATCGGCTCGTAGATGTTACGGTTGCTGTAACCGTCACGGTCAACCACAATCACCCACTGCCCACGCAGATGCTCCACAGCCAGCGAGAAACGCCCCAGATACTTCAAATATTTGCGGATATCCTGCTTCTCACCCGTCTCAGTCACATAAAACGCAAGGTCCTTAGCCTTAGCCGTGTACAGGGTGCTCACCAGAATATTTCGACTCGTATTTTTAGCCTTTTCACCCGCAACAAGATTATCAACAACATTGGCGTTCAGCACATTCTTATCAGCCGAAATAACCCACCCGCGCTTCTCCCTGTACAGACGAAGAATTTCGGGGTGGAGCACCTTTTCCGGGTCCGTGACCTTAGAAAGAGGCTCCGTATCGCCCGTGTGGTAGAAGTAGTTCATCGACGCAAAGAAGTACGCCAAGAACGCGTACAAGCCGCCGCGGTCGTAGTTATCCATTCCGGGCTGCTGAATAGGGTACGGCACGTTCTGCGCCGCCTGCGCCTCGGTGGCAGGAATGAAGCGCCCCTTACGTTCGAATGCCGTGTAGACGAGCGGCCCGGAGGAAGGGCCCAAGGTACGGAGCTCATCGTACTTCTCCGTGGGTTCCAGGCGCAGAAATTCCTGGTCACGCTTCTTATCGGCCTGGGATTCCGAACCCGTCCCGTTGAGCAGTTGAGTGCCCCAGCCAAAAGCTATCGCGACGAGGGCGGCGCCGGCGAACACGCCAGCCCGTATAAACTTGGCGCGAGATATCACACGCCTCATGTACGCTCGTTGCTCGTAATACCCGGGTCCACCGTATCCGGGTCCGCCAAAGTTATTCGTCATGTTGTTCTCCCCTCCCCTAGCTCCAACTATTTTCTGAAATGAATTGGACGGGCCTCCACTCATTCGTGAATTGTGTGCGTAGAGTCCCGTGTATTGCGCCGTCACGAATCAGGCCGCGCGTATCAAAATCGGTGATGGGGTACACCTGGTTTGTGTCTTTGCGGTACACCTGAACTTCGGGAAGAATATCGAACCGCACGTTCCATTCCACAATTTTTAGCGTCTCGTCGATGAGGCGCGGCTGCCCCTCCATCAGGTTCATGGTCAGAATCTTGGGATTGGGCGTGATGACCCAGCCCTTGCCCTCTTCGTAGAGGTCCTGAATGGTGGGGAAGAACATTTCTTCGCTGATATTGTCCATCCGCAGAACGGCAGGTTCCGAGGCGAGGATCATGTAGTTTTGGCAGGCGTAGTAGTAGCCCAGGTAGGGACGCAGGTTTGACACCTCGTAAGCACTCGACGTGTACCTCACCCCCGGTGCGGGTGCCGAGTAGGCGGGGTGGTCCCGGTTTGCGGGCGTGTAGGGCCCGATCACGTGGTCGGCAACATACGGGTATGTTCCGGTGTAGTCTTTTTCGTCAAAAAGCGTTTGAGCGTTTACGGTCATTCTTTCCCTCCCTGAATTCTGTATTCATAAGCTATTGAGTTCATGAGTTGCCAAGTTCGCAAGTTGCCGAGGTGGTTCTGGGCTACTCGCGGGCGGCTAGGCTCAGTGCCTGGGCTTCTTCGCCCGTCCGCCCATGTCTGTCCGTCTTCGCTTGTCTGTATTTGCTTGTCTGTAGAGGTGCGTGCGCTCCCTGCCTCGCTCCCCCGCGACCATCTTGAGGTTGCCGGCCGGGGTCCTCTATATTTCCAGTCTATTAGAGCTATTCCTCTGTGTCCCCGATAGAAGCTGTACGCTGCGGAATCCACAGCATATAGCCAGGAAGCAGCTCAAAACCACGCCCGCAAAGATAAGCCGGGCATGCAGAAACCCCCGCCGGAACGGTACCGAAATACCGCCCCGACGGGGGTTCTTACGCTAAAAATCTGCGGTCAAATTAGACAGTCAGATTAGGCGCCCAGTGCCTCCAGGCCGGGCAGAGTCTTACCCTCAATATACTCGAGGGAAGCGCCACCACCGGTAGAGATGTGGCCGAACTGCTCATCCTTGAAGCCCAGGTTACGGACTGCAGAAGCGGAGTCGCCACCACCGATGATGGAGAATGCGTCAGAGTCGACGATAGCCTGTGCCACCGCGCGGGTACCCTCAGCGAAGGGAGCAATCTCGAACACGCCAACGGGGCCGTTCCAGAAGATGGTCTTTGCGCCCTTGATCTTCTCAGCGAAAATCTCAGCGGTCTTGGGGCCAATGTCCAGGCCCTCAGCCTCTGCACCGAGCTTGCCGCCGGTCAGGTCCTCAATCGGGCGAATCTCGGTGTTAGCGTCAGCGGAGAATGCGTCAGCCCAAACAACGTCCACTGCGGTGATGATCTCGGTGCCCTTCTCGGGAGCTTCCTTCATGTAACGCAGAACGTTCTCGACCTGGTCCTTCTCCAGCAGGGAGTTGCCGACCTCGTAGCCCTGTGCGTATGCGAAGGTGTAGCCCATGCCGCCACCAATGAGGATGGTGTCAGCCTTACCAATCAGGTTGTCAATCACGGCGAGCTTATCGGAAACCTTAGCGCCACCCATGACCACGACGAAGGGACGCTCGGGGTCGTTCAGGGTCTTAGCCAGAACGTCAACTTCCTTCTTCACCAGGTCACCCAGGTATGCGGGCAGACGCTTAGCAACGTCGTAGACGGAAGCGTGCTTGCGGTGAACTGCACCGAATGCGTCGTTCACGTATGCGCCGTTCTCGCCGGTCAGTGCGACCAGCTCGTCAGCGAATTCGCCGCGCTCTGCGTCGTCCTTGGAGGTCTCGCGTGCGTCGTAGCGGACGTTCTCAACGACCAGAACTTCGCCATCAGCCAGGGCTGCTGCCTTAGCCTTTGCGTCCTCGCCTACCAGGTCGGTTGCAACCTTCACGGGCACGGATGCCAGCTCAGCCAGGCGTGCAGCTGCCGGTGCAATAGAGTACTGGGGGTCGACCTTGCCCTTGGGGCGGCCCAGGTGTGCGGTCACGATAACGCGTGCACCAGCCTTGGCAAGCTTCTCAATGACGGGCAGGGATGCGCGGACGCGGCCATCATCGGTGACAACGCCGTCCTTCAGGGGTACGTTCAGGTCGGAACGGACGAGAACGTGGCGGCCTGCGACGCCTTCTTCGAGCAGTTCGGACAGTGCCTTAGCCATAGGAATTCCTCCTGGATAGGTGGGTTTATATACCGTTTCCATCATACCGAATACTAGGGTGTTTGACAGCCTAGTAAATAGTTTTTAGATGGTGTTTCTCCGCGGAATATCGCGGATATTCGCACTCTCTATCAGCTATTTTCTTACGGTATTTTTGACCCAAAAAGGGCGACGGAAACCAGTATGTTGATACGTTTTTTGGGGTTTTATTCAAGGCCCTCATAAAGAGTCTTGGTACAGCAAACCCCGACTCCCCCGCTTGATGCGGTGGTGCCGGGGTTCACTATGCGTTAGTTACGCGGGGTGACGCTTACACTCGGTGAGCGTCGCAAGCCTATTGGGGCTTAGAGAGATGCCACAACCTTGTTGGTGAACATCACGAGGCGTGCAACGTAGCCGTACTCGTTGTCGTACCAAGCGATAACCTTCACCTGGTCGCCGATGACCTTGGTCAGCGGTGCGTCGAAGACGGTGGAGATGGGCTCACCCTCGATGTCCTTGGACACGATGGGATCCTCGTTGTACTTGATGATGCCCTTCATGGGGCCCTCAGCTGCTGCCTTGACTGCTGCGTTGACTTCCTCAACGGTGACCTCGCGCTCAGCGGTGAAGGTCAGGTCGGTGATGGAGCCGGTGATGGTGGGAACGCGGACTGCGAAGCCGTCCAGCTTACCCTTCAGCTCGGGCAGAACCAGGCCAACAGCTGCTGCTGCACCGGTGGAGGTGGGGACCATGTTCACAGCTGCTGCGCGTGCACGGCGCAGGTCGCGGTGGGGAGCATCCTGCAGACGCTGGTCAGCAGTGTATGCGTGGATGGTGGTCATCAGACCCTGCTTGATGCCGAATGCATCGTTCAGAACCTTAGCCATCGGAGCGAGGCAGTTGGTGGTGCAGGATGCGTTGGAGACGATGTGGTGGTTAGCTGCATCGTACTGGTCGTCGTTCACGCCCATGACGAAGGTGCCGTCAATGTTCTTACCGGGAGCGGAGAGGATAACCTTCTTAGCGCCAGCCTCGATGTGTGCCTTTGCCTTGCTGCCTTCGGTGAAGAAACCGGTGGACTCGAGGACTACGTCAACGCCCAGGTCCTTCCAGGGGAGGTTCTGGGGGTCGCGCTCAGCGAGGATCTTGATTTCCTTGCCGTCAACAACCAGTGCGCCTTCCTTGACCTCGACCTCTGCGTTGAAGCGACCCATGATGGAGTCGTACTTGAGCAGGTGTGCCAGGGTCTCAACATCGGTGAGGTCGTTGATTGCGACAATCTCGAAGCCGACGCCCTCGGTCTGAGCTGCGCGGAAGAAGGTGCGGCCGATGCGGCCGAAGCCGTTGATTGCTACGCGTACAGTCACTGGAGTATCTCCTTGTCAGTGCGTTGGTGGCGGTGTACAAATCCGATGCCTTGCAGGCTCTGGTTTAGTCGGATTCGTCCGTGCTCTATGTTGCCCGGTGCGTTCCGCCGTTGTTGGTAATAATCCTACCCTAGTTTGTGTGTGTTTTGGTGTGTTCTATCGAGAAATTTTTGTGAGTTGCGCCATAAAAACCAGTAAAAACCCGTTGTTTTCTGTTGTTTTACGTTGTGTTCACCCTTAGAAAATGTTGCGATACGGTCGTGGCAACATAAACACACATGAAACGCACATTTGCTAAAAACCGCGCCGTATCAAGGCAAAATCTGAGGGTAAAAAATACCCTTTCACTTGCGAATGGGTTTCAATGACGCCCCTGGCGCCCGCACGCAGTGCAAATTCTCACCCGAAAACAGATGACCCCAACGTAAGACACACCACAGCCTTAAAACGGGTTAAACGTGCGCCCGGCATACAGTTTTCGTGTCGCGTTTCGCCTCGCAACAGGGGCGGCTAGTACACCACCATCGCAACAGCGCCCAAACCCGAATGAGCCGACAGCACCGGCGGTAGCGCACTCACCAAAAACTCCGGCGCCGAAGACGCAGCAGTATGAACCAGGGAGCTCTCCCCCAGCATCTGCTGAACCTGCTCATACAACTGCACCGCCTGCGCCGCATTACCCACATGATGCACCGCAACCACCTCACCGCGCGGAGTTGCAGCAAGCAAAGAATTAGCAGGGTCGGCGGCAGTAGAACCCGTTGAAGCAGAGGTGAGAGCCGCCGCATGCTGATGCTCACGGCAGGTCTGCACGGTCACCTCCACCAGGCGCTCCAGGGCGCGCGCCGCAGTGCGGGGACGCTCCACATACGCCAGCTTGCCCTCGGTAATCGTGCCAATCGGCTTGATCTGGAACATCTGACCCACCATCGCCAACGCCGGGGAAACACGACCGCCGCGACGCAAGGCATCCAGGGTCGGGATATAGAAGTAGAGCGTGGACTGCTCGCAGACAGACTGAATGTAGTCCACCAGCTGCGCGGGGCTCGGATAATCAGGAGTCGGATACTCAACACTCGAGCCGGTGGAGGCAGCGTTCAGCACCTCCAAGGCACGCACCACCGCATGACCGTAGGCGCCCGCGACCGTGCGGCTATCCACCACGCTCACACCCTCAGACCCCAGGCGGCTCAGACGCGCACCGGTGCGTGCCGCCTCCACCGTGCCCGAGAGCTCACCGGACAGATGCACAGACACCACATGCGTAAAACCTCGCGACGCCAGCTCGTCATACACATCAGCAAACACACCCGGCGCGGGCCCGGAAGTACTCACCGTCTGACCCATCACGTGCGCGAGCATAATCGCCTCGTCCACCTCAGCGGCGGTCAAATCCTGCAGCTGACGATCCGGCTCACCGGGCGTGCGAATAGTCACCGGCATCGGAACCAGCACAAAATTACCGCGAGCGCTCAGACGCTGCACCAGCTGCGGGTCGAGGGCGGCGGCGCTATCGGTCACCACGGCAATGCGGTTCTCTGCGTTGTTTTCTCGCTCCATATCCCGACCCTTCTTCCGGTTCGTCAGTGCATGATTCGATGACGAACCCTCTCCTAGCGTTCCCTGAACATTATGGCACTCATCACTAGTGCAGTACAGCAAAGCCCCGCCGCGCCTCCGGCAGTTCCACAGAACGAACCGAAGCCACAGCGGGGCTTGTACTTTATCTAAGAAGTTTAGACTCTAGGAAACTTAGACTCTAAGAAACTTAGATCACGATGTTCACGAGCTTAGGCGCACGCACAATCACCTTGCGGATCTCGGCGTCACCAATCGAACGCTGAACAGCGGCATCCGCCAGAGCAAGCTCCTGAAGCTCCTGCTCGGAAATATCCTTCGCAACCTCCAGGCGAGCCTTGACCTTGCCCTTAATCTGCACGATAGCGGTGACGGTGTCATCCACCAGCAGAGCCGGATCAACCTCGGGGAAGCCCGCGGTCAGAACCGGGGTGTCGTGGCCGAGAGCGCGCCACATGTCCTCAGCGGTGTAGGGTGCGTACAGAGACAGCAGAATAGCAATCGTCTCAGCAGCCTTACGGACAGCCGGGTTAGCCGCACCAGCACCGGAGTCAATAGCCTTACGGGTAGCGTTCACAAGCTCCATGGTCTTCGCAACAACCACGTTGAACTTGCCGTTATCCAGCAGGCCCTGAACCTCGTGCACGGTGCGAGCAATTAGCTTCTGCAGCTCCAGGTCGCCGGTGGTTGCGTCAACACCGGGTTCGCTGGTGACGTCCTGAGCCACACGCCAAGCACGCGAACCAGCCGGGGAAACATCCGCCCAGTCCACGTCATCATCGGGCGGGGACGCGAAAATCATGGTGGTGCGGATAGCGTCCACACCGAACTTGTCGAGCTGCTCGCCCAGGTTCACGCCGTTACCCAGCGACTTGGACATCGCCTTGCCGCCGTTGAGCACCTGACCCTGGTTCATGAGCGCCTTGAACGGCTCATCGTGCTTAATCAGGCCCAGGTCGCGAACAACCTTGGTGAAGAAGCGTGCGTACAGCAGGTGCAGAATAGCGTGCTCCACACCGCCCACGTACATGTCGACGGCACCCCACTCGCTCATAGCCTGCGGGTCGAAAGGAGCCTTGTCGTAGTGCGGGGAAACGTAACGCAGGAAGTACCAGGAGGAATCCACGAAGGTGTCCATGGTGTCCGAGTCACGGCGAGCCTGCTTGCCACACTTCGGGCAAGGAACGATAGCCCAGTCATCGGCAGCAGCAAGAGGCGACTGGCCCTTAGGAGCCAGCTGCTCACCGCGCAGGTTATCGGGCAGCAGCACCGGCAGCTGATCCTCAGGAACCAGAACCTCGCCACAATCCTCACAGTGAATCACGGGGATGGGGGTACCCCAGAAGCGCTGGCGGGACAGCAGCCAGTCACGCAGACGGTAAATGACCTTACCCTCACCGGTGCCGGCAGCCTCAACCAGCTCAATAGCCTTAGCAATCGCCTCAGCCTTCGGCAGGCCGGTCAGCTCACCGGAGTTGATGAGCACGCCGTCACCAGCCGCAGCAATACCGCTGGTAGCCGGGTCCTCAGCACCCTCAACGTCCAGGACCTTCACGATGGGCAGGTCGAACTTCAGGGCGAACTCAAGGTCGCGCTGGTCGTGCGCGGGCACAGCCATAATCGCGCCGGTACCGTAGTCGGCGAGCACGTAGTCAGAAGCCCAGACGGGCAGCTTCGCGCCGGTCAGCGGGTTAATCGCGTAGCGGCCGGTGAACACGCCGGTCTTCTCGCGGTCGGAGGACTGGCGGTCAATATCGCTCAGTGCCTTAATGTCTTCGCGGTACTGCTCCAGGGCGGCCTTGTGTTCGGGTGCCACGATCTGCTCGGCGAATGCTGCATCCGCAGCAACCACGATGAAGGTTGCGCCGTACAGGGTATCCGGGCGGGTGGTGAACACGGTGAAGGACTCAGCGGGCTGGTCCTCGGTCGCCTCAATCTCGAAGCGCACCTCAGCGCCCTCGGAGCGGCCAATCCAGTTGCGCTGCATGAGCAGAACGCGGTCGGGCCACTTGCCCTCCAGCTGCTCCATGTCGTCCAGCAGCTGCTGTGCGTAGTCAGTAATCTTGAAGTACCACTGGTTCAGCGACTTCTTAGTCACGGTAGTACCGCAACGCTCACACGCACCGTTCACAACCTGCTCGTTCGCGAGCACGGTCTGGTCCTTGGGGCACCAGTTGACCATGGAGTCCTTACGGTACGCCAGGCCCTTCTTGTAGAACTGCTCGAACAGCCACTGAGTCCACTTGTAGTACTCCGGGTCCGAGGTGTGCAGGCGGCGGCTCCAGTCAGCGGCAATAGCGTAACGCTTGAAGGACTCAGCCTGAGTCTCAATGTTCTTGTACGTCCACTCCTTGGGGTGAGTGTCGTTCTTAATGGCTGCGTTCTCAGCGGGCAGGCCGAAGGAGTCCCAGCCAATCGGGTGCAGAACATCGTAGCCGCACTGCTTGAAGTAGCGGGCGTTCATGTCACCAATAGCGAATGCCTCCGCGTGACCCATGTGGAGGTCACCGGAGGGGTACGGGAACATATCCAGCACATACTTGCGGCCCTTGGGGGCGTCACCGGTGGGCTGGAAAACCTTCGTTTCGTCCCAGTAGGGGCGCCACTTGGCTTCCATAGCGCGGAAGTCGTACGCATTTTCGTTGCGTTCGGTCTCTACCTGAGCAGACACAGCGATTCCTTAAATAAAGACAGGTTGATAAAAACTTAACCCTCCAAGTGTAACGCGAAACCTGCACCACACCAGAGTTGAGGCCGCACCGACTACCAAATGGACGGCACCACCCGCGCGATTACCCGCGCGATTATCGATGCGGCGGGCGGGTTTCAGAGCCCTTTCAGGCTTCTCCCCTAGAATTAAGAACGGGACTTTGCCGTCCCAGTACCCAACCCGCGAAAGGTACCCATGACCTCCACCGTTACCCCGGACTCCCCCAACGCCTCAGTTCTTGAGGGCGTGCCCGGCCCGCTCATTCCCGGCACCCGCCACGACGCCCTCATCGGTGACGGCGCGCAGGCGGTCATGACCCGCTACTGGCAGTACGGCAAAGGCATGAACGACGGCACCTTCCCCGAAGGCTCCTACCCCGTGCTACTCGTGCACGGCTTCCGCGGCGATCACCACGGCCTGGAAATCATCGCGAACTACCTGCTGAAGCTCATCCCGAACGTCAGCATCATCAGCCCCGACCTGCCCGGCTTTGGCCGCTCCGCAGACCTGCCCGAAAACACTCAGGGCAAAGACGCTCAGGGTGCAGACAACATCAACGCGTACGTGGCGTGGCTAAACGACTTTGTGAAGCACACTAACCCCGCCCGCGAGGATGCACAGCCCCTACCGCTGCACCTGGTCGGCCACTCCTTCGGTTCCATCGTCACCAGCGCCTTCGCCGCCGCACACCCGAACTCGCTCGCGCTCCTCTCGCTCATCAACCCGATTAGCGAGCCCGCCCTCGAAGGCAGCCAGCGCGTCGCCTCCCGCCTCGCCTCCCTTTACTACCGCGCCGGCGCGGCACTACCCGAAAAAATCGGCTACCCGCTCCTGCGTTCGCAGCTGATTACCCGCGCCTCCAGCGAAGTCATGATGCGCACCAAAGACAAGGCAATGCGCCGCTTCATCAACGGCCAGCACGCCGCATACTTCGGCTCCTTCGGCTCCCGCCGCGGAGTGCTCAGCGCCTACGAAGCGTCCATTACGCACACCGCCGCCGAATACGCCGCCGCAATCCGGGTGCCGGTGCAGATGCTCGTCGCCGAAGACGACGACCTGGGTACCCCCGAAACAGCTCGCGCCATGTACGCGACGCTGATCTCCCGCGACCTGCCCGCTACTTCGACCGGCGCCCGCGAGCGCCTGGACATGATCCCCGAAGTCGGGCACCTCATCCACTACGAAACCCCTCGCCTCGCCGCGGAACTCATCGCCGATTTCGCCGCCGAGCACTAAGGGAACGAACAGAAGGAACCAACATGAAACTCATGGTTGACGCCCGATACACCCGTATCGGCTTCCACGACGGCATCAGCCGCTACACCGCCTCCCTACTGGGCGCGCTCAAAACCCTCATTGACACCGGTGACGAAGCCGCCGCCGACCTCGACCTGACCATGATCATTAGCGACGAGCGTCAGCTGGACATGCTGCCTGACCTGCCGCACGTGAAGATCTGCTCGCCCACCGGCCCGCTCGAACCGACCGCAGCCCTGCAGTTGAACAAGTACGCGCCGGACGTGGTGTTCTCCCCCATGCAGACCATCGGCTCCACCGGACGCAAATTCAAACTGATCCTTACCCTGCACGATTTGATCTACTACTCGCACCCGACCCCGCCCGGGTTCCTGCCCGCACCGGTGCGCGTGGGCTGGCGACTCTTCCACAAGACCTACACCCCGCAGCGCTTCCTGCTCAATCACGGCGACGCGGTCGTGACGGTTTCTGAGTCGACCGCCTCGCTGATTCGTGAGCACGAGCTGACCACCAAGCCGCTGTTCGTGGTGCCCAACGCCCCGCAGCCGGGTAGCGTGGTCTCCCGCCAGACCGCGCTGGAACGCGCCACCACCCGCGAAGAGCAGCCCGTCAAGCACCTGGTATACATGGGTTCGTTCATGCCGTACAAGAACGTAGAAACCCTGCTGCTGGCGATGCGTTCCCTGCCGGATTACCGCCTGCACCTGCTCTCAAAGATGCCGCCGCAGCGCCTGGTGCAGCTCACCGACGAACGCCTCATCGGTGAGAACGTGGAGGTGCACAACGGCGTGAGCGACGAGGAGTATCAGCAGCTGCTCCGCCAGGCGCACGCCCTGGTGACTGCCTCCCGCGAGGAGGGTTACGGCCTGCCCGTGGTTGAGGCGCAGGCTGCCGGTTGCCCCGCGGTGATTAGTGACATCCCGATTTTCCGTGAGATTGCGCCGCACGCCGTGTTCGCGCCGGTTGACGGTGCCCCGGAGGCGCACGCCGCCGACTGGGGGAAGGCTATCCGCTCGCTGGAGGACACCGCCGTTCGCGAGCGCGTGATTATTGACGGCCTGTCGGATGTGCGCCGCTACTCCTGGCGCGACTCGGCACTCAAGCTGCTGGAGGTCGTGCGCGGGCTCTAAGGCCTGCGTTAGGCAAAGAAATGCCGCCGCACTCCCCCGAAACTCGGGAGGGTGCGGCGGCATTCTCGTATTTAATTTGTGGTTACCGGGTAGCGTATGCGGCTTGCAGTAAGGGCGTGCAAGGGTGGCTTGCGGCAAAGGTCTACAAGCGGCGGTTCGCTACACACTTCCTCCGCGCCGACGCAGGGAACCCGCCCTCGCAGAGCTCGGGCACCCTGAGGGCGCATCCGGAAGGCGTAGCATCACCGCATCACACCGGAGCAGAAATCCTTAGACCGTAGCAAAGCTACCGGTACGAGCCGCTTCCTTCGCAGCCAGCTCATCCGCGTGACCGTACGCGTAGAAAATCTTCGCATCATCCAGCTCAGCAAATCGAGCCAGGTAGCGGCACACCGCGCCACGCTGAGCCTTCGTCATCGAGGACAGCAGTACAGGGTCCGGGTGAGTAATGCCGTTGTCGCGGCTCGGTGCCGATTCGCCAAATTCCGGCTCGTAATCATAGGCAATATTGGTGAAACTCATCGGTGAGTACCTTTCCTTGGGGCGTTTCTGAGTGGAGCGCCGCAACAATGCAGGCACTGCCGGAGGTAACACCGCGAAAAGAACCTACGGAAATCACAGGAAGTCTCTTCGCAGTAGCGGTTGTGATACCTCTAAACTACCCAAGAGCCAATCAATGTTCAAGAACCATCAGGGAACGCCCCGATAGTGGACATATCCCCGGTTGTCAGGAAGAAATCGGGGGCATCATAGCGGCGTATGCCCCCGAGTTCCCAACCAAGCTAAAACCTGCCTAAAAGCTACCCCGAAAGCCAGCCCGAAAAGCAGAAATGCTGCCGCACTCACCAAGAGTGCAGCAGCATTTCTAAAAGCTAATGATGCGGGCTACGCCATAGTTGCGTAGAGGCCGCGCTCGGCATCCTTACGAGCCAGCTCATAGGCGTGACCGTACGCGTAGAAAATCTTTGCGTCATCCAGCTCAGCGAAGCGCGCCAAGTAGCGGTAAACAGCTCCTCGTTCTGCGCTGGTCATGTCGGAAAGCAACACGGGGTCCGGGTGCATGACGCCGTAATTGTGTACAGAAGCAGACCCGCCGCATGCAGGTTCGTATGCGGGGGTGATCATAGTCTGAGTCACCAGTATTCATCTTTCGTTGGTGCGCACGGTTGTGAGGCATGCGCGAAGTTGAGTGATAGATACTGCCAATACCACCTCGACAAGCGCCGAAATAGTATCCGCAGTGGTGAATATTTTACCGTGAATACGGCGACTACGCTAATTAGGGGCGCCTAGAGCTATTATCAACCACTAAATGCACATGGTGCATAAAATGACGGATGTGCGCCACACCGAGCGAGGCTAATCTACACCCCGTTCGCCTGTGCCGCGCTGGCCTGGGATGCATAAGTTTGAGACGCGCCCTTCTCCCCTGCGCTCGCCATGACTTCATCCTCATCGTCCTCGTCACCATCAAGACCCAGGAGAGCCGTCACCATCGGCAGAGGATTGAACTCGCCCAGCCGACCCGTACGGTCCACCTTGCGCATCATGAACGCACGCTGCAAACGCCGCTGGGTCCACGGCGAAAGCACCATCATCAGCAGCGCCTCCACCACAAAAATGCCGACCAGAATCCACAGCAGCAGATCCGAAGAACCCGCCTGCTCACGCAGCTGCTGAGCATCCGCCACCAGACGGTCGAAGCCCTCCGAATGTAGGTGCGACGTATCAAGCCCAGTCAATGCGGACAGGCTCACCGGCGACGCCACATTCAGTAGCACCGACAGCATCAGCAGCAGCACCGCATACAGCCCGTAATGCATGGTGCGCATCCACTTCTTCACGCGCGCAAAACCGTGGTTCAGTTCCGCACCAATATCAGTGAAAGCCGCCGCCTTCTGCGCCTGCTCACCCGCCGGCATCATGTGCGGCACCAGGCGGTGCGCAAGCATCAACGGCACCGGCGAGCACGCATCAAAATACTGCATGTGACTATTCACCGAAGGGCCCGGCAGGGTCACAAAGCTGACGTCCACATCGGCGGGCTGAGTAATATTCGACCTGCCGATACTGTCTCCACGAGCGGAAATCTCGCACCGGTCAGCCACGTCAAGCTCCTGAAGCATCGGCGCGTAGGCGCGCACATACAGGTGGCAGGCGCTACGCACCGACATCATGAGCACCAGAATCAGCACGCCCCAAAACGCCACGGAGGCGGCGGTCAGCTCAGGGACAGCGCCCTCAACACGCAGCTGAGCCAGCAGTAGCATGAACACCGCGTACAGCATGAAAACGCCGTGCACGAAGAGCAGCGGAATCAGCCACTTCACGTAGGCTCGCGTGCCGTACGGGTTGACCAGGCGCGCATCCGCCAAGCGCATTTCTGTCAGATGCACATCAGCCGGACTCTTCGAGGAAGCATTTGCGGAGATTTTTGCGGAGGCGCTCTCCCGGCTTTCCGCGGCGCTCTTGCGGACAATCCGCGCCCGCCCCCGCGTCGTGCTCCAAATACTCGCCGCAACCGGTACCACGCTCAACGCCAGGGGCACCAGCATCGCGTAGTGCAGCAGCGAACGGTACGGGCTTGCCAGCAGGGACGCCTCCACCAGCCAGGAGAACACCGCGACCGCGCTCACCCACAGCAGCATGGCGCGGTTACGGTAACTACCGGTTGCGTCCAGGTGCCCCGGAATGTCGTTGCGGTCACTAGCGATAATGCTAATCGGGACCACGCCGCTACCCAGACCGTAGAAGAAACGAATCGGCTTCTTACCCGCCGCCGCACGACGACGCAGCAGCTCATAGCCCAAATATCCGCCCTGCGAATGGGCGATAATACCCACCGCATCGCTACGGGAACTCAAATCGTCCAGCTGACGATCCAGACGCTCATAAATACGCTCCAAATCGCGCGACTCCGGGCTGGTCGCCGTCTGAATCAGCTGCGTCGGAATAGCCTTCACCAGCACCCACAGCTCACGGGCACGACGGGCCAAAACCCAGCCCACAATACCCAGGCTGAGCACCGCCGCAAGACCCGTAAACGCACCCTGCGGAGTGCCCAGGGACGCCACAAAAGCATCACGAAAGGTCATCACAGTCATCGCCGCCAGCACCAGCCACAGCGCCACGTTCATGAATCGAGCCGTAGAACGCAATAGATGCCCGGCGCGTTCACGCCAGGTCACGCCGGGACGCTCATAGTAGAAGCAGAACATCAAAAACAGCGGCAAAACCGACGCCAACCAGGGCAAATGCTCCTTCAAGGGGCGGTAATGCCTGGGTCGCCAGAAGCCCTCCTGAAAGAGGAGGCTACGACGAGTGACCGTGCGCACCGGGCGCGGCTTCGGCTGAGGTAGTCGCGGAAATTCAAGATTGGGTAGCTCGATGTTCGGTAGTTCGATGTTCGGGAGCTCTACCTTGGGAAGCTCAATTTTCGGCAGATCAATCTTAGGGAGCTCTACCTTGGGCAGCTCCACCTTGGGTAACTCCACTTTGGGCAACTCAACCTTCGGAAGTTCAATTTTCGGCAGACTGATTTTTGTAGATTCTTTGGGCTCGGAGGCTTCGGCGGGTTCTTTCTGCGCGGAGTTCTCTTCAACCTGCGGGCTTTCCTCAACCGAGTCAGCGGGGTCGGCAGGGTACTCCGTGCGCTCAATCGTCAACGAATACGTCAACTCGCTGTGGTGGCTCAGCGGGTTCACCTCGGCGGCAGGCGGGAAGGTATCACCGTCAGGAATCACCTCAACACGAACCCGCGCAGAAGCCTCTGCAGCAGGGTTCTCTTCGGAGGCGGCGACAGAATCCGTGTTCAGCGCCAGCAGAGTCTGCACACTATGCGCCACCGGCTTGCCAAAATACGCGAGCGTCTCGCCGTGATTCTGGTAGCCGATACCGTGAACCAGCAGCACCGCCGCATCATGGTGCTGGCCCTTGCGGTGCAGGGCACTCTCGGATGCGCAGAAGCATACTTCGTCAGCCGCTGCTGCTCACCGTCAGGCAGCGCACTACCCTTCAGCAGATGAGGCACCTTCGACACGCCTCTCACCTCCTCGCCTCTGCGCACAACGCGCTCGCAAACCCGCGTGCCAACGCCCAACCCGGGGCAAAAACCGCCCCTCACTAGAACACTACAGCACGACTAGAAAATCACAGCACGTCCAGGCCGTCACAGCGAATCTGAACCGGGCGCTCCCCCACGTTCTTCTTCAACGCCGCAATCGTTGCACGCGTAGCACGCAACTCACGGGTCACCTGCTGCGCAATGCCGTACGAGAAAAACATCAGGGTACGCCAATCGCCCTGAACCGGCGCCTCCTCAGAATCCTCCTCAAGAGACTCCGACCAGGCAAAATACCCCTGATCCAGAGGAACCGGGCCCACAATACGCAACTGCTCACGCACCCGCTCCGGCAACGCAGAAGAGCCCAAGAACTCCTCCATGAAGGCGCGAACATCCGCCTCCGCACCGGTCACCGCAGCCGTACGAACCGCCGGAGGCAGACCCGTCTGAGCGCGCTCCTCCAGCTCCTGGCGAGCAAACCACGCAGGATCCCAACGCACCAGTGCCTGCTCCACCGGCGACGGCGAAGCAGTCGTCACCACCGTACCCTCAAGAGCCGCAGGACGGACCAACGCCGCCGCGTTCAACCAGCGACGCAACGCCGCCTCCGGAGCACGCAACGAATCAAAACGAAGCATCTTATCGGCATCCAGAAGAAGCGCCGCCGCATAGCCGCCAAAAGCCACCGGCTCAGCACCCGGAGTCGCCACCACCAACGCAGGCTCAGGACCAACCGACGCGCGCACATGGTCACCCGCCGAAGAAATCACCGGAACATTCGGGAACGCACGACCCAGCTCCTCAGCCGTACGAGTCGCACCCGCCGCCGAATAACGCCAATGCGTAAAACCGCACTCAGAACAACGCCACTGCTGCGCCAAATGGCCGCACCACGAACACGACGGAACCGACGAACCCGAAGCCACCGACAAAGGTCCGCTACACTCGCCACAACGCGCCGGCATGCGGCAACGCTCACACGAAAACGACGGAATATAACCGCTACGCGCCACCTGCACCAACACGGGACCACGCGCCAACGCCCGACGAGCATGCTCAAACGCCAGGTGAGGAATACGCGCCATCGCCGCCAACGGGTCACGCGCCAACTCAAACTCCGAACCCGTCGAAAAAATACGCGGCGAATAATCACGCACCAACGCACGCGGCGCACGCACATGAGATGCCCAACGGGTACGCACCAGACGCGCCGCCTCACTACTCATACTGAACCCGGCAAACAGCGCCGCAGTATTCTCAGCAGAAGCACGCAGAAGCAACACATCGCGGGCATGACAATACGGGGCGCGCTGCTCCACCAGCGAAGAATCGCCGTCATCCCAGCACACCACCAGGCCCAGGTTCGCCACCGGCGCGTAGGCCGCCGCGCGGGTACCAATCACCACCGGCACCTGCCCCAAACGCACCTTCACAAACCCGTGATAGCGAGTATGCGGAGTCGAATCAGAACTCAAACGCACAAACGAGTCAGCGGGCAGACGCTCGGCGAGCGCCGCCTCCAGAAGATCCAGGTTCTTAGCGGTCGGAACCACCGCAATAGCGCCGCGACCACTCGCAGCAGCAGCCGCGAGTGCGGTCGCCAAAACATCCGCCCACGTGTGCTCCAGGTGGCCGGGAAGAACCGTCATCACGGCGCGAGTTGCGGCACCGGCGGCAACATCTTCAATGAACTCCGCGCCGTTCTCGTAATCGGAGAAGACGGAGGCGGCATCCGGCGCGTCCGGGTTCAGCGTCGGCGGGTCCAGCACGAAGGGTGCGGGCGCGCCGGGGGTAGCAAGCCAAGCGTACGGGTCGGCATGAGTGGAGACACCGGAGGCGGCAGAAGACTCGGGAGCCGTGTGCTCAGATTCCGCGCTCTCGGGAGCATCGGAAGTGCTTACCGGAGCAGAATCACCCAAATACACCGACTCGTAACCCGGCAGAAGGGGCGCGTACTTCTTATCCAGCGCGGCAATGCGCGGCGGCACCGCCAGGCGCAGCACGTTCGCCACCGTGGAGGCGTAACGGTCGGCAAGAGCCTCGGCAAGCGCAAAAATTTCGGGCGCAACAGAGGGCACACGCGACAGCACCGACTTGAGCGGCAGCAACGAGGTGCGCGTCCAATCGGTCGTGGCGGCGCGCTCCTCAATGTAACCGGTCAGCTCGTGGCCGTTGAACAGCACACGCACGCGGGCGCCGGGCACCGCATCCTCACTCAGCTCAGCGGGCACACGGTAATCAAACGTGCGGTCCACCTGCGGCAGGGTGCTATCCACGCGCACACGCGCCACAGGGTTCGGCACGCCGCTCGCCTCCAACTCAGCGGCAACGTTCACCGGCTCCGGGACAGCTGGAATCAGGGCATCACGAAGAGCAGGAAATCCCTGCAACAGGTCAAGCTGTTGCAGGGATTCCTGCTGGGCACCCAACGGTGCCGAAGAGTTCGATTCAGAACTGCTCTGAGTCACCCGAATCAGCGTGCTCCTCTACCCTGACAGATATTAGGAGGAGGACACTGCCGAACGCAGTGCATCCACGCGGTTCAGACGCTCCCAGGTGAATTCCGGCTCGGTACGACCGAAGTGGCCGTGAGCTGCGGTCTTCTTGTAAATCGGGCGGCGCAGATCCAGTTCGTTAATGATTGCCAGCGGGCGCAGGTCGAAGACCTCACGCACAGCCTTCTCAATCTTGATCGGGTCGACCTTCTCGGTACCGAAGGTTTCAACGTACAGACCGACCGGCGCTGCCTGGCCGATAGCGTACGCAACCTGAACCTCGGCGCGGTCGGCAAGACCGGCACCCACAATGTTCTTCGCAACCCAACGCATTGCGTACGCTGCGGAACGGTCCACCTTCGACGGGTCCTTACCGGAGAACGCGCCACCACCGTGACGAGCCGAACCGCCGTAGGTGTCCACAATGATCTTGCGGCCGGTCAGGCCCGCGTCACCCACGGGGCCACCCTGAACGAAGCGGCCAGCGGGGTTCACAATGAACTTGGCGTTGGAGGAATCCAGCTCGACGCTACCCAGAACCGGCGCGATAACGTGCTTCTCAATGTCTGCACGCAGGTCAGCCAGGTCGTAGCTTGCGGTGTGCTGGCTCGAAACAACCACGGTATCCACGGAGACAGGCACGTTGTTCGAATCGTAGCCGAGGGTCACCTGAGTCTTGCCGTCGGGGCGCAGCTCGGTCAGCAGGCCGTCCTTACGGACCTTGGTCAGACGCTCAGAGAGGCGGTGCGCCAGCCAAATCGGGGCGGGCATCAGCACGTTGGTCTCGTTGGATGCGTAACCGAACATGATGCCCTGGTCGCCCGCACCCTGGCGGTCGTACTCGTCAGCAGCAATGCCCTGACGAACCTCGAGGGACTCGTACACGCCGGCGTTAATGTCCGGGGACTGCTCGCCAATGGACACGGACACGCCGCAGAACTCACCGTCGAAGCCGCGGGTAGAGGAATCGTAGCCGATACCCAGAATGGTCTCGCGCACGATGGAGGGGATTTCGACGTAGCTGGAGGTGGTCACCTCACCAGCAACATGCACCTGACCGGTGGTTACCATGGTCTCCACAGCAACGTTCGCTGCGGGATCCTGGGCAATAATGCCGTCAAGGATGGCGTCAGAAATCTGGTCACAAATCTTATCGGGGTGGCCTTCAGTCACCGACTCGCTGGTGAATAGGCGCAGATGGTTATTACTCACGGTTTCCACTCTACTGGTTGAGGGCGCGCGAAGATAGCGCGCTCGTAATGATGACGGTTTCCTTCAATTATGACACGTTTGTTAAGCGCCATTACGAGGCGGGGTGCTGCGTTCACACCCCGGGCGGGCCTTCACTCAGCGCCAGCCAGAGGATTAGGTCAGCGCCGCCAGAATCTTCTGAGCCAACGCCGGACCAATACCCGGCACCGCCGTCAGCTCCTCGGCGCTCGCCTGCTTAATCTGAGCCACCGACCCGAAGTGCTTAATCAGCGCGGCACGCTTCACCTCGCCCAAACCGGGCACCTCATCCAGGGCGGAGGCGACCATCGCCTTACCGCGCTTGGAACGGTGGAAGGTGATAGCGAAACGGTGCGCCTCATCGCGGATGCGCTGCACCAGGTACAGCGCCTGCGAAGTACGCGGTAGTACGACCGGGTAGTCGTCGTCCGGTAGCCACAGTTCCTCCAGGCGCTTAGCGATGCCGGCAACGTACACATCCGTAATGCCCAAATCGCTCAACGCGGCGGAGGCGGCAGCCACCTGAGGCGGGCCGCCGTCCACGAGCACCAGGTTCGGCGGGTAGGCGAACTTCGCCGGCTCGGGCGTGGAGGCGTCAATCTCGCCGGAGTGCACGGGGGCTGCTTCGCGCTCCGCCTGCTGCGCCAGATGCCTCTTGAATCGGCGGGTGATGACGTCGTACATACTGGCGGTATCGTCACGCGCGGCGTCGCCGGTAATGCTGTAGGTGCGGTAGGCGTTCTTCGCGGGCATGCCGTCCTCAAAGACGACCATGGAGGCAACCACGTTCGTGCCCTGCACATGCGAAATGTCGTAGCACTCGATGCGCAGCAGCGGGTCGGGCAGCTCCAGCGCCTCCTGCAGCTCCACGAGGGAGGCGCTACGGGTGGTCAAATCACCGGCACGGCGGCTCTTGTGCAGGGTCAGCGACTGGCGCGCATTCTCGGCGACCGTCTTCATGAGCTCTGCCTTGTCGCCGCGCTGCGGGACGCTAATCTCCACGGGCCCGCCGCGCACCTCCGCCAGCCAGGACGCCAGCTGCTCCTTATTCTCGGGCTCCACCGGCACGAGCACGGAACGCGGAATATCGTAGCTGTTCAGGCTCTTCTCGGCGTCCTTCTGGGAGGCGAGGCTCGCCGCGATATCGCTGTACACCTGCGCGATCAGCTGCTCGATGAGCTGCGCGTCGGTGCTGTCGTTGACCTTCTCCACAATCCAGCCGCGCTGGCCACGAATCCTGCCGCCGCGCACGAAGAACACCTGAACGGACGCCTCCAGGTCGTCCTCCGCGTAGGCGAATAGGTCGGCATCCACGGTCGCGCCAAGCACCACGGCGTTACGCTCAAACGCCTTAGTCAGCGCGGCAATATCGTCACGAAGAATCGCGGCGCGCTCAAAGTCCATATCAGCTGCGGCGGCTTTCATTTCCGCGGTCAACTGGGCGATATGCTTCTCAGCGCCACCACCCATAAACCGGGTCAGCCCGCGCGCCAACTTGCGGTGCTCCTCGGCGCTAATCTTGCCCACGCACGGCGCCGCGCACTTATCGATATAGCCGAGTAGGCACGGCCGGCCGCTATTCTTTGCGCGGTTAAACACGCCGTTCGTGCAGGTACGCACCGGGAACACGCGCAGCAGCGCATCCAGGGTTTCACGAATCGCCCACGCCTGCGAATACGGGCCAAAATAGCGCACGCCCTTACGGCGCTCGCCGCGGGTCACCATGGCGCGCGGGTACACGTCATTGACGGTAATCGCCAGGTACGGGTACGACTTATCGTCGCGGAACGCAATGTTGAAGCGCGGCGAAAACTCCTTAATCCAGGTGTATTCGAGCTGCAGGGACTCCATCTCGCTCGCCACCACGGTCCACTCAACGCTCGCCGCCGTATGCACCATCGCGTAGGTCTTCGGGCTCAGCGTCTGCGGGGACGCAAAATAGTTGTTGAGGCGGTTGCGCAGGTTCTTCGCCTTACCCACGTAGATGACGCGGCCGTCGGCATCGCGGAAACGGTAAACACCCGGGTCGGTGGGGATTTCGCCGGGGGCGGGGCGGTAGCTGGAAGGCTCTGCCATGGGTACTTGCGCCTCGCTCTACTGGGCTTTCTACTGGACTTTCTGCGGGGTTGCCGCTGCTGGGGCTACCGGGGGCATCCCAGGCTCGCGCATACGACAAACCGCGCATCCTGCACCCATCTCCCCCAAAGCGCGGGGTCGGTGCGTGAATGCGCGGTTTAAGTCTACGCGGTATAGGCGGCGAGTGCCCTAGCCTGCGTCACGTGCGGCTGAGGGCGAAACGTTGTACTCATGCTTTCGCGCCTGACCGGACAGCTGAGCAATCTCATCCATGATCGTGTCGGTGGTGACGCGGCGCTGCTTGCCGGTCATCTTCTCACCGGTCTTCTCAAAGTAAAGCGGCTTGCCCACACGAATCGTGAAGCGGCGCGGGTAAATCATGTTCGAGCCGGGCTTCTGCAGGCGGTCGGTGCCAATCAGACCAACCGGAACCACGGGCGCGCCGGTCATGTGCGCCAGCCACGCCACACCAATCTTGCCGCGGTACAGGTAGCCGTCGCGGGAGCGGGTGCCCTCGGGGTAAATGCCGAAGACCTTACCCTCCTGTAGCTTCTCCAGGGCAATGTCGAGCGCCTTGAGCGATTCGGAACGGTCGGAGCGGTTCACGGGAATAATATCCACGGCTTCGAAGAATGCCTTCATCATCTTGCCGCGCGGGCCGGGGGTGTTCACGTACTCAGCCTTGGCGAGGAACGCCACGCGGCGCGGCATCATGGCGGAAATAATGATGGAGTCCAGGAAGGACAGGTGGTTGGAGGCGACAATCACCGGGCCGGTGGCGGGGAAGTTTTCGAGTCCGGTCACGCGGGCGCGGAAGACGGTGCGTAGGATTCCGGTGACTGCTTTCTGGGTGGTTTTGTAGAGAAGCACGTGAACTCTCCTGAGGTGCCGATAGATTGCGGGCTGTGGCGGCGGTCCGCCGTGGATGCGGGGTGAGCGACCCCTTCAGAATATACGCCGCCAAAGAGCACAAAATCTGTACTGCGGTAACCTGTGCCGCAAAAAATTTGTACTGTGTTTAGTAGCGTCGGGTTTTATTATTCCACACCCGAGTGTAGGCACGTGAGGGGTGCCGCGCTCCCCTTCCACATGCTGGGATGCGCCTCCCACCCAGGTTCCTGCGAGTGCCCCGATTGAGGGAGTCTGCGCAGCTTCCACCCCGGCGCCTCCTCCTCTGTTACCGGCGGGGAAGTAGCGCGGAAGCTAAGGATTCAACCTCAACGTAATATTTCAGGTTTTCCGCCTTATGATTACTGATTTCCCCGCCAAATAGCCGTGTCACATTATGACGCTACGTCAGCAAAGTTTCGTAAATACGCATTTAATATGCAAAAATGAGAGCAGGGTGGGCTGTCGCACCTCCCTCAAGGACGATTCACCCTGAACATAGTGAGCCGCCCCTCCAGCGGATGTGCGTCGGAACCACTCCACCTACACAATCCACGCACACTGGAGACATACACTATGGCTACAAAACCCGTCTCGCGTGCGCAGGCAGCAAAGATTGCCCGCCGCTCAGACACGGTCGGTGCCTATGCCGGAAAAGGCTGGGTACAGGCTGTTGCGTTTGTGATGCTCCTGGGCTTCACCATCATGGCAGTCCTTGCAATGCGCACCTACGCACTCTCCATGCCGCTCCCCGACAAAATCGTCGGCAACGACGGCAAAACTATCGCAACCCAAGAACAGATTCTGCACGGTCAGGAACTGTTCCAGGGACGCGGCCTGCAGCAGTACGGATCCGTTCTGGGTCACGGTGCTTACCTCGGCCCCGACTACACTGCAGAATACCTGCGCCTGACCACAGATGCTGCCGTCAAGGAGTACCGTGAACAGGGCAAGCAGGACCCCCGCGAGCTCGTCAAGAACGAGTGGCGCAAGGAGAACAAGTACGACGAGCAGACTAAGACCATCACCTGGTCCGCTGGTGAGACCAAGGGCTACCAGCTCATGCTCAAGCACTACCGTGAAACCCTCATGAAGGGTGACACCTCGCAGGGCCTGTTCCCCAACGCCATTAAGAACGACGAAGAACTGCACGACCTCGTCGCATTCTTCGGCTGGACCGCATGGGCATCGGCGGCAGACCGCCCCGACCAGCCCTACTCCTACACCAACAACTGGCCCTCCGAACCCAACGTGGACAACAAGCCCACCGCGGATCTGATGGTCTGGTCGGCACTCTCCCTGATTGCCCTCATTGGTGGTACCGGTCTGATGTTCGCCATCTACGGCCGCTGGTCCCGCGCTATCGGCTGGCACGCGGAAGAGGCACCCGTCCTCGACTTCCGTCAGCCCGACGAAGTTCGCCTGACCCCCTCGCAGAAGGCAGCCTGCCTGCTCTTCGCAACGATCCTGGTGCTGTTCCTGCTGCAGGCTCTGGTGGGTGCACTCACCGAGCACTACCGTGAAGAACTCACCGGCTTCTTCGGAATCGACATGGGCCAGTTGCTGCCCTACACGGTATCCCGAACCTGGCACCTTCAGCTCTCCCTCTTCTGGACCGCAGGCGCGTTCCTGGCGGGCGGTATCTTCATCGCCCCGCTGATTACCCGCCGCGAACCCAAGAAGCAGGGTCTGCTCACCTACGTTCTCATCGGCGCCGTGGTCTTCGTGGTCCTCGGCTCGCTGCTGAACGAATGGTTCTCTCAGAAGGGCCTCATCCCCAAGGAATTTACCGGCTTCTTCTCGCAGCAGTGGGAGTTCCTGGACCTGCCGCGATTCTTCCAGATCCTGCTCACCGCGGGTATGTTCATCTGGATCGTCATCGTCTGGCGTACCCTCTCCTCCCGTCTGAAGGGCTCGAAGAAGACCTCCCTGCCGTGGCTGTTCCTCTTCTCCGGCCTCGCCATCCCCATGTTCTACGCGGTCGGCCTGCTCGCAGGTCAGCGTACCCACGTGACCGTCGCCGAATTCTGGCGCTTCTGGGTGGTTCACCTCTGGGTGGAGGACTTCCTCGAACTGTTCACCACCGTCATGGTGGCGTACATCTTCGTGCTGCTCGGCGTGGTCCGCGAGCGCATCGCGATCTCCATCATCATGATGGACGCCGTGCTCTACTCCGTCGGTGGTGTGATCGGTACTCTGCACCACACCTACTTCGTCGGTACCCCCTCCGAGCAGATGGCATTCGGTGCGTTCTTCTCGGCTGCTGAGGTTATCCCGCTGACCTTCCTGACCGTTGAGGCGTGGGGCTTCATGCAGCTGGGTGCTCGCCAGTACTCCAACCGCACCAAGCCTTTCCCGCACCGTTGGGCTGTTATGTTCCTGATTGCTGTGGGCTTCTGGAACTTCCTCGGCGCGGGTGTGTTCGGCTTCCTGATTAACCTGCCGATCGTGTCCTACTTCGAGATTGGTACGGCGCTGACCGCAAACCACGCACACGCATCCATGATGGGTGTGTACGGTATGCTCGCGATTGCGTTCGCGGTGTTTGGTCTGCGCTACCTGCTCCCTGAGGACAAGTGGCCTGAGAAGGGTCTGAAGTTCTCCTTCTGGACCCTGAACATTGGTCTGCTGTGGATGTCCTTCATCTCGCTGCTGCCGCTGGGTATTGCTCAGCTGTACAAGTCCGTGGGTGAAGGCTACTACGAGGCTCGTTCCTTCGCGTTCATTCACGACGGCGCTTCCGCCGTGATGGGTTGGATGCGTATGCCCGGTGACGTCATCTTCCTGGTCGGCATCATCCCGCTGATCAAGCTGGCTCTGCTGGCTCTCCAGGCCATCTTCTCGAAGAAGGGCAAGGAGACCGTCCTTGAGCTGCCCGAGCCGCCGCTGTACGAGGTGGTTGAGGACGCTCGCATCGCAGAGTTCGCCGGCGCGAAGGCTGCCGAGGAGCTGCCCGAGCAGACCAGCCCCTACCGTAGCGATCGTCGAGGCTAACCATGCCTGAGCAGATTGCTGGAGTTTCTTTCCTCGTGTGGCTGGCCTGCGTGTACGCGCTCGGCCTGGTCGCCGTGGGTTGGGGCTTCGATATTCTCGCTAAGCGCACCAGTCAGCGCATGGTGGCGGCGCGAACCTTCGGGTTCACCTACCACGAAGAGAGCGACGCATGGCTATGCCCCGAAGACCAGTGGCTGTGGGCTACTGCCTTCGACTCGGATAACCGAGTGATGCGTTACCGCGCCAAGCCCAGCGTGTGCAACACCTGCCCGATTAAGGACAGCTGCACCGTCTCGGCGAACGGCCGCGAGCTTACCCGTGAAGTGGACGAATGGCCCTACTCCGAGTCGGGTCGTTTCCACCGCGGGCTGGCGGTTGCCGTATCGCTGCTGGGTGTGGTCACCCTGATTGGTGCCGCCATCGTCTGGCACTCCCCGCTGGAGCTTCTGGTGGAGGGTGCCGCCGCGGTGGTCTGCCTGTCGCTGACCTACCCGCTGGCTGTGAAGCTCATGCGTTCCCCCGCGAACTTCGAGAACGATCCGAAGCATATTCACGCATCCACCGCTGATGAGTCGGTGAACGTGAAGATGGATCGTTTCGCGGCGAAGTGGGGTGGCGTTTCGAATGAGCGTAAGCGCCGTACCGATCAGGCACGCAAGCAGATGATTGCGGATGCAACCCTGCCGGTTCGTACCTCTGCCCTCGACCCGGACCGCCCCGCATGGAGCGGTACCGGCACCTCGGTTAAGCGACTGCACAAGACCACGAACGAGGTCTTGCAGGAGCAGAACCTGGCTGAGGTTGAGGCCGCGGAGGAAATGGCGAAGAAATAGCGCTGCATAGGTTTTTCCGTTCCGGCGGCTGACCGGCTGGCTGGTCCCGTCTGTTAGCTTCGGCGGCTACCCCGTGTGGATTTCTCTTTTGAGTTTTCCATGCGGGGTACCGCCGAGGCGCCGACCACCGCATGCCACCGGAACGGAAAATTCCCCTCCCTAAACTCCCACACACAGCCCGGTACCGGGCAACCCCTACTACACACCCCTACTACCTGCACCGTATGAGGCGCGGGCAGGTGGGCACACATACCGTCCTCCCCCAATACTTGTGAAGGAAAACCATGGATCCCGTCACTTTGGCAACTATCCTCATCCCAGTTGCCGTCATTGTTCTTTTTATTCTGATTCGTATGTTCCGCGTCATCCCCGAATACGAGCGTGGCATCTCCTTCCGCTTCGGTCACCTGCGTTCGGAGCTGAAGCCCGGCCTGAACGTCGTCTTCCCCCTTGTTGACTCCCTGCAGCGCGTTGATATGCGTGTTATCACCCTGACCATTCCCCCGCAGGAAGTCATCACCAAGGACAACGTTCCCGCCCGCGTGAACGCCGTGGTCCTCTTCCGCGTGACCAACGCCAAGAACGCTGTGCTTGAGGTTGAGAACTACCCGATTGCCACCAGCCAGATTGCGCAGACCACCCTGCGTTCCCTGCTCGGTCGCGTTGACCTGGACACCCTGCTCGCACACCGCGAGGACCTGAACGAGGACCTGCGTTCCATCATTGGTTCGCGCACCGAGCCGTGGGGTATTCAGGTGGAGCTCGTCGAAATTAAGGACGTTGAGATTCCCGAGGCTATGCAGCGCGCCATGGCTCGTGAGGCTGAGGCTGAGCGTGAGCGCCGCGCAAAGATCATTTCGGCACGCGGTGAGCTTGAGGCTTCGAGCGAGCTGAAGGAAGCGTCCGACATTCTGAGCCAGTCCCCCGCCTCCCTGCAGCTGCGTTACCTGCAGACCCTGCTGGAGCTGGGTGCCGACCAGAACTCGACCGTGGTCTTCCCGCTGCCCATGGACGTGATTGGCCCCCTTATGGGCGCGCTCAAGGGCGAAAGCAAGTAGGCTACTCCCCTTCCCTGATGTACTAGCCTGAAGTACCCGCCGCGGCGGCTGACCCGCAGCGGTGAACATAGAAATATCCCGTGCAGATGAGAGTATCTGCACGGGATATTTCTATGCGGGATTCATACGCGAAACGCTTTCAAACCGAATGCTTTCAAACGGAGCCCCGGGAATAAAACCCGGGAGGAAAACCCGGGAGGAAGGCGTTTGGCCCGCCGCGGGGGTTGGATGAGGTGGTTGCGGCGGGCCAAACTTTCCTAGGTCGGCTACACACCGTAGAGGTGCGGGCGCGGCAGGTACATCAGCCAGTTGGGTGAGGGGCCGGAATCCTACCGCAAACGGTTTTCACCGACGCCTTAAGCATAACCGGCACACACCCCGAACCGGCGGCAGTCTGAGTGAAGCATCAATCACCCATCTCGCGCCATGCCGGGGCGGTATTCAGCTCGAAACCGGCACCTAAAGCATCAGTACCTAAAGCACCTGCGAGCTGGCTACAACGCAACCCCTAGCGCGGCGCCCGTCAGCTAGCGCAGCGCCCAGCAAACTAACGCAATGCTCGGTGCGCCTGGTCAAAGAACTCACGCTCGTACACGCACGCCGACAGGTACGCCCGCGCCGCACGCACACGCTGAGCCGGTGAAGCCGCCTCAAACGCACGCTCCACCTCCGCGAGGCTACGCGCCACCTCCGCGGCGAACTCTTCGCCACCGTACATGCTCAGCCACTCCGCGTACGGGTGGTCCGCGTGATTCTGCGAGGAGAGCACAGCGCCCACCTCTTCGTACAGCCAGTAGCAGGGCAGGATTGCCGCGGCACCGACCACGTAATCATCACCGGCGGCGGAGGCACGCAGGAAATTCGTGTACCCCATCGTAATCGGCGAGGGACCACCCAGACGCGCACGGTTCGCCAACCAGCCCTCGTGCAGCTGCGATTCAGCGGCAATCGCCTCGTGCGCACCGGCAGCCCAGTGCACCTGCGCCTCAGCGGTATCAGCACGCGCCGAGAGAGTCGCGAGCGCACGCGAATAGTCGCGCAGATAGAGGGCGTCCTGGTCCAGGTAGAAGGCGAACAGGTCCTCGTCGAGGGTGCCGTCACCAAGGGCACGCACGAAGGGCAGGTCTAGGATCTGGTGCCAGGTTTCGCCACCGGCTGCCCAGAGGGCGGCGGTCCAAGGACCGGCAGGCTTGACGACGGCTTCACCGGCGGGCATCGGGCTGACCGGCAGCAGACGCTCCGGGCTGGTGCCGTCCAGAGTATTGCCCTCGGAGTCGGTGGTGGCGAGCAGGTGAGGCCACGGGTACGCGGAGGCGGCAGCCTCCAGACGGCGGGCACGGGCGGCGTGATCCACCGGGCCGTGGCCCTCACCGGAGCCGACCTGCAACCCGGCACCTGCGGCGATGGATTCGTGGAGCCAGCGGGTGCTCCACTGCAGGGCGCGGTGGGTGTCTTCGCTGGTCAGCTGCTGGTCTGCGGTGCGCTCTATGGCTTCCGTGTGCCCTGCGGCTTCGGCGTGCTGAAGCAGTTCCACGCCCAGGCGGGTTGCCAGCGAGGAGGACAGGGAGCATCCGGTGCCGTGCGTATTACGGCTCTCCAGGCGCGGGGTGCGCACGTGCGTGCAGGTGCCATCCGGGAAGACCGCGGTGTTACCGGCGTCCTGACCGCACAGGTGGCCGCCCTTCACAATCACGGTGGTTCCAGTCGCCGCCGCAAGGTTCGCCGCCTGCTCATGCGCCTCATCAAAGGTCTGGGCGGGCTCCTTCTGGCAGAGCACGGCAAGCTCCGGAATGTTCGGGGTAATCACATCCACGAGCGGCACGAGGTCGCGCAGCGCCTGCTCCGCCTCCGCCTGCAGCAGGCGGTCACCGCTAGAAGCAATCATGACCGGGTCGAGCACGACCACGGGCACGGGGTGCTCACTCAGCCAGGTGCTGACGGTACGGATCGTGTCCGCGTCGCCGAGCATGCCGATTTTCACGGCGTCAACGGTGACGTCATCAAAAACGGCGGCAAGCTGCGCGGTCAAAAATTCCAGGGGCGGGGTGAATACTTCGCGGACTCCGCAGGTGTTCTGGGCGACCAGTGAGGTGGTCACGCACATGCCGTAACCGCCGGATGCGGTAATGGACTTGAGGTCCGCCTGAATACCCGCACCGCCGGAGGGGTCGGTTCCCGCAATGGAGAGAACCCTCGGCACCCTAGAGGTCCCAGGTGCCCCGGGAGTTCCGCAGGCGCTCGCGCCGGGTACAGGGTTGGAGGGGGTGGAGGGTGCGCACGCGGGCGCAGTAGGCTGCTCTGCCATCATCGATAATCCCTTCGCTAGTTCGAACTAGAGCAGGTTCAATGGGTGATTCTCTCAGCCTTGAGTGTTCTGACGCCGTTTCGTGCGCCCGCTGTGCCGTATGCCCCGTATACCCTTCATTGGGCTGGTGTTGGGCGGGTTGCGGGCGTCTCAAGGCACCCCATATCGCTCTGCCAGGTTATCACAACGATTCTCAGGAGCTGAAAGTTTTGCGGGCGGCAAGTGAATCTCTCCGAAATTTTCGTTTGAGCATTGCGGTACTGCACCGCCACTCCGGCCCGGGTTTTCCAGCGCAGGTTTCAGCACACGCCCCACCCAAAACTCGCCCATTAAAAGTCTGTTAAAAGGCAATGCCCGGCACCGCTTTAGACGGTACCGGGCACTATCAGCCGGGCATATCGCCGGACATATCCACCGGGCTTAGGCTAGAGGGCTTAGGTCAGGGCGAAAATCTCTGCCGGTGAGCCCTCCGCAATGATCCTGCCCTCGTACAGCAGGACCGCGCGGTCAGCCAGGGAGGCGATACGCGCATCGTGCGAGATAATCAGCACCGCACGGTTCGCCAGAACGGCACGCAGAGACTCGGTGGCGTCCGCGAGTTCCAGCTGGGTGGTGGACTCATCCAGAATCACGGCGTGCGGGTCAGCCAGCACAATACGTGCCAGCGCCAGCTGCTGAATCTGGTCGCGGGTCAGAGGCGAATCCGCGCCGCTGACGACGGTCTCCATGCCCTGCGGCAGGTCGCGCCACCAGCGGGCACCGACAGCGTCCAGCGCCTCACCCATCTGCTCGACGGTTGCATCCGGCACGACCACCGTAAAGTTATCGGCGAGAGTACCGAAGAAGACGTGTGCTTCCTGGGTGCAGACTAGCAGACGCGGGCGGCCGTCGGCGGCGGCATCGGTCGGGAAGTCGCCGTGACCCACCGGGCGACCCATCACGCTGATGGTGCCGTCCAGGGCGGTCAGCGAACCACCAATCAGACGCGCCAGGGTAGTCTTACCCGAGCCGGAGCGGCCCACCAGGGCGAGCGCCTCACCGCGACGAATCTTCAGGGTGATGTCTTCCAGAACGAGGGCGTCCGGCGAGTAGCCGTACGAAACCTGGGAGCAGTCAATGGCGTACTCCGGGTTCTTCACGGCTTCATCAGACACGGCGGCGAAGGCTTCAGCACGGTGCTTCGCACGCGCCTCACGCTGCTTCTTCGCCAGGGACACCACACCGAACACGCGGCCCATGTTCACGAGCATGATGCGCAGGTTGCTGACGTGGTGATTCAGCATGTCGGTGAGGACTCGCAGGCTGAACACCATGACCGAGGCGGTCGCCACAGCACCCCAGCTTGCCCAGCCGAAAGCCACGCAGGCGGCACCCCAGAGCATGCACAGAATCGTGGGCATCCAGGAGTTGATAGCGTCCACGGTGAAGTACAGCTGGCGGATGCGCACCATGCCCAGCTGCGCGCCAAACAAACGTTCCTTGTTCTCAGCGGAGAAAACCTCTTCACGGGCGGCGTGAACGCCCAGCTCGCGAATCGTGGAGGTGCCGCGAATGTTCTCGGTCAGCACGCTGTTGAGGTCACTCACACACTCCTGGGCGGTCTGGTTGCGTGCCGCCATGAGCGGTAGCATCTTCGACATGATGAGGGCAAGACCGGCAATCATGGGCAGCATAATCAGACCCATTGCGGGGCTCACAAACGCCAGGGAAATCGTGGAGATAACGAAGTACAGCACCACGTAGATTGCACCGAGAAGGTCTGTGCTGACAGAGCTTGCTGCCGAGGACAGGTCGTCGGTCACGCGGGTGAGCAGGTCGCCGCTGCCGGCTTCTTCCACGGTGCGTGCATCCAGGTCGAGGGTGCCGTCGAGGGTGTCCTGGTTGGTGTCGCGGGTAACGAGTGCACCCAGTCGCGCAGCACTGTACGAGGAGACCATGAGGGTCACCGCCTGCACGATGAACGCCACCAGGATAATCAGGATCGGCTGCCACGGGTAGCTGGAGAACTTGCCCGCCACCACGTCGTCCACGGTGGCACCAATCTGCAGGGGCACCACCGCACCCATGAGGGTGCTGACCATGTAGATGACGAAGGTGTAGAGGGCTCGCCCCTTATGCGCCGCGAGGTAGCGCCACATGCGGCGCGCCACGTAGGCGGGGGTTTCGATGGGAAGCTGCTTTGCCATGCTAGTTCACCTCCTGATTCTGAGTGGTTGAGGGAGTTTCCGAGTCGGCGGCTGGGTACCCGTCGCGTTCCATGCGGCGGGTCGTCTCCGCGGTCGTGGAGACAACGTAGACCTGCTCCAAATCCTGCAGCAGGCCGGGGTAGCCGACAGGCAGGCGGTCGCTACCAACCTGGGTTTCCATCGCGTCGTAGATGTAGCGCTGGCTGGGTTCGTCCACGGAGTTCAGCGGCTCAGTCAGGATGAGCACCTGCGCATCCTGTGCGAGTGCGCGGGCGAGTGCCAGACGCTGACGCTGACCACCGGAGAGGTTCGCGCCCTCAGTGGTGATGCGGGCAGCGAAGTAGTCTTCGGGGTTACGTCCGCCCAGTCGGTAGGCGATTTCGCGGGAGTCGGTAATCTTCAGCAGCTCCTGGTCCTTTGCCTGCGCCAGCTCCTCGTCGGGGTTCGGCACGGTGCCCAGGCGCAGGTGCTCCTGCAGGGTTCCCGCAAAAATCATGGGGTTCGGTTCGCTCAGCAGCACGCGGCGGCCGGAGGCGTCCTTGAGGTCCTCTCCCCCGCGGCGCAGGGTGCGGGCGAGCGCCTCGGCGTAGTCCTGCGCGGTGAGGTTGTAGTCGCGCGGGTTGACGTACACGATGCGCGGGTTGCTGGCACCGGCGGGGGCGACGGGTACGGGCACCTCAAGGGTGCTCGCCTCGACCGCCTGTTCGGCGCGTGCCAGCTGCGCCATTTCTTCGTCGGTACGCGGCTTCTTCAGCACGCCCTGGCGTACGCCCGCGTGACCTTCGAGGCGGGCGATTTTGGCGAGCGCAATCTTGGCGTAGCGCCATTCCGTCAGGAAGTTCTGGGTAATCCAGATGGGGCCGCCCATCATCGAGATAATGGAGGCGACGGTCACCAGGGACGCGGCGGGGGTGTCGGAGACCCAGCGGCCGTTTTCGACGTGGCCGGTGAGAGCGAAGCCGATGCCGAGCAGGGTCACGGCACCGCCGAGTAGCGCGCGGATGAGGTACATCCAGCGGTGCGTCTTTTCGTAGCGCATGTAGCTATCGAAGACTTCGTCGGTGCCGCGGTGGTAGCGTTCACGCATCTGCTCTTCAGCGCCCAGGCCGGCGATGGTGCGCAGACCGGTGGCGATGTCGGAGGCGCGTGAGGAGGCTTCGCCGTCTTTCTCGCGGTAGTCGCCAATCTTGGATTCGAGGAAGGACGAGTACCAGGCAATCACGCCGACCACAATGAGCGTACCGATGAGGGTAACGACCGCGGTGACGGGGTTGATGAGCCAGAGTTGCACGGCACCGAGGGATGCGATGATTATGGCCTCGACGAATAGCGGCAGTGAGAAGTAGACGTTGGTAACACGTCGTACGTCTTTGTTCATAACGGTGACTGCTTCACCCGCGTCAACGGTTGTGCGGGTGCGTCCCATGAGCCGGTTAATGTAGGCGCGCCAGTCGCGGCCGAGTTCCGCGCTGAGGGTCATGGAGGTACCCCAGCCGAAGAACTCGTTAATCACGATGAAGGTGATAGCGGCGACGACGACCCAGAACATGGGCCAGGCGTCGGGGGCTTTGCCAGCGATGTGCTGGTTGATGAATTGACCCACCATGACGGGAATCAGGATTGCGCCGATGCCTGCGGTGGTTTCTCCGAGGATGGGGATTACCCAGCGGTGCCAGGGGTATTTGTGTCCGGGCGCGGTGACTCGCAGGGCGAGGCGCTTTTTGAGGGCTTCTTCTTCAGCCTTGCGCAGTTCGCTGCCGGTTATTTCCGGTGCAGCTTTTTTCTGCGCGGCTTTTTCCTGCGTGGTTTTGTTATGCATGGATTCTTCATGCGTAGCTTCTTCACGCGCAGCGTTTTCTTGTGCCTTGTCAGCGTTGTATTCAGTCATTCAACGTCTCTCCTTTCTCTTACCCTATTCCTTTATCAATGTGGCACGCAACACTATGAGTGTGTCAAGTGGGGCGTGTCGTTATTTTGTGCAACGTATCTGGGGTGTGTATCAACCGCGCAATGTAAGCCGGCATCAATCGGCGGACTTGAACCTACGCGGTCATTTATGCGGTCTGGCGCCCTGCGGCATAGAACCCGACGGGGTGTAGCCCTACAGCCTGGCGCCCTACGGCATGGAGCCCTGTGCGTTCAACCTTCTGAACGCAGACTTTCTGAGTGCGGGGTCGTGCATCGCTGCACCTAGCCTGCACCTAAAGCGCTTTGTTCTACCCTACCTGAACTTTGTGGTTTCCCGCATTAGAGCACGCGCCTTCGCGCCCCTGCCGAGTTGTTCCCTCGTAACGATAACGCCCCCGCGCCCGCCCTATTCCCGATAGACTGGAATTCTCATGAGTATTTTGAATTTTCTTTCTCCCTCGCTGGGCGAGAACCCCGGCGACTACAATCGACGCGATTTCAAGGGTAACCCCCTCACCGCCGAAGAAATCTATGAGGCGTTCACCGAGTGGATTTCGACCCGCGGCATGACCCTGTACCCCGCGCAGGACGAGGCTGTTCTGAGCATTGCCGCCGGGCATAACGTGGTGCTGGCAACCCCGACCGGTTCGGGTAAGTCCACCGTGGCTGTTGCCGCGCATTTTACGGGTCTGGCAACCGGTCAGCGTTCCTACTACACCGCCCCCATTAAGGCGCTGGTGTCTGAGAAGTTCTTTGACCTGATCAATATTTTTGGTGCCGAGAACGTGGGCATGATTACCGGCGACTCCGCCATTAATACGGAGGCGCCGATTATCTGTTGCACCGCGGAGATTCTCGCCAATATTGCCCTGCGCGAGGGTAAGGATGCGGACCTCTGCCAGGTCATCATGGACGAGTTCCACTTCTACTCCGACCCGCAGCGCGGCTGGGCGTGGCAGCTTCCCCTGCTGGAGCTTCCGCAGGCGCAGTTCCTGCTGATGAGCGCGACCCTGGGCGATACGACTCGCTTCCAGGAGGAGATGACGGCGCTGACCGGCCGTGAGAGTGACCTGGTGGCGCATTCTGAGCGTCCTATTCCGCTGCATTTCTACTACTCCACCACCCCGGTTCAGGAGACGGTGCAGGAGCTTGTGCAGACCAAGCAGACTCCGGTCTACATTGTGCATTTCTCGCAGAAGGCGGCGCTGGAGCAGGCGAACGCACTGCTGTCGGTGGCTATTGCTTCGAAGGAAGATAAGGAACGCATTGCCGAGCTGATTGCGAAGTTCCGTTTCGGTCCGGGCTTCGGTAAGGCGCTGAATAAGCTGGTGCGTGCCGGTATCGGTATTCACCACGCGGGCATGCTGCCCAAGTACCGCCGCCTCGTGGAGCAACTGGCTCAGGAGGGTCTGCTCAAGGTCATTTGCGGTACCGACACCCTGGGTGTGGGCATCAACGTGCCGATCCGTACCGTGCTGATTACGGCGCTGTCGAAGTTT
>ERZ773211.45-NODE-45-length-37834-cov-4.96143_pt1 | contig 37834 bp, 36 predicted proteins | sample MGYA00511914_ERZ773211 | MGnify/ENA primary metagenome ERZ773211 (study PRJEB29015, sample SAMEA2738163) | human oral metagenome | biome: human oral; feature: human-associated habitat; material: saliva | place: China | collected 2242 ...
ACAATTGTGTAAAATTTTCTCATTCCCAGGAGGGATTGCATCACATGCTGCTCCTGAAACTCCTGGTTCTATTCACGAAGGTGGAGAATTAGGTTATTCATTATCTCACGCAACAGGTGCTATCTTAGATAACCCTAACGTAATTGCTGCTGCAGTTATCGGAGATGGAGAAGCAGAAACAGGCCCATTAGCAGCTGGTTGGTTCTCAAACACATTCATCAACCCTGTAAATGATGGTGCTGTACTTCCAATTCTTTACTTAAACGGTGGTAAAATCCACAACCCAACAATTTTAGCTCGTCGTACTGATGAAGAATTAACTCAATTCTTTAACGGTTTAGGATGGGATCCAATTTTCGTTGAAGGAACTGATCCTGAAAAAGTTCACCCATTAATGGCTGAAAAATTAGACGAAGCAATTGAAAAAATTCAAGCAATCCAAAAAGAAGCTCGTGCTAAAAAAGCTGAAGAAGCAACAATGCCTCATTGGCCAGTATTAGTAGTACGCACACCAAAAGGATGGACTGGTCCAAAAGAATGGAACAGCGAACCAATCGAAGGTGGATTCCGTGCTCACCAAGTTCCAATTCCAGTATCAGGTGAATCAATGGAACATATCGATGCATTATTAGACTGGTTGAAATCATACCGTCCAGAAGAATTATTCGATGAAAATGGAAAATTAGTAGAAGAAATCGCTGCTATTTCACCAAAAGGTGACCGTCGTATGAGCATGAACCCAATCACTAATGCAGGGGTTGTAAAACCAATGGAAATTACTGATTGGACGAAACATGCAGTTGATACTTCAACTCCAGGTGCTATCCAAAAACAAGATATGATTGAATTTGGTAAATTTGCAGCTGACTTAGTAAAAGCTAACCCAGAAAACTTCCGTATTTTTGGACCAGACGAAACTAAATCTAACCGTCTAAACGAAGTATTTAAAGCAACAAACCGTCAATGGGTTGGTCGTCGTGATGAAAGCTATGATGAATGGATTTCACCAGTTGGTCGTGTAATCGATTCACAATTATCAGAACACCAAGCAGAAGGATTCTTAGAAGGATATGTATTAACAGGTCGTCACGGATTCTTTGCTTCATATGAATCATTCTTACGTGTAGTAGACTCAATGATTACTCAACACTTCAAATGGTTACGTAAATCTAAAACTCACGCTCCATGGCGTAAAAACTATCCATCATTAAACTTGATTGCAACATCAACAGTGTTCCAACAAGACCACAATGGATATACTCACCAAGATCCAGGTTTATTAACTCACTTAGCTGAGAAAAAACCAGAATTCGTACGTGAATATTTACCAGCAGATACAAACAGCTTGATGGCAGTTATGGCTGAAGCTTTAAGTTCAGAAGATAAAATTAACTTAATCGTTTCATCTAAACACCCACGTCCTCAATTCTACTCAGTAGAAGAAGCTAAAGAATTAGTAAGCGAAGGATACAAAGTAATTGACTGGGCTTCAACTGTTAAAGATGGCGAAGAACCAGATGTAGTGATTGCTGCTGCAGGTACTGAACCAAACTTAGAAGCATTAGCAGGTATTTCAATCTTGCATAAACAATTCCCAGAATTGAAAATCCGCTTCATCAACGTTGTAGATATCTTAAAATTACGTTCTCCAAAAGTTGACCCTCGTGGTTTATCTGATGAAGAATTTGATAAATTATTTACAGCTGACAAACCAGTAGTATTCTGCTTCCACGGATATGAAGGTATGATTCGTGATTTATTCTTTGATCGTAACAACCACAATGTTTATATCCACGGTTACCGTGAAAACGGAGATATTACAACTCCATTCGATATGCGTGTTCTTTCTGAAATGGACCGCTTCCACGTTGCAAAAGATGCTGCAGTTGCTGTATATGGTGACAAAGCTAGCGAATTTGCTGCGAAAATGGATGAAACAGTGGAATTCCACCACAGCTATATCCGTGAACATGGTGAAGATATTCCAGAAGTAGTAAGCTGGAAATGGGAAAACGTTAATAAATAATAACGATTTTGATTGAATAGGGCAGTCGTCTGACGATAGATTTCTATCTGAGGGCGAGCCCTATTTTTGTAGATAAGTGAAGCAAGCTTCGAATTCGATATTTTAAAACGGAAAATATATTTATCGTATATTGACAAATAAAAGGTGGGTTTGCTAAGATATTCACACAAGTAAAGGGGAGTGAAAATGATGAGTAAAATGAAGTTTTTATTAGGTGCGATGGCGTTATCAACTTTTGTAGCAACAAACAATGTTCAAGCCGCTGAAAATGAAGGGATCATTTCAAAATGTGCAGTTGAAGAGAAAGCTCTTGTTAAAGGGAATGCACATGTACCTGTATCGAAGTGTGGACAACCATTTAGATATAGTACGCCTGAATGGAAAGTTGAAAAAGACGGCAGCAAAGTATTATATCGTGATGGAAAACGTGCGTTAAAATGGCAAGCGGTAGACAATACTTGGGTATTTATTGGGGATGACTTCAAACCTGTAAAAGGTTGGCAAGTATTGCCAGTTGTTCAACAAGGAATGATTAATGCTGTGGAAGGCGACGATATTTATTCGAGTGTACCAGATAAAGGGTATTTTTACTTTAATGAACAAGGCTATTTACAAGAAGAATGGGTATTTGATGATGGACATTGGTACTACATTCCAGAACGTGGTGTTGTTTCAAAAGGTTGGGTAGAAGTAAAAGATAAATGGTATTATTTCGATACATCTGGAAGAATGCAAACAGGTTGGAAAATGCTGAATGGAGTTTGGTATTACTTAAATGAATCTGGTGCAATGGAAACTGGCTGGGTTCAAGTAGATGGAAAATGGTATTACTTCAACACTTCAGGTAGAATGCAAACAGGTTGGGTGCAATGGAATGATGCTTGGTATTATTTTGCACCATCAGGCGAAATGAAGACAGGATGGGTTGAGTCATCTGGCAAATGGTATTTCTTAAAAGACAGTGGTCAAATGGCTGTTTCTGAAAAAACATCAGATGGCTATCAAGTAGATGCAACGGGAGCTTGGATTCGCTAGGAAAAGCAGTTGACAGTTTCAAGGATTGTCAGTATACTGATAACAATTAAATCGAGAGCAATGATCAAGCGCAGTAGAGACTAGCATCGGAGCAAAAAGAGAATTGTCGGTAGGTGCAAGACAATCCAACCTAGAATCGAAGTACACTTGAGAGCAAACTGTGACAAACAGCGTCTATCCGCGATAAGGATTTGAGAGGTAGTTTTTTAACTACAAAATGGGTGGTAACACGGCAAAGTCGTCCCTAATAGCTTTTGGGCTATTAGGGACTTTTTTTATTTGCTAGAAAACTGTGTAAGAAAATTGCAACAATATAAGGAGGATTTGTATGAATATTATTGATGATTTAATGTGGCGTGGAGCCATTAATCAAATGACAGATGAAGAAGGGTTGCGTCAATTAACGCAAGAAAAGGCAGTCTCACTATACTGTGGTGTGGATCCAACAGGAGATAGTATGCATATTGGACATTTAATTCCATTTATGATTTTACGTCGTTTCCAATTAGCGGGGCACCGTCCAGTCATTGTGATTGGAGGAGCAACAGGTTCCATTGGAGATCCAAGTGGCCGTACAAGTGAACGTGTTCTGCAAACAAAAGAACAAGTACAACATAATGTAGAAAAATTAACTGCACAAATGAAACGTTTATTCTTAACAAGTCAAGAAGACCAAGAAGCAGTTCGTTTAGTAAATAACTATGATTGGACAAAAGAATTATCATTATTAGACTTCTTGCGTGATTATGGGAAACATTTTAACTTAAATACAATGTTAGCAAAAGATGTTGTCGCAAGTCGTTTAGAAGTAGGGATTTCATTTACAGAGTTTTCTTACCAAATTTTACAATCGATCGACTTTTTACAATTGTTCCGTAAAGAAGATGTTCAAGTGCAAATTGGTGGAGCTGACCAATGGGGAAATATTACAGCCGGTTTAGAATTAATTCGTAAAGTGGAAGGAGCAGAAGCTCGTGCTTATGGATTAACAATTCCATTGATGCTGAAATCTGATGGTACTAAATTCGGAAAATCAGCTGGTGGTGCAGTATGGTTAGATCCAGAAAAAACAACTCCATATGAATTTTACCAATTCTGGTTAAACCAAGATGACCGTGATGTGATTAAATATATTAAATACTTTACATTCTTAGAAAAAGAAGAAATTGAAGCATTAGAAGTTTCTGTACAAGAAGAACCACATAAACGTCAAGCGCAAAAACGTTTAGCAGAAGAAGTGACACGTTTTGTACATGGTGAAGCAGCATTACAAGATGCCTTGAAAATTACAAATGCTTTATTCACTGGAGATGTTCAACAATTAAATGCGGATGAAATTGAACAAGGATTCAAAAATATGCCAACATTTGAAAGTGAAAAAGTAGAACAAAACTTAGCAACATGGTTAGTAGATTTAGGAATTGAGCCAAGCCGTCGTCAATCTCGTGAAGATATTCAAAATGGTGCCATCTCTATTAATGGAGAAAAAATTACAGATTTAGAACATGTTTGGACTCCAGAACAATCCTTTGAAGGACGTTTTGTACTAGTTCGTCGTGGTAAGAAAAAATATTTCTTAGTTAAATTAAAATAGTATCTAGTAAAAAGGTTAGAGAAATCTAGCCTTTTTTATGTTATTGCCATGAAAAATATGACAGATCAAAGGATTGAAAAGGCGATTATATCAGCTATAAAACGAAATGTTACAGTTTTGTTACAATGAAGATACAATTCTGCGAAAATTAACATAAGGCTTTAGTCCTATGTTATGATGATACCAGTCAAGATTATAAGCACTTTCATATAGTGCCTTTTATATAAATAAAACCGTTTGGAGGGAATCATTTGAATAAGAGGTTATTAACTTTCGTAGTAACAGGAACAGCGTTAGCATTAGGTACATTAGCACCTTCAGTAAACGCTCAAGATATTGATTCGCAAATTAACTCAGCAAATTCTCAAATTCAAAATTTAAATAATCAAAAACAAGCAGTAGCAGGACAAGTTGAACAATTATCTCAAGATTTAACAAATGTACAATCAAGAATTAATTCAGTTCAAGCAGAACAAGAAACTGCTAAAGCAAACTTAGAAGTATTAAAAGCAGAAATTTCAAAACTTGAAACATTAATTGCAGAACGTAATGAAAGATTAAAAGATCAAGCTCGTGCTGTACAAGTAAATGGAGCTCGTTCATATGTTGACTTCTTACTAAATGCAGATTCAATTACAGATGTAGTGAATCGTATTGGAGTAATTGTTGACTTAGTTGGTGCAAACCGTCAATTAATGCAAGAACAAGCTCGTGATAAAGAGCAAGTTCAAACAAAAGAACAAGCTCAAAAAGATAATTTAGTAAAACAAGAAGCAAATGAGGCACAATTACAAAACTTACAATCTGAGTTAAGTGCAACATTTAATAAACATAAAGCAACTTTAGCAAATCTTTCAAATGAAGAATTAGAAGCAATTGCAGCACGTGATGGCTTAGTTCAAGAAAAAGAAAGATTAGCAGCTGAAAAAGCTCGTGCAGATGCTGAAAAAGCAGCAGCACAAAAAGCAGCAGAAGAAGCTAAAGAAGCAATGTTGAAAGCAACAGAAGAAGCAGTTGCTAAAGCAGCAGCGACTCCTGCAGCAGCTACAGCATCAACTCCAGCTACAATTGCAGCGAAGAGTGAAGCAGCTTCAACACCAGCTAAAGCAGCAAATATCGTGGTAGGTGGCTCATTTGCAGCTCCAGACCCATCATTTGTAGCAGCTTTAAACGGTGGTTACTTCGGACAATGTACTTACTATATGTATAACCGTTTTGCTCAATTAGGTTCTCCAATTAGAACTACAGGATTAGGAAATGCAGCTGAATGGCCAGCAAACGCTGCAGCAGCAGGTTACGGAGTTTCTTCAACTCCTCGTGCAGGTACAGCAATTGTATTCCAACGCGGTGTAGGTGGAGCAGACCCTGTGTATGGTCACGTTGGATTCGTTGAACGTGTAAATGCTGATGGTTCATTATTCATCTCTGAAATGAACGTACAAGGTGTAAATGTTATTTCAACACGTACAATCCCAGCAAGCGTTGCAGCTCAAGCAACATATATTAACTTTGGATTATAATATGAATGAAGAATGGATTCCGTTAAGGAATTCATTCTTTTTTTGTAAAAAATGTTGATTTTTTTATAAAAAAAAGTTAAGATAAATTTATCGCTTTATTTAGTAAGTATTTGCTAAATAATCGACTCTCTAGACTAACGTTAACTTTCGCCGTGATTGACACCGAAGGCTAGCGTTTTTTTTTTTATCGTTTTTTTATGGAAAATGAGTTACAATAGGTAAAGTAATTAAGGAAAGTGAAAGGAAGTGAAACGATGGATACAGCTTTATTAAAAGAAAAAATTCAAAAGAAAAGTAAGGAACTTGGTATCGATAAAATCGGATTTGCTTCTGCAGCACCCTTTGATCATTTAGCTCAAGGAATGCAAGAATCTAAAGAATTAGGACATACAACAGGATTTGAACATCCAATTTTAGAAGAGCGAATTTACCCAGAGAAGATTTTTGATTCTCCTAAGACGATTATTTCAATTGCCCTTGCATATCCTACTTTACCAAGTCAGAAACCTGAACGTGTAAAAGGGGAGCGAAGAGGAGCTTTTGCGAGAGCTTCTTGGGGAGAAGATTACCATTTTATTTTATCTAGAAGAATGGAAGCCTTAATTGAGTATATTAAAAGTGAAGTGAATCAAGAAGATGTTGCGTTTAAACCAATGGTGGATACGGGAGAATTAATCGATGTCCGTGTTGCTGAACGAGCTGGTATAGGTTTTGTTGGGAAAAATGGTTTATTAGTAACAAAGGAATTTGGTTCCTATGTTTATTTAGGCGAATTAATTACGAATATTGAATTTCCAGTGGATACTCCAGTTGATTACGGTTGCGGAGATTGTACTCGCTGTGTAGATTTTTGTCCGACCAATGCTTTATTAGGAAATGGTAAAATGAATGCTCAACGTTGTTTGTCGTATCAAACACAAACGAAAGGCTTTATGCCGAAGGAATATCGTAAAAAAATGGGACATGTCATTTATGGTTGCGATATTTGCCAGCAAGTTTGTCCATATAACAAAGGAAAAGATTTTCATTTACATCCTGAAATGGAACCGTCTGTTGAAGAAACACATCCATTGTTAAAACCATTAGTGACGATTTCGAATAAGGAGTTCAAAGAACGGTTTGGAAAAATGGCTGGTTCATGGCGTGGGAAGAAGCCGCTACAGAGAAATGCCATCATTGCGCTAGCGAATTACCGTGATAAAACAGCTGTTCCTCTACTATTGAAAGTGATGAAGGAAGATATGCGCCCTGTTATCAAAGGAACGGCAGCTTGGGCTGTGAGTGAGATTATTAGTGAGTCGAGTGAAGAACTGATTCATTATTTTACAGAAATGTTAGAAAAAGCTCAAAAAGTTGAAGCGACAACGAAAGAAGAAGTAGACTTAGTTGTTGAATTAGAAGAAGCGATTCAAACATTGCACGAAAAATTACCAAAAAATCCTGAGGAGGGATCTTATGACGATTAATCATATTGTATTATTTGAACCACAAATTCCAGCGAATACTGGAAATATTGCGCGTACTTGTGCAGCAACGAATTCACCGCTACATTTAGTGGGGCAACTAGGATTTTCAACAGATGATAAGCATTTAAAACGAGCTGGTCTAGATTATTGGAATGATGTGGACATTACTTATCATGATTCGCTAGAAGCATTTATGGAGTATTTAGGCAATCGTCCTATTTATTTAATTACAAAATTTGCAAATCACACTTATGATGAAGTTGATTTGGCAAAGGATGAAGAGCAATTTTTTATTTTTGGAAAAGAAACAACAGGATTGCCAGAAGAATTTATGCGTGAACATGAAGAAAGTTGTTTAAGATTACCGATGAATGACACTCACGTTCGTTCCTTAAACTTGTCGAATACAGCAGCAATTGTTGTTTATGAAGCGTTAAGACAGCAGCAGTTTAAAGGCTTAGAATTAGTTCATACCTATGAACATGATAAATTAAAATAAGGAGACAGGCAGATGAAGAACATTCCTTTGTATTTATGGAATACGATTATTTATGCATTATGTACTCTTTCGTTTGCTTTACTAGCAGTGGTGGATAATAAATGGTATGCATTAGTCGCTGCTTTATTTGGAATTTCTAGTGCTTTTAATGCGTATCGATATGTTAAAGATAAACAGAAAAAAGAAGAGAAGTAATAGAGGTTGAGGATGAAAAATTTAACATACGCAATTATCACGGGAGTTATTGCAGTTGTACTGATTGCTTTAACGATTCTATATAAAAGATCACTTGTTGTTTTAGGAATTGTTTTTCTAGGACGCAGTGTAGACTACGCTTATAAATATTATCAGTATCGAAAAAACAAATAAATGATTAAATGAATAGAGATAAACGGACACAATCGTTTATCTCTTTTTTGTTGCTTGACAGTATGAAAAAAATGTATCAGAATAAAGCCATTAACGATTGTGAAGGAGGCTACCAATGATGGAAAAAGATTGGTGGAAAGGCAAAGTAGCTTATCAAATTTATCCAAAAAGTTTTAATGATAGTAATGGAGATGGAATTGGAGATTTAAAGGGAATTACCGAAAAACTCGATTACTTACAAAGTTTGGGAATTGATATTTTATGGTTGTCTCCTGTATATAAGAGTCCGTTTGTCGACCAAGGATATGATATTGCAGATTATTATGCGATTGATCCACAGTTTGGAACAATGGAAGATATGGAAGAACTAATTGCTGAAGCAAAAAAACGTGGTATTTCAATTATTATGGATTTAGTAGTGAACCACTGTTCTGATCAACATGAATGGTTTCAAAAAGCATTAGCAGATCCAGATGGCCCTTATGCAGATTATTTCTATTTTATTGAAAGTGAAAAAGAACCAAACAACTGGGAAACTTATTTTGGAGGCAGTGTGTGGGATAAAGTTCCCGGAACGAATAAATATTATTTACACTCATTCCATAAAGGACAACCCGATTTAAATTGGCAAAATCCTGTCGTACGTGAAGAAATTTATACAATGATTAATTGGTGGTTAGAAAAAGGAATTGGAGGATTCCGTATTGATGCCATTATTAATATTAAAAAGGATTTAAAATGGCGTTCATTACCATCTGAACAAGAAAATGGACTTGTTCCTGTTTATCATTCCTTAGAAAATGCTCAATCTATTGAACCATTTTTACAAGAAATGAAGGAAAAAACATTTGCGCGCTATAATGCTTTTACAGTAGGAGAAGTGTTTAATGAAACGGATGAAGAATTACATTTCTTTATTGGCGAAGAGGGAGTATTCTCGTCTATTTTTGATTTCAAACAAACGATTTTAGGACAAAAAGGAAATGGTTGGTATAGCCATGATTTACCTACTGCAGAAGAATTAAAAGATAGTATTTTCAAAGCGCATCGTCGTGCGGATTCTATTGGTGTATTATCAACTATTATTGAAAACCATGATGAGCCACGTGGAGTTTCTCATTATATTCCTGAAGGCGAAGTGACAGAAATTAGTAAAAAAGCTCTTGCCACAGTGCAAATGCTTCGTAAAGGAATTCCTTTTATTTATCAAGGACAAGAGATTGGGATGGAAAATCAAATTTTCGAATCGATTGATGAATTTGATGATATTAATACATTAAATGAATATAATGTTGCTAAAGAGGCGGGGCTAACGAATGAAGAAGCGTTGAAGGCTATTTCAAAATATAGTCGTGATAATGCTCGTACGCCAATGCAATGGAATGGTGAAGAGAAGTTAGGATTTACAACTGGAGAAGCTTGGCTTGTTTCAAAACAGCCACAAAGAGAGATTAATGTTGAGGCACAGGAAGAGAACCCACAATCTATCTTGAACTATTATAGAGCGCTAACTGCTTTGTATCGTGATGAAGTTTATGGATTAACCATTCGTGAAGGGAAATTTGTTCCTGTTTTAGAAGAAGTGAAAAACATGATTGCTTATGAGCGACATGGGGAAAAACGTGTGCTTGTATTAGTTAATTATCAAGCAGAACCTCAAACAGTAACTTTGTCAACGCCTGTAAGAAAAGTATTGCTAGCCAATATTCCAGCACAAATGAATGGACAAGGAGATCAACTTTCTCTTGCTGGCTATCAAGCGCTTGTCTGTGAATTAGAAGATTAATAGAGTGAAGAAAACGTTCTTTTTGAAAGAGCGTTTTTTATTATTCTTAAGAATGATTAAATAAGAAATATTCCTATATGAAAACGGGAACAACGGGTGTATAATAAGCGTAATAAAAAATAAAGAAACGTATTGACAAAAAAGGATGCTAGGTATATAGTTAGCTAAAAGAGTAACTAACCTATTCTTTTTTAAAAAGTTTTGAGGAGGAATGTATCATGGATACACAAAAAGTTGAACAATATGCAGGAGTTGTAAGAAAAGTTTCTACGGGATTAAAAGTTTGGAATATTATTGGGATTGTTGGGAATGCTTTTGCGGTATTGGGATTTATATTATTATTATTGCCAAATACTCAAGCAGAATTAGCAAAATTAAATAAACCAGATTTTAATACGGAAACGATTGGTTTGAGTGCAGCTATTGTTGTAATCTTTTTATTACTATGTATTTTTTCAACAATTTTATATCATAAAATTGGAAAAAGTGCGAAACAACAACAATTACCAGATAAGAACTTATTAAACTTTGCGATTGGAATTCATGCATTTTCAATTGTGTTACAAATTGTAGGTCAATTCATTAGCAAGGCAGGATTTGATTTCACTGCTTATATTGTCCCAGTCATTATTGCCGGATTACTAGCATGGGTATATGTAACCTACCAAAAATGGGAACAAGAAGTAACGAAATAATAAAAATGATGTGATTTTTAGCAGGTTGAAAACAACCGTTAGGAGGAATGAAACATGGATACACAAAAAGTTGAAAAATATGCCGGAGTTGTTAGTAAAATTGCTACCGGATTAAAAGTTTGGAATATTATTGGAATTTTTGCGAATCTCTTTGTATTAATTGGAGTAGCGTCTACTTTTGTTCCAAGTGTACAAGAAGAATTAGCAAAACAGGGTGTAGAACATAGTTCTGAAACAGCAGGAGTTGGAGTAGCAGTTTTCCTATTATTCTTCTTATTATGTATTTTTGCAACAATTTTATATCACAAAATTGGAAAGAGTGCTAAAACTCAAGCATTACCAGATAAGAATTTATTCTTTTATGTGATTGGAATTCATGTCTTTTCAATTTTAATGCAAATTGCTAATAATATTTTCAATCATCAAAAATTCAGTGTAACTACTTTTGTTATCCCAGCGATTATTGCCGGATTACTAGCATGGTTATATATGACATACCAAAAATGGGCACAAGAAGTAGCGAAACGTTAAGGAGAGTTATGAATGAGTAAAACATTAAAATGGAGCATGATTAGCGTAATGGTATTAGGAGCCGTTATTGTAATCGTATTAGGATTTTTGAAATTACGCTCTCCAGAAAAGAAAGAAGAACACCATTATACAATTATGGAGTTAACGGAACAGGAGCCCTTAGTATTAGATGGAAATATTGAAACGGCTAAAGAGCAAAGCTATCATGTGGATCCTCAAAAAGGGCAAGTCGCTCAAGTAAAAGTAACAGATGGCCAAGAAGTAGAAGCAGGCGATGTGTTATTTGAATATGATAATGAAACGCTTAGTGACGAAGTTGCCGATTTAAATCGACAAGTAAGTCGTCTAGTATCTGAACGTGATCATTTATATCAAGAATTAGAAACACAAAAAAATCGTAAAGCTCAAGCAAAACAAGAGTTAGAAAAAGAAGTCCCTGCTCAAAATCAACAAGGTGCTACGAATCAAACAACTCATGTAGGAGCTATGGATACAACAGCCTTTGACCAAGCAATCGAGGGTACTCAAAAAGCAATTCGTGATATGAATAATAATATTGAAGATGTGAATACAAAAATCGAACGTCTTTCTAAAAAAACAAGTTCAAGTGTAACGGCAGATATTGCAGGAACCATTAGCATTAATCCAGAAGGAAAAACAAATGTACAATTAGCCTTCATTAAAATTACAAGTAAAGACAGCGAAGCGAAAACAACAGTTTCTGAATATGATTATGAATCAGTTGAAAAGGGAGCTTCTGTAACAATCTATGTGAAAGCTCAAGATAGAGAGATTAAAGGGACGATTTCATTTGTTTCTACTGATCCGTCAGGAAGTGGTGCTAATCCAGTACCAGCTTTGCCAACTTCTCCAAGTGCAGCTTCTAGCAGTGGAGGTCATAGTGTTGCTCGTTATGATGTAATTGTAAAACCAGAAATTTCTCTTCCAAATGGATTTACTGTTCAAGTAAAAATCCCTCAAAAAGGATTAGTATTAACAGAACAAGCAATTCAAAAAGATGGAGAGCAAGAATATGTGTATTTATATGATAATGGGGTAGCTAAACGCAAAAATATTAAACGTGTGAAAAAAGGATTCCAATGGATTGTTCAAGAAGGATTAAGTATTGGAGATAAAGTGATTGCAAATCCAGATTCAGACATTACAGATGGAGCAGCGGTGTCTTCTACACAATTGGAAGAGTCGGTGAAGTCCCATGATTAAACTAGAACATATTCATAAATATTATAAAGTTGGAGATGAGCAGTTACATGTATTAAATGATGTGACGGTTCGTATTGCCCAAGGAGAATTTGTTGGAATAATGGGACCTTCGGGTTCTGGGAAATCTACCCTCATTAATATATTAGGATTCCTAGATTCTAAATATGAAGGAAAATATTCTTTTAATGATGAGTCTGTTTCCAATTTGAGTGATAATCAAATTTCCAAAGTACGCAATTCTACCGTTGGATTTGTTTTTCAAGATTTTAACTTAATTGAACAAGCAACAGTCGAAGAAAATGTTCGTCTACCTTTATTATATCATGGATTAACGCCTCGACAAACTCATTCAAAAGTAAAACAAGCTCTTGAAAAAGTAGGTCTGGGAGATAAATTAGAAAAATATCCTCGCCATCTTTCAGGTGGTCAAAAACAAAGAGTGGCAATTGCTCGGGCATTAGTGAATAGTCCAAAATTCATTATTGCTGATGAACCAACAGGAGCATTAGATAGTAAAACTTCTGCCAGTATTATGGATATTTTATATCGTTTAAATCGTGAAGATGGTGTAACGATTGTAATGGTGACACATGATCCGACTTTGACGAAGTATTGTTCTCGTGTTATCCATGTAATTGATGGTGTGATTCATGAACAAAAGGAGGGGATTCCACATGAAATTTAGTGTATTATTAGGATCCGCTCTGCATTCTTTAAAAGGAAATGCTCGTCGTACGATTTTAACGATGTTAGGAATTATTATCGGAATTGCAGCTGTTATTACGATTATGAGTCTTGGGAAAGGATTCCAAAAAATGGCTGTTTCAGGATTAGCTGGTGAAGATAATGGGAAAGTAACTGTACAATTTTTCTATCAACCTGATAATCCACAATCTGTTCAAAAAGTAGAAAAAGCTTTTTCAAAACAAGACCGTATTGGGGTAGAAAGTATTGAAGGAGTTTCGGGAACAGAAATTCCTGAAACAAAGGAACAAAATTATATTTTTGGTGTTTCGATTCCAACAAAGAAATCGACAGAACATGTTGTACTGGGGTTAGAAAAATCTGCAACAAAAGAATCTTTGACGGTTGGAGAAAACATTTCCCAAGTAGATATTGATGCGAATAAAAAAGTAGCGATTATTGATGAATCATTAGCGGAATTATTATTTTCTAGGCCAAAACAAGCGCTAGGACATGGGGTAACGATTGATGGAGAAGTGTACTATATTAAAGGGGTAAAACCAACGAGTAAAGTAGATGCTTTGCAAGCTATTTTTACTGGTGCAGATCCTTATAAAGCCGTCCATATTCCTTCTACCACTCATCAACATTATCATAAAAAAGAAGAAAATGTGAATGGGCTAAAAGTATTTGTTAAACCAGGCTATGTCGCAAAAGATGTTGCTAAAAAAGTAGAAACTCATTTGAATGAAGTGGGTTCAAAACATACTTCTGGAAAATATACTTTTATTGACGTAGCGGCTCAAATGGATATTATTGGAAAAGTATTAGATGGATTAACTTATTTTGTTTCAGCAGTAGCCGGAATTTCTTTATTCATTGCAGGTGTAGGCGTGATGAATATGATGTATATTTCAGTATCTGAACGTACAAAAGAAATAGGGATTCGTCGTGCAATGGGAGCTACTAAAGGTTCGATTCAACTACAATTTTTATTAGAAGGAATTATGATTACTTCTATTGGTGGAATTATCGGATATGTAACAGGGGTGTTACTTGCGATGCTGATTTCGAATTTCCTACCATTTAAAATTTATACCGACTGGACAGCAGTAGCTTTAACAGTTGGAGTATCTGTCTTTATCGGAATTGTATTTAGCGTATTTCCTGCTAAATCTGCTGCGAATAAAGATGTCATTGAAATATTACGTTAAAAGGTTGGAGAAACTCCAGCCTTTTTTCTTTGAAATGATTGAAACATGAAAGAGAAACTTGTACTATAGATATGGCAATAAAACAAAGAAAGAGGTGAGCGCATGAAGATTTCAGAAGGGGATTTTATATTTGAATTAAAATTTTTAGCTATCCATCCTCAAACTCACAATATTCAAACAGATGTTTTCTTACAAGTTTCTCATCAAGAACAAGCTTATCAAGAAGTAATCAACTTATTATCTGTAGCACAATTGGAAGAATGTCTGGAGGCGATGAAGAACTTATTAGAAAAAGGAGAAGAGTATTCTTCCGAGTTTGAACAATCCAGATTAGCAGTGTTATTAGAAAAAATAGAAGAAGAGTATGTCATGACATGGGTCATTGCTCCAGAAAATATTTTAACAACGGCTTCTCAAGTGATTGGAATTGACTTAGCTCAATTAGATGAAGAAGAAGTGTTTCAATATCAAGCAGAAGAGGAGAAATCACAAACGAAAACTGTTGAAGTAGAATTAAGTTTATCTGCTGAAGAATTACGACAAATCTATGAACAATTACAAGAAGATTTGAAACGAGTAAAAGAATTTATGTTATAATAAGGACAGTTGAATCATATTGGAGGGTATGCGTGTGAACATGAAAGAGATGGTCGGCAAACAGGCCGCAACTTATATTGAATCAGGTATGATAGTAGGTCTAGGAACAGGTTCTACAGCTTATTATTTTGTAGAAGAAATTGGTAGACGTGTGAAAGAAGAAGGTTTAGACATTATTGGTGTAACAACTTCAAAACGTACAAAAGAACAAGCTGAAAAGTTAGGAATTCCATTGAAGAGTGTAGACGAAGTAGATTTCATTGATGTAACAGTTGATGGAGCGGATGAAATTGCTCCTGATTTTTCAGGAATTAAAGGGGGCGGTGGAGCCTTACTATTTGAAAAAATTGTTGCGGAACAATCAAAACGTATTATTTGGATTGTCGATGAATCTAAAATGGTGGATTATTTAGGACGCTTCCCACTTCCAGTAGAAGTGATTCCGTATGGTTCAGAACAATTATTCAAAAAATTCGAAGCAAAGGGTTACCGTCCAAAATTCCGAGTGTTAGAAAACGGAGAACGTTATTTAACAGACAGTCAAAATTATATTATTGACTTAGATGTATTCCCGATTAAAGATCCTGTGACATTCGGAGCAGAATTAAAAGCTCTAACAGGAGTAGTGGAACAAGGATTATTTACAAATATGACTGAAACAGTTTTAATTGGAACACCGGATGGTGTGAAAGTGCAAACTTTAGGATAATAGAGAGAATAGGCCTGGGATTTGTCCCAGGTTTTTTTTCGTTTACTTAAAGGAGGGTGAATAAATAAGTGCCGGTAAGGTAAGAGGAAAACCATTTTTTATGTTCAGTATCATTCACAAACAACTAATATAGCTGAATTATATAGATTTAAGGTAGGTATAACTAAAAAGAATAACAAACTATATTTATTTAGTATAAGAGAAAAGTCGTTTTTTCGTTGATATTTCAAGGGTTCTTTTGTATCATTTCGATATAACTTAATTTAAATGATTTGAAAAGAATGAAAGCAATGCTTTCTATTGAAAGTATGATTCTTTTTTCATCATGACAGGGGGAATTCAATATGGCTGAAGTAGAAAGCTTTACATTAGATCACAATAAGGTGATTGCACCTTACGTGAGATTAATTTCAAACGAATACGGGAAAAAAGGAGATGTCATTTCGAATTTTGATATTCGCTTTTTACAACCAAATAAACAAGAAATGCCGACCGGAGTGATTCATACATTTGAACACTTGTTGGCAGATTTACTCCGTGATCGTATCGATGGGATTATCGATATTTCACCATTTGGTTGTCGTACAGGATTCCACTTAATTTTATGGGAAGAACGTTCCGCAGAAGATATTGCTCGTGCATTAAAATCAACATTAGAACAAATTGTTGAAAAGATTCAATTTGAGGATATTCAAGGTATTTCTGCTGTTCAATGCGGGAATTACCGTGATCACTCTTTATTTGGAGCAAAAGAATATGCAAAACAAGTATTAGAACAAGGAATCAGTATTGATCCATTTGAACGTAAAGTGATTTAATGTCATTTATTCAATAATTAGTAAATATCTAAACGGAGGGATTTCCTTATGAACTTAAAAACTATTACAAAATCTTTATTGGCACTTTCAGCAGTTGTAGCATTAGCTGCTTGCAGCAATCAAACTACATCAAACTCAACAACTTCAAATTCAAAATCAGAATTAAAAACAGTAAAAGTTGCTTCTGTTGGTTCTGATGCGGAAATTTGGAGACATATTGCTGAAACAGATCAAGCGAAAAAAGCAGGATTAAAAATTGAAGTCGAAGAATTAAATGGTGGTGTGCCATTAAACCAAGCAGTTGCGGAAGGTTCCGTAGATGCGAATGCCTTTCAATCAATTGGATATTTACAAGGATTTAACGCATCCAATAGTTCTAAACTAACACCGATTGGAACAACTTATATCGAACCTATGGGACTTTATTCTAAAAAAGTAAAATCATTAAATGACCTACCAAATGGTGCTAAAATTGCAATTCCAGATAATCCTTACAATACAACACGTGCGCTTCGTTTATTAGAAACTGCTGGATTAATTAAATTATCAGCAGATTTCAAAGAAGGTACAGGTACTCCAAGTGATATCGTAGAAAATAAGAAAAACTTTGAATTTTTATTAATTGATGATACTACAAGTGTTCGTGTGCTAGATGATGCAGATTTAATTGCTATCGGAAATACGATTGCCCTTGAAGGTGGATTAAATGTATTGAAAGATGCTTTATTCTATGAAAAAGCAGATGAATCTACTATTACAAGTATTAATGTGATTGTTGTGAAGAGTGGAAATGAATCTAATGATGATTATAAGAAATTAGTAGATTTATATCATGATGCAGATGTTCAAAAATTCATTTCAGATAAATTCCAAGGAACAAAAGTAGAAGTGAAGAAACCTATTTCTGAAGTGTGGGGTAAATAATCGATGAAAATAGCGATTGTTGCTGCGATGAAAGAAGAGCTTCATCCATTTGAAGAACACTACGCACTAAGAAAAGTAGTGTTTTCAAAAGGTCCGATTCGAATTCTTGAAGTTCATGAGAATCTATATCTTGTTCAATCTGGTATTGGAAAAGCGAATGCTGCTGCTACAGCAGCTTGGCTTTGTGATAAGGTTCAACCGGAACTAATCATTAATACGGGAACTACGGGGAGTTTTAATGAAGATTTTGCGCTTGCAGATGTCATTGTTTCAACGAAATTTGGATATAGTGATGTGGATGCGACAGGTTTTGATTATGCATGGGGTCAAGTTCCTCAAATGCCAGAATCGTATCCCGTAGATAGTGAATTGAAGGAAAGAGTTGTTCGCATTTTACAGGAGCGTATTACAGAATTTGGAATTCATAGTGGTTTTATTGCAACGAGTGATTCTTTTATGAGCTCGATTGAAACGGTACAAAATATTCGTGAACTTTTACCGGATATTGTAGCAAGTGATATGGAATCAACACCATTAGCGCAAGTTGCTCATTTCTATGACATTCCTGTGTTGAATGTTCGTGGTGTAAGTGATCATGTTGGAGGAGAAGCTCCAGATACATTTGAGGCAACTCTTGAACTAGCTTCAAAACATGCGTTTGAGGCAGTTTGTACTCTTGTGGAAGAGTTGCAGTAAGATTATGAATATAAAGTAAAAAGGCTGGGGTAAATCCCAGCCTTTTGTATTAAGCTAAATATTTTTCTAATCGAGCGACTACTTCTGTTAAGTTTTCCATTGAAGCAGCGTAGCTGAAACGAACGTAGCCTTCTCCACCAGGTCCAAATGAAACCCCAGGGATTAATGCTACTTTAGCATTTTGTGCAAGGTCACGAACGAATGCCCATGAATCTGTTCCGCATTTTGCAGGAATTTTAGCAAATAGATAGAAAGCTCCATCAGGACTTGCTACTTCAAATCCTAAGCGACGTAATTCTTTTGCAAGATAGTCACGACGTTGTTGGTATTCTACTTTCATAATATCGCAGTCACCTTGTCCGTGTAACATTGCAGCTAAAGCACCGTATTGGCTTGAGCTACTTGGAGAAGTAACCATATATTGGTGAGTTTTAACAACTTCTTTAATAAATGGAACAGGTCCAAGAATGTACCCAATTCTCCATCCAGTCATTGCGTGAGATTTAGATAAACCTGTAATCACGATTGTTTGATCTGGTAAAAATGAAGCTAATGATGTATGAGTGCCGCTATATGTTAATTCTGCGTAAACTTCATCACATAATGCCCATAAGCCATATTCTTTTAAAACAACGCTTAAAGCTTCTAATTGTTCTTTAGAATAAGTTACCCCTGTTGGGTTACTTGGATATACTAATACAACTGCTTTAAAAGTTTTTTCTGGATGAGCTTCGATTGTTGCACGTAATTTTTCTGGAGTTAAAACAAATCCATCTTCACTAGTATCGACTGTAATAAAGTTCCCTTGATTCACCAATGTAATTGGCATATATAATGGGAAAACTGGAGTAGGAACAATAACTGTATCTCCTGGGTTCAAAATAGCTTGGAAGCTAGCATTAATTGCTTCAGTTGCTCCGATAGTAGTGATGACTTGTTCTGCTGTATAGTTTAAATTGAATTTTTTATTGTAGTATGCTGCAGTTGCTTGACGTAATTCAGGAATCCCAGCATTTGGAGTATAGTGGGAATGATTATCACGAATGGCTTGAATAGCAGCTTCTTTAATATGTTCTGGTGTGTTGAAATTTGGTTCACCTAATGTTAATTTGATGATTCCAGGAATTTGAGAAACTTCTGCATCAAATTGACGAATATCTGAAACGGCAATTTTTTCAACGACTTGATTGAATGGATGTTCTAACATTGATTTACCCCCTAGTAGTAGATAGGTAAATTGTACCTTTTTTATCAAATGTTGGCAATATGGAAACGAAAAAAGTCTTCTAATCACTCCTTCTACTAGCACAAGTTCAAAAAGTATTGTATAATATCACTGAAATATAGGTAAGCAGTCAAAGTGCGAGCCACCCTTTTATCGATAAGGGGTGGAGTGTGCACTTTTTTTGTGCAATGAAGCCAAGAAAGGATATCAGTATGCAAACAGAATTTGATACGATTGCTGCGATTTCGACAGCACCTGGTGAAGGGGCTATTGGGATTGTCAGAATTAGTGGAGATTTGGCGATTTCAATCGCAAGTTCGATTTATCAATGTGGAGCAAAACAATTAGAAGAACAAAAGACTCATACGATTCATTATGGGCATATTGTCGACCCAAAATCTGGAGAAGTCTATGATGAAGTAATGGTCAGTGTTTTAAGAGCTCCAAAAACATTTACACGAGAAGATATTGTAGAAATTAATTGCCATGGAGGGATTGTTGCGATTAATCGAGTGTTGCAATTAGTGCTACGGATGGGAGCTAGATTAGCGGAGCCTGGAGAATTTACGAAACGTGCCTTTTTAAATGGTCGTATTGATTTGTCTCAAGCAGAAGCAGTGATGGATTTAATTCGAGCAAAAACGGATAAATCAATGCAATTAGCGATGCGTCAATTAGATGGTCAATTATCACATTTAATTCAAAATTTACGTCAAGAAATTTTAAATACATTAGCGCAAGTAGAAGTGAATATTGACTATCCAGAATATGATGATGTAGAAGAAATGACTTTGCAATTATTACGAGAAAAGACGCAACAAGTATTGCAAGGAATTCGTGCCTTATTAAATACAGCTAGTCAAGGGAAGATTTTGCGAGACGGTTTAAAAACAGCTATTGTGGGTCGTCCAAATGTTGGAAAATCTAGTTTATTAAATGTGCTATTAAGAGAAGAAAAAGCAATTGTAACGGATATTGCAGGAACAACTAGGGATACGATTGAAGAATATGTCAATGTTCGTGGAGTGCCTTTACAATTAATCGATACAGCAGGAATTCGTGAAACAGATGATGTCGTAGAAAAAATCGGGGTAGAACGTAGTCGTAAAGCATTAAAAGAAGCGGATTTTGTATTGTTATTATTAAATCAAAGCGAAACATTACAAGAGGAAGATATTCGTTTACTAGAAACTACAAAGGGAATGAAGCGAATTATTTTATTCAATAAAACAGATTTGCCTTCAAAACTTTCAATAGAGGATATCGCTCCTTATGCTAATGAAGAAGAGATTGTCACAACTTCTATGTTAAATAAAGAAGGAATCGATCAATTAGAAGAAAAAATTGCGGGATATTTCTTCCAAGGACAAATGAATGAACGAGATGCGACTTATTTATCGAATACTCGTCATATTGCCTTGTTAGAAAAAGCTGAACAAGCATTAGTCGAAGTTCAAAAAGGGATTGAAATGGAAATGCCAGTCGATTTAATTCAAATCGATTTTACAAGAGCATGGGATTTATTAGGTGAAATTACAGGAGACAGTGTCCAAGATGAGCTTCTAACGCAATTATTTAGCCAATTCTGTTTAGGAAAATAAGAGAAAGCCACTGTTGGAGAAAGGGGATTTGTATGACAAGATTAGCAACGATTTGTTATATCGATAATGGAAAAGAATTGTTATTACTAAAGCGCGATAAGAAACCAAATGATGTACATGAAGGTAAATATATCGGAGTAGGTGGCAAAATTGAAGCAAGTGAATCTCCAGAAGAATGTGCCATTCGTGAAATTTTTGAAGAAACAGGTTTGACGGTTCATCAAATGGCGTTAAAAGGGATTATTACTTTTCCTGAATTTACTCCCGAACATGATTGGTATACGTATGTGTTTCGAGTAACGGATTTTTCCGGGGAATTAATCGATTCTCCTGAGGGGACTTTAGAGTGGGTTCCTTATAATCAAGTACTGACTAAGCCAACTTGGCAAGGAGATTTAATTTTTATGAGTTGGCTATTAGAGAATCGCCCATTTTTCTCAGCTAAATTTATATATGAAAATGGTGAATACATTCGCCATCAAGTGGAATTTTATACAACGAATGAACAATAGAAAGTAGGAGGAAGTATGGTAACAACTTATGAAGCTGGTAACTATGATGTTATCGTAGTAGGTGCGGGTCACGCCGGAAGTGAAGCTGCACTAGCAAGTGCTCGTATGGGTGCTAAAACATTATTATTAACAATGAATTTAGAAATGGTGGCATTTATGCCTTGTAATCCGTCTGTTGGAGGCCCAGCAAAAGGAGTCGTTGTGCGTGAAATTGATGCACTAGGTGGAGAGATGGGAAGAAATATTGATAAAACCTATATTCAAATGCGTATGTTAAATACAGGAAAAGGCCCTGCAGTACGTGCTTTACGTGCGCAAGCAGATAAACATCTATATGCGCAAGAAATGAAAAAAACAATCGAACAACAAGAAAATCTTGACCTAAAACAAGGGATTGCGGAACGTTTAATTGTAGAAGATGGTATTTGTAAAGGGGTCGTATCTCATACAGGTGCAATTTATCGTTCAAAAGCAGTTGTTTTAACAGCTGGAACATCTTCTCGTGGTCAAATTATTATTGGAGAATTGAAATATTCTTCTGGGGCTAATAATTCTCAACCTTCGATTAAATTATCAGAAAACTTATTAGAATTAGGGTTTGAATTAGCTCGTTTTAAAACAGGAACTCCTCCAAGAGTGAAGAGTTCTTCAATTGACTATAGCAAAACAGAAATCCAACCAGGAGATGAAACGCCAAACTTATTTAGTTTTACTTCTAAAGATGAAGACTACCGTTATGATCAAATTCCATGTTGGTTAACATATACAAATGAAGGAACTCATGAAAAAATTCGTGAGAACTTACATCGTGCACCAATGTTTACAGGGATTGTAGAAGGAGTAGGAGCACGTTACTGCCCATCTATTGAAGATAAAATCGTACGTTTCAGCGACAAACCTCGCCACCAAATTTTCTTAGAACCAGAAGGAGAAAATACGGAAGAAGTTTATATTCAAGGATTATCAACTTCACTACCAGAAGATGTTCAAATTCAAATGATTCATACGGTAGAAGGTTTGGAAAAAGCTGAAATGATGAGAACGGGTTATGCTATTGAGTATGATGTTGTTATTCCTCATCAATTAAAAAATACATTTGAAACAAAAATTGTTGAAAACTTATTTACAGCTGGACAAATGAATGGGACAAGTGGATATGAAGAAGCTGCCGGTCAAGGGCTTTATGCTGGAATTAATGCCGTTCGCAAAATTCGTGGAGAAGAACCATTTATTTTAGGTCGTAGTGATGCGTATATTGGAGTACTAGTAGATGATTTAGTGACAAAAGGAACGACAGAACCGTATCGTCTATTAACTTCTCGTGCGGAATATCGTTTATTATTACGTCATGATAATGCAGATTTACGTTTAACAGAAAAAGGTCGTGAACTAGGCTTAATTTCAGACGAACGTTATGCAGCGTTCCAAGAAAAACAAGCATCCATTCAAGCGGAAATTAAACGTATCCAATCAATCCGTTTGAAACCAACGGAACAACTTCAAGCGTTTTTAGCAGAAAAAGAATCTGCAGAATTAAAAGACGGCATTTTATTAAGTGATTTATTAAAACGTCCAGAGTTATCTTATGATGACTTAATTGGTTTTGCAGAAGAAGAGGTAGCTGTTTCTCGTGAAGTGAAAGAACAAGTAGAGATTTCTGTGAAATATGAAGGCTATATCGCCAAAGCCATTGAAAAAGTAGAAAAATTAAAACGCATGGAAGCAAAACGTATTCCATCGAATATTGATTATGATGCCATTAATGGACTTGCGACAGAAGCTCGTCAACGATTGAAATTAATTCAACCAGAAACGATTGCACAAGCAAGCCGTATTAGTGGAGTAAATCCTGCCGATGTTTCTATTTTAATGGTGTATATCGAACAAGGAAAAATTGCGAAAGTTCAAGAATAGGAGAATTGTATGAAACCAGAAGAATTTTATCAAAGACTCCAAGAAGTGTATGGCATTACTTTAACAAATGTGCAAAAAGAACAATTTCAACAATATTTTCAATTATTGGTGGAATGGAATGAAAAGATGAATTTAACGGCGATTACAGATGAAGAAGGAGTGTATTTGAAACATTTCTATGATTCTTTGGCCTTAGGATTTCATCATGAGTTATCGAATCAAACATTGTGTGATGTAGGAGCCGGAGCTGGATTTCCAAGTATTCCATTGAAAATTGTATTTCCAGATTTAAAAGTGACAATTGTGGACTCGCTAAATAAACGAATTACGTTTTTAAACACTTTAGTAGAAACGTTAGGTCTAACAGATGTTCAATGTTTCCATGATCGTGCAGAAACTTTTGGACAAAATAAAAATTTCAGAGCATCTTATGATGTCGTAACAGCTAGAGCTGTAGCAAAATTAAGTGTACTAAGCGAATTTTGTATGCCATTAGTGAAGAAACAAGGATATTTTTTAGCGTTGAAAGCTGCTCATACAGAAGTGGAGTTAGAAGAAGCGAAAAAAGCGATTGCCATTTTAGGTGGAAAAGTGGAAGGTGATGTGTCCTTTGATTTACCGTATGAAGGTGGAAATCGTCATGTCGTAACCATCCTAAAAACAAAAGAAACTCCAAATAAATATCCACGAAAACCAGGAATTCCATTGAAGAAACCATTATAAAAGAAGAAAGACTTTTCTGTTGTAGCAGAGTTATTTAACTGTTACGAAGAAGAGTCTTTTTTGTTACAAATAGTTTAATAAATTGTTAAATTTGTGAAAAAAACATCTTTTTAAATTGGAAGAGGTCTATAATAACGGTAGAGAGATTTTTGCAGAATTTCTTTGGATAAAGTACCAATAATAAAGGGGAGAGATGAAAGATGAAAAAGAAATGGTTTGGTAGTTTATTAGCTTCTACAGCTTTAGTAGCAGCATTAGCAAGTAGTCAAGCATTTGCTGCAACAAATGATGGTTGGGTTCAAAGTGGCAACCAATGGAATTTATACCAAGAAGGTAAATTAGTAAAAGATGGCTGGGCTAAAGATAAAGGCGCATGGTATTTCTTTGATAACAATGGTGTGATGCAAACGGGCTGGGTATTCACTGGCGGAGCATGGTACGCTCTAAATGGAGATGGAGCGATGCGTACAGGTTGGTATCAAGAAGGAAATACATGGTACTATTTATCTGACCAAGGAGATATGCAAACAGGTTGGACAAAAGTAGGAGATAAATGGTCTTATTTTGAATCAAATGGTTCAATGGCAGCAGATCAACCGGTGAAAGCAAGTGATGGTCGTTCATATGTCATTGGAAAAGATGGTTATATGTTAACAGATACTCCTTATCACCTAGTTTCTGAACTTTATCGCATGGGTGGCGATTACTACTTACTTCATAAATCAAAAGACGGTGTCTATATTGCACAAAATGAATGGTATGTAGAAAGTAATTCTAGCTTAGGAAAAGCAGGTTATGACTTACTCGATACATTAGTAGATCATAAAGAACCTGGCGGAATGATTGATCCTAATTCAGTTGTTAAAGGATTACAACAATTTATGAATCGCTTCTACTTTGGTGAAAATGGGAAACGTGTAGAAAAATTACCAGAAATGTCGATTACTTCAACAATTAGTGTGAAAAATAATAACATTGTCATTGATCATTTCAATCCACGTTTAGCCATTTTAGGTCACTTTACAATTGTGAATAATAAACTTTATGTACTAAAAAATCCTAATGAAGGTACATTACGTCCAGGTTACAAATTCTTGTTAGGACAAAGTTCAGAAAATGGTTATAACTTACTTGTTTTAGCCAATGAACAAGGGGAAGTTATTTCTATGAAACGTTTATCAAAAGATGTTTCAGACTTTAACAAAAAAGATATGTCTGGTTTAGCAAATGACCGTATTATGATTGATATTAATCAAACAGATGACCAAATGGTTCGTGTGTATCACTAATCATACGAGTTAATGGGTGTAGGCTTACCAACAAGAAACTTTTAATGAAATAAAATGTCAAAAAGACGATGGCTCTGTATAGTCATCGTCTTTTGTTATTTAGGCGTTGAATCGATTCATGATTGAGTCGATATTTTTAATTAATACAGAAATGGATCCGTCTGGATTGTTGATAAACTCGACCATTTCTTTGTTTTCATATATGTCGCTTGGAATTGTAATTTCAATCCCATTATCGAGTTTAAATTTCTGTTTGCTGTATTTCTTTTCGTATTTTGGCACATTTGTGACAGGGATTTTCTCTGGAATTTTTTCAGTCGCAATGGCTTGGTAAGCTGCTTCTTTTGCAAGAGGTTTATCCTTGAAGACAGTATCGAAAATAATTCCTGCATCAATTTCGTCACTTTCTTCTAATTGTGTGAAGATAGCTTGTTGTGTCGTTGCAAGCGCAAGATAATTTTCTTCATCATATTTTTTAGCAACATGTGTGACGGTCTTTTTAATTTCTTTGATTTGTTCCTGTGTACTTGTTGGAGGAGTGATTTCTAAAAATTGTTCAGAGAAATACGGGATTTTTTTACCTTCTACAATATATTTTCGTTCGATTAATTGATACTGTCCATTACTTGTATCCACAATGAACGCTTCGGATAATTTTTGAGAAGGGTTTGGTAAAATCGCATGATTTTGCAAAACGGTATTTAATACTTGATCATCTTCATAATCTAAAAAATGTGTATATTTAGAGCTATAGTCTAAACGTAAAATCGCAAAGAAATTGCCACCTTGATCATTAATGCCTGATGCGAATACATAATCAGCAGCAGGGATATCTTCTGCTGGGGCAATGATTTCATATAATTTATGAGCAAGTTGCTGTGTTTTTTCAATAAAAGGAATGCTGTCGTCTGCTAAAAATCCTAGAAGAGGTTCTTCTGGAGGTAAGATGCCATGACGAGGATCACTTTTCAATGTCTTTTCAATTATTTTTGTAAAATATTCTGTAATATAGGGGTTCGATAAAGGTAATTCTTTTTGCGATAACAGTAAGTTCCCGCTGTTTTTATCGAAAATGTGTAAATAAGCTTGGTGTAAAATCATAAGAACTCCTTAAAATATTAATAATACAAACATACCACTTCTTTTTTTGTAAGTAAATGGAGTATACTATTTTTATTCTGAGAAATGGGAGGTTGAGAAGTGTTTGAAAGAATTATACAAACTTCTCTAGGAGAAATTCGTTTAAGAAGTGATGGTGAGTCTTTAACAGGCTTATGGTTTGTAGGACAAGTAAATGATGCTGAGGATAACTATGATTGTGAGATAAAAGATGATTTACCGATTTTTGGACAAGTCGAAAGTTGGTTAGAAAGTTATTTTTCTGGCGAGGAAATTCCGATAACGATTCCGTTACAGCCGAAAGGAACCATTTTTCAAGAAAGAGTTTGGAAGATTTTGCAAGAAATTCCTTATGGAGAAACAATGACTTATGGAGAAATTGCGCAGAGAATCGCAAAAGAAAAAGGTGTAGCAACATACTCTGCACAAGCAGTCGGGCAAGCAGTTGGAAAAAATCCAATTAGTGTTCTCATTCCATGCCATCGAGTGCTAGGGAAAAATGGAGCATTAACCGGATATGCAGGTGGAGTTCATAGAAAAGAACAATTGTTACATTTAGAAAGAGGAAAATAAATGGTATTAAAAGGAATTAAAATGATATTGGCGGCATTTGGTGCTTTAGTAGTTGCACAAGCGTTAGGGTTGTCTTCAGCTTCTGTTGCATCCATTATTGCGATATTAAGTGTGGTAGATACAAGAAAGTCTTCGATTGTCATTGCTTGGAAACGAATTATTTCCATGTCATTAGCTTTAACAATAGCGGTGTGCGTATTTATGCTACTTGGACATTCGACAGTAGGATTTGGAGTTTATTTACTCATTTTCATTCCACTAGCTTTTTTATTTAAAGTAGAAGTAGGAATTGCACCTAGTTCGGTATTAGCCATTCATGTTTGGTTAAGTAAAGAAATTACGCCAAATTTATTGCTCAATGAAGCATTAATTTTATTTATTGGTGCAGGAGTAGCGATTTTAGTCAACTGGTATATGCCAAGTTATCAACAAGAGATTGAAAAGAAACGAGAAGAAATCGAAGCAAAACTTCGTGAGATTTTATGTTTAATGGCTTCGTTTTTAAGAGAAGGTAATGGCACAAATGATGCTAAATTAATTTCAGAAGCAAAAGCAACTTTAACGGAAGCACAAAAATTATTATATATCGAAAGTGAAAATCAATTATTTAGTCAATTTAATAAGGATTTATGTTATTTTGAAATGCGTGCTGAACAATTACAATTATTAGAAGTAATGGCGAAAAATTTAAATGATTTTCATTGTCCGGCTAGGGAAGCGGAGCTGCTTGCTGAAATGTTTCGTTCAACTGGAGAACAATTGCATTTAATGAATACAGGGATATCTTTAATGGATGAAATTCAAGATTATATTGACGAATTTAGAAATTTGGATTTACCACAAACGAGAGATGAATTTGAGTATCGTGCAACATTATTCCAGTTATTAAGAGATTTACAACGGTTTATTGATCTTAAAGTATGTTATTTTAGAGATCATCAATAATCGTCAAAAAATATATCGAAAAAGTTGCAAAATAGCTTGCATTTCACAAGAATTCTTGCTAGAATATCAAAGTGCATTTGTGTGCACTGGAACAAAACGTGGGAGGAGAAATCTTCATCTCCATTTAAACCACGCGCGAAACAATCAAGGAGGTAATGTCTCGTGGCTAAAAAAGTTGTAAAACTAGTTAAATTACAAATTCCTGCAGGTAAAGCTACACCAGCTCCACCAGTAGGTCCAGCTTTAGGTCAAGCACAAGTTAACATCATGGGCTTCTGTAAAGAGTTCAACGCTCGTACAGCAGATCAAGCTGGTTTAATTATTCCGGTAGTGATTTCAGTATATGAAGACCGTTCATTCGACTTCATCTGTAAAACACCACCAGCAGCAGTATTATTAAAGAAAGCTGCTAAAGTAGAAAAAGGTTCAGGCGAACCAAACAAGAAAAAAGTTGCTACTGTAACTCGTGATCAAGTTAGAGAAATTGCTGAATTAAAAGCACCTGACTTAAATGCAGCAGATGTTGAAGCTGCAATGCGCATGGTCGAAGGTACAGCCCGTTCAATGGGATTTGTAGTAGAAGGCTAACAAACATGCAGCTTCCAAAAGTCCCTAACACGAGTGTTTCACTCATGGACTTTGTGGGAGGTAGAACCGTTAAAACCACACAATAGGAGGAAATTATACAATGGCAAAGAAAAGCAAAAAATATTTAGAAGCCGCTAAAAAAATTGATTCTTCAAAAGCTTACTCAGTTCAAGAAGCAATCGCATTAGCAAAAGAAACAGACTTCGCTAAATTTGATGCATCTGTAGAAGTTGCATATCGTTTAGGATTAGATCCAAAGAAAGCTGACCAACAATTACGTGGAGCAGTAGTTCTTCCAAACGGAACTGGTAAAACTCAACGTGTATTAGTATTCGCAAAAGGTGAAAAAGCTAAAGAAGCTGAAGCAGCTGGTGCAGACTACGTTGGTGATAGCGAATTAGCTCAAAAAATCCAAGGTGGATGGTTTGAGTTTGACGTTATCGTAGCAACACCTGATATGATGGGTGAAGTTGGTCGTTTAGGTCGTGTATTAGGACCTAAAGGTTTAATGCCAAACCCTAAAACAGGTACAGTTACAATGGATGTAACTAAAGCTGTTGAAGAAATCAAAGCTGGTAAAGTAACTTACCGTATTGACAAAGCTGGTAACATCCACGTTCCGATCGGTAAAGTTTCATTCGAAAACGAAAAATTAGTAGAAAACTTCAAAACAATTCACGAAACATTATTACGTATCAAACCTGCTACAGCTAAAGGTCAATACGTACGTAACGTTTCTGTAACTACTACTTTTGGCCCTGGGGTTAAAGTAGACGTAGCTTCTCTATAATTTGAATAATAAGAAAAGAGTCGAGTTGTCTCGGCTCTTTTTTGCGTATAGAAAGGATTTTTCTGATTGTAGCATTAGGACGCAAGCAGCCAGCTATGCTGTCTCATTGCTAAAACTTGAGCCTAAGGTCTCAAGTTTTCCTGTGCTAGAATCTGTCATAACAGATTCTAGCGCTCATGCTACAGGAAAAATCCTTTCTATTTTTTGATTTGAGGGAAGAACGTTTAAAATGGGACTTCCTGATATAGTAGCTGAAAGACGGCAGCAGCCTCGCAAGGCGAGTCTCATGCCTAAAATTCGAGCCTAGGGTCTCGAATTTTCCAGTACTAGAATCTGAAAAAGCAGATTCTAGTACTGCTGCTACTATGGAAAGTCCTTTTTATTTTTTGATTTGAGGGGAGGACGTTTAAAAAAAGTTTTTTCTATCTTTTGTTTTGTAAATAAGATACGTTAATAAGAGACTTCTTGGAATAGTAGTTGAAAGGCAGCAGCAGCCTTGCAAGCGAGTCTTATGCTGCCATGGGAACTTTTTCCCATGCATTCTCATTGCCAATAAAGAACGTACATGTATATAATGACAATGCGAAAGATTGTGAAAGAAGGTGGGGAGATGTTTCAAGATGCGACTAGTATGGCTCAAGCTGTACGTGATAAACAAGTAATTCCGTTGGAATTGGTGTTAGAAACGATTGAAAAGGCAGAGCGATTGAATCCAAGATTAAATGCGATTGTTTCGACACGTTATGAAGAGGCAATAGAAGAAGCGAAGAAGTTTCAAGTGAATGATCAACCTTTTGCGGGAGTTCCTTTGTTTTTAAAAGACTTAGGGCAAGAGAAAAAAGGGACACCGTGTACCTATGGTTCTCGTTTGTTTAAAGATTATATTTGTCATGAAACAAGTCATTTTGTAAAACGTCTAGAAGAACTTGGGTTCATTATATTAGGAAGAACGAATACGCCTGAGTTTGGGTATAAAATGGTGAGTGATGCTCAGTTACATGGGTCTGTTCGTCATTTTTTAGATGAAACCGTCAATGCAGGGGGGTCTAGTGGTGGAGCAGCAGCAATTGTTGCTGCAGGGATTTCTCCAATGTCAGCTGCAAGTGATGGGGGAGGTTCGATTCGTGTGCCTGCTAGTCATAATGGATTGATTGGGTTGAAGCCGACTCGTGGTCGTGTTCCGGTGGGGCCTGGTTCTTATCGTGGGTGGAATGGAGCGACGGTTCAATTTGCTTTAACAAAAACGGTGAGAGATACTCGAAATTTGTTGTGGCATTTACAAACGTGCCAATTAGAAAGTCCGTTTCCATTACCTTTGTTGCAAAAAGAAAATTTATTTTTTTCTAAATTAAATCGTCCATTGAAAGTGGGGATGTTATTAAAGCACCCGATTGGTGGAAAAGTTTCTAGTGAAGTGGAACAAGTTGTTCGTCAAATGGCAAAGAAATTTGAATTAGATGGACATGAAGTGAGTGAAATAGCAGAAGATCCGATTAATGGAATTGAACTCCAAAAAGGATTTTATCTCATTAGTGGGGCAGAGACCGTTGGCATGTTTCAAAGGATGGAGACGCTATTGCAACGTCAAATGACTCGTTTTGATATGGAATTGATGACATGGGTGATGTATCAAAGTGGCTTAATGGTGACGGGTGCAGATTATGCACGAGTTGCAGGTGATTGGGATCGTTATGCGGAAGCAATGATGCAACTTCATGATACATATGATGTGTTATTGTTGCCAACGGTTGCGAATACGGCACCGAAACAAGATGCGTATTCTTTAGATGCTGATTTAATCGAGAAGATGGAGCGTATTCATGAATTATCACATGAAGAACGTCAAGAAGTTGTATGGAAGATGTTTGAGTCGAGTGTGGAAGACACTCCGTTTACGCAACGAATGAATATTACAGGGCAACCGGCAATTAGTCTCCCAGTTGGTCATTCAGGGGAAGGTATGCCAATTGGAGTGCAATTAGTCGCGGCGAAAGGTAGGGAAGATCTATTGCTAGCGATTGCTGAACAGTGGGAAGAAGACGAGTTATGGAAGTTTTCATAAAAATAAAAAAATTTCCAGCATATAGCCAGAAAAGTGATACAATGGAAGTATGTGTGGTTAAGGAAGGTGTTAAAAAATGAAAACAATAGATGCACTGTTTGAACCTTTTACTTTGAAGGGAAATATTGTATTAGAAAATCGTTTTGTATTATCTCCAATGGTGACAAATTCTTCAACAGAAGAAGGGTATATTACACAAGATGATTTATTGTATGCAAAGAGACGTGCAGCTTCTGCAGCTTTACAAATTACAGGGGCAGCGTATATTAATAAACAAGGGCAACTATTTGAATTTGGATTTAGTGCAATGGATGAGGCAGCTATTCCAGGATTGAAGAAATTAGCTCAGGAAATGAAATCTCAAGGAGCAATGGCTATTTTACAATTAACCCATGCAGGACGTTTTGCCAGTCATGCATTAAATCGAGATAAAACAGTTGTAGGGCCTAGTGCGATGAAATTACAATCGCCATTTCCTCATGAAGTGCATGAGATGACGATTGGAGAAATTTATCAAGTGATTGAAGATTATCGTCGTGCCACTAAAATTGCGATTGAAGCAGGATTTGATGGAGTAGAAATTTCTTCTGCTCAACGATTGTTAATTCAAACATTTTTCTCTACTTTTTCAAATGAGCGAACAGATGAATATGGTTCACAATCTTTAGAGAATCGTTCTCGTATTGGGATTGAAGTATTGAAAGTTGTTCAAGAAACCATTGAGCAATATGCTGGGGAACAGTTTCTATTAGGTTTTAGAGCAACTCCTGAAGAAACTAGAGGGAATCAGATAGGCTATAGTATTGATGAGTTTTTAGAATTTTTCCATCAAGCTCTAACCGTTGCTTCTATTGATTATTTAGCGATTGCGAGTTGGGGGCATGATGTATTTCGAAATAAAATTCGCGCAAAAGGTCCTCATCAAGGTGAATTAGTGAATGCAGTGATTTATAAAGAGTTAAAAGGAAAAGTAGCTGTGATTGCTTCAGGTGGCATTAATAGTCAAGAAAAAGCATTAGAAGCGTTAGAACATGCCGACCTTGTTGGATTATCGACTCCATTTATTACAGATCCTGAATTTGCTGAAAAAATTAAAGAAGGTAAATCAGAAGAAATTCAATTATCGATTAAACCGGAGAATTTAGAAGAATTAGCGATTCCTCAAGCTGCATTTAAAGATATTGTGCCGTTAATGGATTTTGGAGAGTCGCTTCATAAAGATGCTAGAGATTTCTTTAGAAGTTTGGAAATTAACTATAAGGGGAGAGCTGTCGATGAAAATTAGTGTACTAGATTATGGCGTTGTTGATTTTGGGAAAACAAATGAAGAAGCCATTCAAGAGACGATTCAATTAGCTAAAAAAGCAGAAGAATTAGGCTATGCACGTTTTTGGGTAGCAGAGCATCATCAAGTAAAAGCTTTGTCAATCAGTGCACCTGAAGTAGTGATTCCAGCGATTGCTTCTCAAACAAAGAACATTCATGTTGGTTCAGGTGGCATTATGGGCTTGCATTATGCTCCGTACAAGGTAGCTGAAGTGATGCAATCTTTAGAAGTATTATTTCCGGGAAGAATTGATATTGGTCTAGGAAATTCAATAGGGACAAAATCTGTTTCAACGGCTTTGAAAAGTCATTATATGAAAACTCAGTTTGGGCAATGGGTAGCTGATTTACAGGAAATCATACAGTTTAGTAATGCTGTTCCTTATACAAAGAGAGTTCCGGAACAATTTTTATTAGGAATGGGTGGTGAATCCGTTCATATTGCTGCAAAAAATGGCTTAGGATTTGTTTATGGAATTTTTCCGTATATTCCGCAAGAGCCTCTTGTATTAGCGAAAGAATTATCAACTGCATATCGTAAAGAATTTCAATCCATAAATGAGTCAGATTCTCGCTTTATTTTAGCAGTTTTTGTTGTGATTGCAGATACTGAGGAAAAAGCCGAAGAGATGGCTCAAGCATTAGACTTATGGATGTTAGGAAAACAAGATTTTAGTGAATTTGAAACATTTCCGACTAAAAAAGATGTAGAAACAAGAGAAGTAACTCCAGCGGAAAGAAAAACAATCGAAGACAATCGTCAACGGTTAATTGTGGGAGATTCTCAGACGGTAAAAGCTCAAATAGATGAATTATGCCAAGTTTGTAATCCGGATGAATTATTAATGATTCCACTAGTTGGAGAATTTGAAAATCGAAAACGTGCGTTAGAATTATTCGCACAATTGTATCAGTAGAAAGGACGAATAAAATGAGAAAATTTGCAAATTTTTTATGGATTGATAAAGAAGAAGACCGTTATACGATTCGTATGACACCAGAGTTACAAGATGATGTGGGCACAATTGGTTTTGTTCAATTTAGCCAAGATGAAGTGTTAGAAGCAGAGGAAGAAATCGTTAGTATCGAAGCATCAAAAACAGTGATGTCTATTGTGACTCCAATTGGAGGAAAAGTGGTAGCATATAATAAAGCTGCAGTAGAGGAGCCAACATTATTAAACTCTGAAAAACCAGAAGAACATTGGTTAGTAGTGTTAACAGATGTTGACGAAGCGCAATTTATGACATTAGAAGATGAATAAAGACACACAAATTGTTCGATTACAGCAAATGATTGCTTTTTTGATGGAGGAAAAAGGCGAAGTTGTTCCAGATTTTTATGGGAAATCAGAAAAAGATTTAGAAGAAATTTGGCGTGGGTTGGTCAATATTCGACCTGCTAGTTTAGCAGATATCCGTTATTTAGAATTGGAAGAGGCTTATTTAAAGCAATACCATACGAGGACAATTGTTGGATTGGAAAGTTGCCAAGATACAAATGAAGAGAGAGTAAAATTATATCATGGGGACTTATGTCATTTAGAAGTGGATGCAATTGTAAATGCGGCGAATAGTGATTTGTTAGGATGTTTTATTCCAAATCATTCTTGTATTGATAATGCCATTCATACGTTTGCAGGGGTCAAGTTAAGAGAATGTTGTCATCAAATTCAATTGGGGAAAGGAAAAAAAGAACCTGTTGGATCTGTAAAGGTGACACCGAGTTTTCATTTGCCATGTGAGTATGTTTTTCATACAGTGGGACCGTTTATTCCAAATGGAAAGCCCGTTACGCCTATTCGAAAACAATTATTAGAGAAATGTTATATGAGTTGTTTGAAGCAAGCAGAAGAAATGAAGCTAGAAAGTATTGCTTTTTGTGGGATTTCAACGGGTCAATTTGGTTTTCCGGTAGAAGATGCTGCGCAAATTGCAGTTTCTGTTGTAAAAGACTGGGTTAAGCAACACGTCTTTCCAGAAACGGTTATTTTATCGACGTATACAAATGAAGAACAAATGGCTTATAGAAAATTATTACAATTATGATAGAATGGAGGGGAAGTAGTGGAGTGGATTACACCGATACAAAAGATGGAAAGTCAGGCGCAACAATTAAAAAGTTTGTTTGAAGAAGCGGATGCTATTGTTGTAGGGATTGGAGCAGGAATGTCTGCTGCGGATGGATTTACTTATATTGGGGAACGTTTTGAGACAGCTTTTCCAGATTTTATTGAAAAGTATCAATTATTAGATATGTTACAAGCAAGTTTATTTCAATTTGCCAGTTGGGAAGAGTACTGGTCTTTTCAAAGTCGTTTTATTGCATTGAATTACTTAGATCAACCAGTGGGAGCAGCTTATGTAGAGTTGAAAGAAATGCTTGAAACAAAACCGTATCATATTATTACTACGAATGCTGACAATGCCTTTGAAGTAGCTGGATTTGATATGGAGAAAGTATTTCATATTCAAGGAGAATACGGACTGTTACAATGTAGCCAACATTGTCATCCGCAAACTTATCGAAAAGATGAGCTAATTCGTGAAATGATTGCTCAACAAAAAGATATGAAAGTCCCGTATGAATTAATTCCGTTTTGTCCAGAATGTGGCGCACCATTAGAGATTAATAAGCGTAATGCTGAAAAAGGGATGGTGGAATCTGCAGATTTCTTTGAACAAAAAGCTCGTTATGATACTTTTTTAAAACAATATGAGACAGGAAAAGTAGTCTATTTAGAAATTGGAATTGGATTTACAACGCCACAATTTATTAAAACACCATTCCAAAAGAAAGTTACAGAAAATCCAAATGCAGTTTATGTGAGTATGAACCATAAACATTATCGAGTGCCTTTAGCCATTCGAAATCGCACCCTACTATTATCGGAAAATATTGCAACATTAATACACGAAACACATCAATTATTAAAGGAAGAAGGAAAGCTTTATGTATTTGATTGAACCAATTAGAAATGGAAAGTATGTTACAGATGGAGCAGTAGCTCTTGCGATGCAAGTATATGTCCAACAAAATGTATTTTTAGATGATGATATTTTATTCCCATATTACTGTGATCCCAAAGTGGAAATTGGAAAATTCCAAAATACAGTTGCAGAAGTGAATGAACAATATTTAAAAGAACATAATATTCAAGTGGTTAGAAGAGATACTGGTGGTGGTGCCGTATATGTAGATTCAGGTGCTGTTAATGTTTGTTATTTAATTCAAGATAATGGAGTGTTTGGAGATTTCAAGAGAACATATGCTCCGGCGATTCAAGCGTTGCATGAGTTAGGGGCGACTGGAGTGGAACAAACTGGTCGAAATGACTTAACTATTGATGGAAAGAAAGTTTCTGGAGCGGCAATGACGATTAGTAATGGTCGTGTTTATGGAGGCTATTCTTTACTATTAGATGTTGATTATGATGCAATGGAGAAAGTTTTGAATCCAAATAAAAAGAAATTACAATCAAAAGGGATTCAATCAACAAGAGCTAGAGTAGGCTCAATTCGCCCAAATTTAGCACCAGAATATCAAGAAATTACCATTGATGAATTTAAAAACTTAATGACTTGCAAGTTGTTAGGAATTGATTCAATAGATGAAGCGAAACGTTATGTCTTAACGGAAGAAGATTGGAAAGCTATTGATGAATTGACAACTAAAAAGTATAAAAATTGGGATTGGAATTATGGAGAATCTCCACAATATAGCGACTACCGTGATGGAAGATTTGCTGCAGGAACGATTCAAGTATACTTAGAAGTGGAACAAGGAAGAATTACAAAATGTAGTATTCGTGGTGATTTCTTCTCTAAACGTGAAATTCAAGATGTAGAAACTCAATTGATTGGGGTCCGTATGGTAGAAGAAGATATTAAAGCTGTATTGGACACATTTGAATTAACAGAATATTTTGGAGCCGTAACTTCTGAAGAACTTACAAAACTCATCTTAGGTGAGTAAGTAAAAAATATTCAAAATTGCAAAAAAATAGTTGACAAGGGCTTTTTGTTCCTGTAAACTATTTTCTAGTTGAATGCGACCGAAGACAGTAGGGGGCGTTAGCCTTAATATCCTACCGAGGGAGAACAAGTTGATCTTATTTCTCTATGTCTTTGTGGGCATAGAGTTTTTTTATGCCCTACCTAAAATTCAGGAGGTGAAACACGAAGATGAGTGAAGCAATTATTGCTAAAAAAGCGCAACAAGTTTCTGAAGTTGCTGAACAATTCAAAAACGCAACATCTGTTGTAGTTGTGGATTATTTAGGAATTACAGTAGAACAAGCAACAAACTTACGTACAGAATTACGTAACGCAGGTGTACAATTTGCAGTTGTAAAAAACAGCATCTTATCACGTGCAGCTAAAGAAGCTGGTTTAGAAGGAATGGATGACATTTTCAAAGGACCATCAGCTGTAGCTTTCAGTAACGATGACGTAGTAGCTCCTGCTAAAATCTTAGCTGACTTTGCTAAAAAAGTTGAAGCTTTAGAAATTAAAGCAGGTGTAATCGAAGGTAAAGTTTCTTCTAAAGAAGAAATCGAAGCTCTTGCAAAATTACCAAACCGCGAAGGCTTACTATCAATGCTATTATCAGTATTACAAGCACCAGTTCGCAACACTGCATTGGCATTCAAAGCCGTTGCAGATCAAAAAGATGGCGCAGCTGCTTAAAGCTAGCTAGCTAATCAAAAAATAATAAAAATTAATTAACCAAAATGGAGGAATTTTAAAATGGCATTAAACATTGAACAAATCATTGCTGA
>ERZ773211.51-NODE-51-length-33468-cov-4.30324_pt1 | contig 33468 bp, 24 predicted proteins | sample MGYA00511914_ERZ773211 | MGnify/ENA primary metagenome ERZ773211 (study PRJEB29015, sample SAMEA2738163) | human oral metagenome | biome: human oral; feature: human-associated habitat; material: saliva | place: China | collected 2242 ...
TACCTTCCTCGCCCTGATTGGTGGCGCGATCACTAACGCCGATACTCTCGCGGGCCGCCTGCGCCTCTCCAAGTTCGCGGGTGAAATCGCCGGTGACGAGAACACCTACTTCCTGCGCTGTTTTGAGACTCTGGGCGTGACCGAGCATCAGCGTGAATCCATGCCCGATACGGAGGCGACCACCGGCTTCAAGCGCCTCTTCCTAGATGCGGCGGCAAGCGGCAGCTACGCGGCGATCCTGTCGGTGCTGGTGGTGTGCGAGGGTCTGTACCTGGATTGGGCGTCCAAGGCTCCCGCCAAGCGCCCCGATTCTTTTGTGCACCACGAGTGGATCACCCTGCACGACTACCCGGAGTTCCGTGAACTGGTTGATTTCTTGCGCCGCGAACTGGACCGTGTGGGCCCGTCGGATGCGCAGCGCGCCCGCGAGTTCTTTAGCCGCGCGGTGGAGCTGGAGCAGCTGTTCTTTGACGAGTCGTACACCCACCCGCTGCCCTAAGTAATACCCTTGATGAAACCCCCGGAAGGTTCCGCCCGCCGCTGAGTTGCGGGCACCTCCCGGGGTTTTTGCGTGCTGAAGAGGCCCCGAAAGCGCTGCGAACGTGCCCTGAAGGCGCCACGAAAGCGCCCCGAAAGCGCGCCCATCTGCGTAAAATAGCGCGTCATAAAACAGAACATTTAGGCTGATGGCGTGCCATTTGGTGGTGTGAGAAGCTAGGATAAATGAGGTACTGCTTCCGGGGTGCTGGCTATGCCGCGCCGGTAAGTACCACCGTAAAACACTATGCTAAAGGAGTCGTATGAGTACCGCCGCATCGAGTACTACCGAGCCCACCCACGCTGAACAAAAAGCGCAGCACGGGCACGCGGGAACCCGGGGCCGCTACTCAGACCGACAGCTCGGATTCTGGCTGGTTGGCGCCGGCCTGATTGCACTCATTTCTTCAGCGATTCTGGTGTATGAGCGCCTGCAGATTTACATTGATGCCGGCCACTCCACGGTCTGCGATATCAACGCCCTGCTCAGCTGTGGCACGGTGATGCGCACCCCGCAGGCGGAGGCTTTCGGCTTCCCGAACCCGTTCATTGGTCTGGTGGGCTTCTCGATTGTGGTGACTATCGGCGCCGCGATGATGGCGGGTGCACAGTTCAAGAAGTGGTTCTGGGTGTGCATGAACATTGGTTTGGCTGCGGCGACCGCGTTCATCATGTGGCTGTGGTACCAGACGACGTTCCAGATCAACGCCCTGTGCCTGTTCTGTATGATCGTGTGGATTATGACCATCACGCTTTTTGTGAAGACCACGGTCCGCAACGTTTCGGCGGGTGTTGTCCCGGCGTCGCAGTCGATGCGTGAGAGTGCTCGCGGCTGGTCCTGGTTTGCGATTAGCCTGTGGCTGATCCTGATTTTCGGCATTATTGTGATCCGCTTCTTTGAGGTCATTGTGAATATGATGCGCTAAGCGTTCATCTCTGAGCTTGGTTTGAGGATCGATGCCCCGAACATGCAACGCCCCGGTACCTGTTGGTGCCGGGGCGTTGCTGTGTCTGCGGGCGGGTGAGGTTGCGCTGGGCTGGGGTGCCGGGTAGTGGGGGAGGCGCCGGTGACCTTGCCTGCGGCGGTCAGCGGGGAAGCGGCGCGGGTGCGTATAATGGTCAGGTATATTCTTGAGCGGCATCGGTCGGAGCGGTCCGCGGGTTTTACCTGCGGCGTCGGTTGCCTGCCGTTCTGCTGGACACTAGATTCTTGATACCCCTTCGAGGAGAACCGTGAAGACTGCCGGAATTGCCGCAATGGGCGTTGCTGCCGTTATTTTTCTGACTGCCCTGCTGTTGCTGACCGCCGGTCACTTCTCGCTGCTGTGGGTGATTCTGCTGGTGGTTTCTCCGTTTGTTTTCATTCTGGGTGTTCCGTTTGCGACCGGTTCCGGTCCGGAGTACCTGCCGACCGACCCGAAGCTTGCTCAGCAGGCTCGTGAGGCGCGCGATGCGGAGCTGGGCCTGAACTAGCCCTTCTTCTAGAGGCTAGCCCTCCTCTGAAAGTTTTTTGAAGCCGGGTGTGCGTAGTGGCACGCCCGGCTTTGCTGTACCCGCTAGATGTCCGCCGTAATATGCCCCGCCGCACTGTGCCCGCGCATCCTGCCGGGAAATGGAGCCGGGATAGGATGGGCGGGGTGGCTTAGAGGCACCCTCTACCGGGTATAATGGAACACGGTGTCTTGTGCGCCCCGCACGCGCATAAAGATCCCCACCAACGCATCGAGGGAGAGTACCCGAAGAGCGCCGGCTATAAGCCGCGGAGCATAACTGTCGCACCGCGCGTGCCGCCCGCCTCGGCGAAGAAACCCGAAGACCGGCAGAGCACCCAGGAAGGGTGTGAGCGTGCCGTGCTCGAGAGCGAGGTGGCTGTGACCGTCGCGGCGCGCTCTGCGTTCCGCCCGCTCGCCCCCTACGGCAGAAGCACTGAACGAGATAGTGCCCGGTAGCGCCGATGAATGCGCACCGTAGGGTGAGGCTTGAGCCGCGGTGGCAGCAACTAGGCTTTGCGCTGTATGCGCGCTGTTAAAATCCTTGCGGTGCGGAGCAGGGTGTAACGAAAGAAGATTAATGTCTGACGAGAAGAACGTCGAACTTGGGGTTTTTGAGGCGCTGAACGCCCTCGCGGAGGAAAAGAACGCCTCTGCAGAGACCCGTGAAACTCTGCGTAAGAATGTTCGTGAGAGCTCTGATGCCCAGCAGGGTACTGAGCGTCGCCGTCCGGGTCGCCCGAAGAAGGAGAAGGCTCCTGAGGTTCCCCTGGATGAGGCGATTGCTGCCGGCCTGACCAACCTGCGTAACGCTAAGGCTAAGCATGCGCCGGCACCTAAGGTTGCCGCTCCCGTTGTGTCTGAGACCGAGGTTGCTTCTACTCTGGATAGCCTGTTTGAGGCTGCTGAGAAGAAGGCGGCTGAGCCTGCTGTCGCGGAGAAGACCGCAAAGGTGGAGACCGTCGAGAAGACCGCAAAGGTTGAAACTGTCGAGAAGACGGCGAAGGTAGAAACCGTCGAGAAGACTGCGAAGGTGGAGGAAGTTGTTGCTCCCGCCGCCGAGTCTGCCGTTGAGGTAAAGGAAGAGACCGCCAAGGTTGAGGTCGTAACCCCCGCAAAGGCTGAGAAGACCGAGGCTGCCGAGCAGAAGGCTGAAGAGGCCGCCGCTGAGCAGCCCGCCGAGGCTGCTGCAGCTGCTGGGGAATCCGCATCCGAAGAAGCTGCACCCGAGGCACCCGCCGCAGAAGAGTCTGCTGAGGAACCCGTAGCTGAGGAGCCTGAAGTAGCTCCCGAGCCGGTCAAGACCATTAGCGACCTGCAGCGCGAAAAGCTGCAGGAGCTGCGCTCGCGTACCCCCATGGGTGCGATGCCGCTGTTCATGGCTCCCGAGCCGGAGGAGCTGAGCGAGCTCGCTGTTGCCGCCAAGCTGGAGCGTGAGGCACGCCGCGCCGCTGCCGAGGAGCAGAAGCGTAAGGAGCGCATGGAGCGCCGCCGCGAGGAGGCCGCTGCTGAGGCTGAGGTGACGAGCCACCGTCGCCGTCGCCGTCGCCGCGGTACCGAAGATATTGAGATTGAGGGCGGCGTTGATGATGACGTTGAGACCGTCACCAAGGTGCGTGCACCGCGCCTGGCTGACTCTCACGCATCCAACACTGTGACCGGTGTGCGCGGTTCTACCCGCCTGGAGGCGAAGCGCGTGCGCCGCCGCGAGTCCCGCTCCCTGGGTCGCCGCCGCCACATCGTGACTGAGGCTGAGTTCCTGGCTCGCCGCGAGTCCGTGGACCGTCAGATGCTGGTTCGTCAGAAGGACGGCCGCATCCAGATTGGTGTGCTTGAGGACGGCGTGCTGGCTGAGCATTTCGTGTCCAAGACCCAGCAGGATTCCCTGATTGGTAACGTGTACCTGGGTAAGGTTCAGAACGTTCTGCCGTCCATGGAAGCTGCGTTCGTTGACATTGGACGCGGCCGCAACGCTGTGCTGTACGCGGGCGAGGTCAACTGGGATGTGACCGGTCTGGACGGCGCGCCCCGCAAGATTGAGAACGCCCTGAAGCCCGGCGATTCGGTTCTGGTGCAGGTCACCAAGGACCCGATTGGTCACAAGGGTGCCCGCCTGACCAGCCAGGTTTCTCTGCCCGGTCGCTTCCTGGTGTACGTGCCGGGTGGTTCGATGACCGGTATTTCCCGCAAGCTGCCCGATACTGAGCGTGCTCGCCTGAAGAAGATTCTGAAGGACAAGCTGCCCGAGGGCGCTGGCGTGATTGTTCGTACCGCGGCGGAGGGTGCTTCTGAGGAGGAGCTGACCCACGACATTAACCGTCTGCGTGCGCAGTGGGAAGAGATTCAGGAGAAGGCTAACTCCCGCAAGGTGCTGGCTCCGGAGATGCTCTACCAGGAGCCCGACCTGATGATTAAGACCGTGCGTGACGTCTTCAACGAGGACTTCACCGCGATGATCGTTCAGGGCGAGAACGCGTGGGATTCCATCGAGGCGTACGTGACCTACGTGGCGCCGGATCTGGTCTCCCGCCTGCAGCAGTGGGATGGCGACGACGACCTCTTCGACCACTACCGCATCAACGAGCAGCTGGCGAAGGCACTGGACCGTAAGGTGTACCTGCCCTCGGGTGGTTCGCTGGTGATTGACCGTACCGAAGCCATGACCGTGGTGGACGTGAACACCGGTAAGTTCACCGGTAGCGGCGGCAACCTGGAAGAGACTGTCACCAAGAACAACCTGGAAGCTGCTGAGGAGATTGTCCGTCAGCTGCGTCTGCGCGATATTGGCGGCATTATCGTCATTGACTTCATTGACATGGTGCTTGAGTCGAACCGTGACCTGGTTCTGCGTCGCCTGATTGAGTGCCTGGGCCGTGACCGTACCAAGCATCAGGTGGCTGAGGTGACTTCGCTGGGTCTGGTTCAGATGACCCGTAAGCGCCTGGGTACCGGTCTGCTTGAGGTCTTCTCGGAGCCCTGTGAGCAGTGCGCCGGTCGTGGCCTGGTGGTTCACGATCAGCCGCTGAGCGGTCGTAGCGGTGGCGCGTCGGATTACATCCACCGCCATGAGCGTAATGACCGTAAGCGTAGCCGTGCCGCTGCCCGCGAGGATTCTCGTGACCAGCAGAAGCAGGATGCTCTGGAGTCGAAGAAGGCTGAGCGCCGTAACGCTATGGCTGCGGTGGCTGCCGCATCCGCTCACAGTGAGGAAGCTTCGGAGGAGACCGCTTCGACCCGCAAGAAGCGTAAGCGCCGCAAGCGTTCGCGCCGCGCGGAGACCGCTGAGCTTTCGCTTGAGCAGGAGATTCAGGGCATTGCCGAGGCTGCCAGCGAGCAGGCTCACGCGGAGGTCGCTCAGCGTGAGGACAAGGTCGCTGAGGTCACCGAGGGCAACTGGGTTGGCGAGCAGGGCGGTTTCTCCCTGGAGCAGCTGGCGAGCGCGTTCGACCGCGTGGAGGAGGAGTCCGCTGAGGATTCTTCGAAGGAGCCTGCTGAGGACCGTTCGGAGGAGCGTCGTTCGTCCAAGCGTGGCGAGAAGAAGTCTTCTCGTAACCGCCAGCGCCGTGAGCTGACCGATGCGGATATTGCCGCTGTGGAGGATTCCGGCGCGGGTTCGCTGGAGGACGAGCACCACGTTGACCCGGAGCTTGACCCGCGCTTTACCCGCTCTTCGGATCGTTTTGAGGCGATTCGTGCTGGTGAGGCGAAGGCTCGTGCTTCTCAGAAGGCTGGCCGTCTTGCCCGCACTGAGGGTGAGGCGTTCCGTTCGGGCCGTGAGGATCGTTCGGAGGAGCGTCGTTCGTCCAAGCGCCAGAACCGCGAGCAGCAGAACGCTGAGGCAACCTCCGCTGAGGTAAACTCGGGTGTGCAGAAGGCTCAGGAGTCCAAGCGTGTTGAGCGTGAGGACCTGCGCATTGAGGATGTTCGCGAGACTCCGCGTGCGTCCCGCCGCCGTGCTCGTCGCGCCGCTGATGAGAAGCGCGCCGAGAAGGCAGCTGAGCAGGCAGCCGCAAAGTCTGATAAGGTTGAGAAGTCTGAGCCTCGCACGGTTGTGACCGGCGTGATTGGTGCTCCGGCTGTGACCGGTGTGGTGGGCGCAGCTCCCGCAGCGGTTGAGGCTCCGGTTGAGGAGGCTCAGAAGCCTGCGGCTCAGGTGCCCGGTTCGACCCCGCGTAAGCGTCGCACTCGCCGTGCGGCTTCGAGCGCCGGTGCCGGTGCTCAGGTCGTGACCGTGGACGCTTCCGAGCGTGCTGAGGGTTCCGTGGTTGCTTCCGCTTCTGTTGCGGATGTGGTTCCGGTGTCTGATGACGCTTCGGCCCCTGTTTTGTTCGGCATTGGCGTTGCTGCTGCCGACATTAAGCGTGAAGGTAAGGACGATTAGTCTTTAGCTTCCGATCATCGGACATCCGATGGTGTGTTGTATATGAGATAGCCTCGGTAGGGCGAGCCGGAACTTCCCTACCGAGGCTATTTTTTTCTGTGCGTGTGCTGCGTCATTTTAAAGGCGCTATTAAGAGTGCGGTGCAGTATTAGAGGAGCATCACGTGGTGTCTGCGGATAATCCGTGAAACTATCTATTGCGCGGCGCGTAGATCATGCCGTATCCTTAAGGACTGGTGTTTATCTCAGTGAAGCCCTATCGACGCAGGGCCAGCGGGAGACACCGCTCCCACCCGCATCGTCTTCGGCGCGGTCGAGTGATCGGCTGAGTTTGGAACGTGCGGGAGAGAGACACCACCGGTGAGCCTCGCGTGTTGGCTTCGGCGGGCAATCCCGTCGGAACGCACGGGCCGTTCCTCCTTGTTCGCGGTTATTCGACTGGCGGGGGAGGGCGCACAGCAATGAAAGCGCAGGCTGCTCATTCGTGTGAGATTCAAGAAGCAAGTTGTCGAGAAAAGTGAGTCCCATAGTGGCATACGCGATTGTACGCGCTGGCGGCCGCCAGGAGAAGGTTTCCGTAGGCGACCTCGTTACCCTTGACCGTGTTGCAGGCGAGCCCGGCAGCACCATCGAGCTGCCCGTGCTGCTGCTCGTCGACGGTGACAAGGTCACCGCTGACGCAAAGTCCCTGGCTTCCGCCAAGGTTGTTGCTGAGAAGGTTGAGGACCTGCGCGGTCCGAAGATCGTTATTCAGAAGTACAAGAACAAGACCGGTTACAAGAAGCGTCAGGGCTTCCGCGCCGAGCTGACCACCGTCAAGATTACCGCTATCAACGCGTAATCGAAACGACCGGAATTCAACCCTAAGGTAGGAATACAGAATGGCACACAAGAAGGGCGCAAGCTCCACCCGTAACGGCCGTGACTCGAACCCCCAGTACCTCGGTGTTAAGCGCTACGGCGGCCAGTCCGTCAACGCAGGCGAGATTCTCGTTCGCCAGCGCGGCACCCACTTCCACCCCGGCCTGAACGTTGGCCGCGGTGGCGACGACACCCTGTTCGCTCTGGCAGCAGGCACCGTCGAATTCGGTACCCGCAAGGGCCGCAAGGTCGTTAACATCCTGGCAGCAGCTGAGTAATACTCACCGCTAGGGCAGAGGGGGTAGGCGTTAGTCTACCCCCTCTCGCTATGACCTCGAATGCCGTGGATGCCCGCCTGTGCTGGGCTCCACGATGAGGCGCACCCCAACCCGGTCGCGCCTGCCGCCGCATCCGCAGCATGATTGGTGTGTGCCGTGCGGTGGCGAAGTGAAGATTTTCCAAGATAAGGAGAACCCGTGGCAGAATTCGTGGACCGCGTGGTCTTGCATGTATCTGGCGGTCGCGGAGGTAACGGCTGCGTCTCCGTGCGACGTGAAAAGTTTAAGCCCCTGGGCGGCCCTAACGGTGGTAACGGTGGTAATGGTGGCGCGGTGATTCTGCGCGTGGATAACCAGACCACGACCCTGCTGGAGTACCACCACAGCCCGCATCAGCACGCCCCGAATGGCGATATTGGTCGTGGCGATATGCACCACGGCTTTAACGGTGAGGACCTGATTCTGACCGTGCCGCAGGGTACTGTGGTGAAGGACCGCGAGGGTAATGTTTTGGCTGACCTGCTGCGTGTGGGCGACGAGTATGTTGCAGCCCGCGGCGGTATGGGCGGCCTGGGTAACGCTGCGTTGGCTTCGGCTAAGCGTAAGGCTCCCGGTTTTGCTCTGCTGGGCACCCCCGGTGAAGAGGCTGATATTGTTCTGGAGCTCAAGTCCATTGCGGATGTGGCTCTGGTGGGTTACCCCTCGGCGGGTAAGTCTTCGTTGATTGCTGCGATTTCTGCGGCGCGTCCGAAGATTGCTGATTACCCGTTCACCACGTTGATCCCGAACCTGGGTGTGGTGCAGGCGGGCGATGTTCGCTACACCGTGGCGGATGTTCCGGGTCTGATTGAGGGCGCTTCGGAGGGCCGCGGTCTGGGTCACCGCTTCCTGCGCCATGTGGAGCGTTCTTCGGCTCTGGTGCACGTGATTGACTGCGCTACTTTGGAGCCGGGCCGCGACCCGATCAGTGACTTTGAGGTGATCCGCGGCGAGCTGCAGAACTATGAGGTTGACCCGACTGCGGGTGTGACCGTGCCGCTGCATGAGCGTCCGCAGATTGTGGTGCTCAATAAGATTGACGTTCCTGAGGCTCGTGAGCTGGCGGAGTTTGTTCGCCCCGAGTTTGAGGAGATGGGCTTTAAGGTCTTCGAGATTTCGACGGCTTCCCATGAGGGTCTGAAGCCCCTCATCTTTGCGATGGCAAAGCTCGTTGAGGAAGACCGCGAGGCTCGTGCCGCTGCCGAGAAGGAAGCGGAGCGCGTGGTCGTTGAGGCTCCTGTGGTTCGCCCGAAGGGCTTCCGCGGTAAGAAGAAGCAGGAGTTCATTATTCGCCGCGAGGAGCGTAACCTTGAGCCGCTGTTCCGCGTGATTGGTGAGAAGCCTGAGCGTTGGATTCAGCAGACTGACTTCAATAATGATGAGGCTGTCGGCTACCTGGCGGACCGCCTGGCGCGCCTGGGCGTTGAGGATGAGCTGTTCAAGGCTGGTGCTCGTGCCGGTGACGCCGTGGTGATTGGCGAGAACGACAACTCGGTGATCTTCGATTGGGAGCCGACCATGGTCGGTGGCGCTGAGCTGCTGTCCTCCCCGCGTGGTACGGACGCTCGTCTGGAAGAGATTATTCGCCCGACTCGTGCGCAGAAGCGTGTGGAGTACAAGGAGCGTATGGACGCGAAGGCGGAGGCTCGTGCCGAGCTGGAGTCCGAGCGTGTTGCAGGCGTGTGGACCGAGTCGGTTGAGTACCGCAAGAAGTTGAAGGAAGGCAAGGTCGACGAGAATATCGACATGCCGAACATCGACGACTAGCAGCCAAGCGTTAGCTGTTACTTAGACAGTGAATGGTGCCGCGCACCGGGGTTTGCTCCGGTGCGCGGCGCTTTCTTATGTGCTCTGCGGTTACCTTTCGCGCCGGATGTGCGCGTCGGAATATGCGGGCGATTATGCGGGTGAGCCTGCGGTGAACCTGCGGTCGGGCGTGCTGGCTGGGTATTCCACTGGCGGCTTAGCTCACCCCCGTCATTTCGGTTTTTTTGACTGCAAACAGGTAGCATAGAGGGGAATGTACGCGGGCCGTTTTCGGTGTTGCGTACCTTCTGTGTACCTGCCCGCATCCGCACCTGTGGTGGCTCCTTAAGCTGCCGTGGCGCGGTCTCTGTCCCCAGCAAGGACGGCATTTGTGACTGACCAGCCTGTTCACCTTGATTTTGGTGCTCCGAGCACCGAATCGATTCCCCCGCGCATTCCCGGTCGGGTGCGCCTGGGCGTGATGGGTGGAACTTTCGACCCGATTCACCACGGACACCTGGTGGCAGCTAGTGAGGTTGCCGCCGTGTTCGATCTGGACGAGGTCGTGTTCGTTCCGACCGGTCAGCCCTGGCAGAAGGTGGGGGAGCGGCACGTGAGTGACGCTGAGCATCGCTACCTGATGACGGTGATTGCGACCGCGTCGAACCCGCGTTTTACGGTGAGCCGTATTGATATTGACCGTGGCGGCGCCACATACACCTTTGATACGCTTAACGAGCTGCGTGCCCTGCGCCCGGATGCTGACCTGTTCTTCATTACCGGTGCGGACGCGATCAGCCAGATTATGACCTGGCGCAATGCCCATAAGCTGTGGGATTTGGCGACTTTTGTGGGCGTGACCCGCCCCGATCATGAACTGGATCCGCCGATGGCTGAGGGTCGTCATATTACGACCCTGAAGATTCCTGCGATGGCGATTTCTTCGACCGATATTCGTCGCCGCGCAGCTGAAGACGCCCCCATCTGGTACCTGGTGCCCGATGGCGTGGTGCAGTACATTGCTAAGTACGGCCTGTACAAGAAGGACGCCTTGACGGCGTACCGTGACGGCTTGCCCCGCGTGAAGGATGAGTCTGGGCAGGCACCCCAATCGACGAATAATGAGGGAACACATGAGTGAAGCTACGGGTTCGAAGCCCTATAGCGAGGACGAAGCGTACCTCTACGAGACGTACGTGACCGAGGACGGCATTGAGGTGCCGCCGCCTACCAAGGTGATGGGTCCGCGCCGTCTTGCCCGTTACCGTGAAGAAGTTGCCGAGTACCTGCGTGCGGCCCGCCGCGGTGAGCCCGCGAAGCCTGTTGCCAACATGGGCTCCGTGATTTATACGAACGCTATTGACCCGCAGGTTCTGGCTGTTCAGCGTCGTTTTGCGGCACTGGCGGCTCAGGGCAAGATTGACACTGAGGCGAACGATGAGGAGAAGCTGCACGAGCCTGCTCCTCTGACCAGTAGCCTGCGTGTTCTGCGCCCCGAAGAGATCGCGCAGAACCGTGTGGATGCGACCAGCCCCTCCGCGGTGAATAACCCGATGACTTCTTCGATCCCGGTCATTGCCGTGGTCAAGGAGGAGAAGCCGGAACCCGAGCTGCACCAGTACCTGGTGCGCGATGAGCCGAAGGTTGAGGAGCTGGATAGCTCTGACGTTGAGGCTGAACAGACCGAGGTTGCTTCCGTTGAGGAAGAGGCCGTTGAGGTTGAAGAGTCGGCTGACGAGCTACCCACCCGCGTGAGTGCGGTGAACGCGCAGGGTCTTGACCTGAGCGTGCTGGATAGCGCCTCCGCAGGGGATACCGTGGATTCGGTGGACGGCGACCCGACTGTTGCTCTGAGCCCGGATGAGGTTGAGGAGCTGCTGCAGCGCATGGTGGATCGTCAGGACCCCGAAGAGGCACTGGTCGAGAAGACTGCCGAGGAGTCCGACAAGGGCTCCGAGGATGAAGAGTCTAAGTCGGCTGAGTCGAAGTCTGCTTCGGCTACTTCTGCTGAGGCTTCGGAGGAAGCCGAGTCAAAGGAAGCAGCGTCGAAGGAAACTGAGTCGAAGAAAACTGGGGAAGACTCTGCTTCTGAGAGCGCTGTTGAGAAGGCTGAAGAGGTTCTGCAGCCTGCGCAGAAGCCCTCCCTGGCGTGGCTGTGGATTGTGCTACTGCTCGCCCTGGTCGTTGTTGGTCTGATTATGATTTTTGGCCCCAAGTAGGCCGTGAACAATGCACCCCTGTTGCGGGTGTTGCTGGCGGGTGTTCTGCCGGCAAGGAAGGAAAATATGACTGCTGCACAGTCCTCGATTGAGGCTCTGCGCATTGCCGCCCGCGCTGCGGAGGAGAAGCAGGGAACTAACCTGTTCGCTGTGGATGCATCCGACGCGATGGGTCTGATTGATGGCTTCCTGGTGGTTTCTGCCCACAATGAGCGCCTCGTGAACGCTGTTGCGGATGAGGTTGAGGACGCTCTGCGTGAGCAGGCTGACCTGAAGCCGGTTCGCCGTGAGGGTCGTTCCTCGGGTCGTTGGATTCTGCTGGACTTCGGCGATATTGTCGTGCACGTTCAGCATGAGGAGGACCGCGAGTTCTACGCTCTGGATCGTCTGTGGGCTGAGGCTCCGCGTATTGAGCTGGGCGTTGAGAACGAGGCTCCCTTCGACATCGAGGGTGAGACTGAGGAAGATGCTGCACGCATCATTCCCGCTCAGGATGAGGCGTAAGCTTCCGCTTGATTTTTAGCTGATGAGGGGTGGGCTCTGTTGGCGCTGTATGGTGCCGCGGGGTCCGCCCCTTTTCTGTGTGTTTATTCTGCGTATTTCGAGGGTGTTTCTGCCCGCTCGGGTGCCCTTTCTGATGACCTGATTGCCCTTTCTGCCTGCCTGGTTGCCCCGGAACTTTTTTAGATTTTTGGGTGCGCTGGTTTGCATCGTTGTCCGTGGTGTGTGTAATATATTCATGTTGCCTCGTTGAGGTCACTAACAGAATATGGGGATATGGCGCAGCTGGTAGCGCACCTGCATGGCATGCAGGGGGTCAGGGGTTCGAGTCCCCTTATCTCCACGTTTTCCTCGGTTGAGGAGCTTTTCGCCCGGTTCTTGTGAATCGGGCGATTTTGCTATCTGCCGATAACTCTCGATAGTCAACAACGCAGTTCATAGTTGAGGAGAAGCGCATGGGAGCGCACGCACATCACGGCCACCACGGTCATCACCATGGGCACGACCATTCGCATGCCCCGAGCCCGGAGGATGCCGCCTCGATGCGTCCGCGCCTGCTGATTGCGTTCAGCTTGGCGGTCGTTATTGTGTTGGCGCAGGCGATTGGTTCGTTGGTTACGGGAAGTCTTGCGCTGCTGACCGATACGGCGCACGCCCTGGCGGATGCCTCGGGCCTGCTGGTGGCGCTCGCTGCGGCTTCGCTGATGACGCGCCCGGCGACGTCCCGCCGCACGTGGGGTTTCCGCCGTATTGAGGTGCTTGCCGCCCTGGGGCAGTCGGTGCTACTGCTGGCGGTGGGTATCTACACGGCGGTGGAGGGCGTGCATCGCCTGTTTGCCCCGCCGGAGGTGCCCGGCACCGAGCTGCTGATCTTTGGTGTGGTTGGCCTGGTGGCGAACGCTATTGGTATTGCGGTGTTGGCTACGGCGAGGAACGCGAACTTCAATATGCGTGCCGCGTTCCTGGAGGTGCTCAATGACGCCCTGGGGTCGCTGGGTGTGATTGTGGCGGCTATCGTGATTTGGCTGACCGGCTTCTACCAGGCGGATGCCCTGGCGGGCCTGCTGATTGCGGCGCTGATTGTGCCGCGTGCGGCACGTCTGATGAAGCAGACTACGGCGGTGCTCATGGAGTTCACCCCGGACGGCCTGGACCTGGACGCGATGCGTGAGCATATCTTGAGTGTTGACGGCGTTGTGGAGGTGCACGATGTGCATGCTTCGACGGTGGCTACCGGTCTGCCGGTGGTGACCGCGCACGTGGTGGTTGCCGATTCGTGCTTCCATGACGGGTCTGCGGTGGCGATTCTGGACCGTATCCGTTCGTGTGTGGCGAGCCATTTTGAGGTGTCGGTGGAGCACTCTACCTTCCAGCTGGAGACTGCCGAGTTGGGTGGTCGCGAGCCGGATTCGGTTCGCCACCCGTAAGCCACCTGAACCCCTAGACCACCTGAAAACCTTGCGTGTGCGATGTCTGCGTGCCGAAATAGCGGGGGAGTACCGACCGTTATATTTGGTGGCTTCAACACGCAAAAGATACACTCTTTAGGGAGCAAAAGGCGCTCCTCACCCACACACTTTGACAGGCTCGCTGGCAGACTCTTTAGTTTGGTAGCCGCGGTAGCCTGCAATGATGAGCGCCTCAGCCTGGCCGAAACGGAACAGTGGGCGGGCGCATCCTGAAATTTTTGACGAGAACAACCACGATTAGCAGCAGATACGGAACACTATGCATTCACCTATTGCCACTTACCTGACCGAGACCCTCGAGTCGGTCGCTTCTGATACCTCCGGTGAGTTGGCAAACTACATTCCGGAACTTGCCGCCGTGGACCCGGACAAGCTTGCCGCGTCCATCGCCATGGTTGATGGTGAGCAGTACGCCGCCGGTGACTCCGATGTGGAGTTCACGATCCAGTCGATTTCTAAGCCGTTCGTGTACGCCCTGGCGCTCGCGGACCGCGGCTATGATGACGTGCTTGCGAAGGTGGGCGTGGAGCCTTCCGGTGAGCCGTTCAACGAGCTGTCCCTGGAGGACGGTTCCGGTAAGCCGCTGAACCCGATGATTAACGCGGGCGCGATTACCACCCATTCGCTGGTGGGTCCTCCCGGCGCGACGCAGGGTGAGCGCATGGAGCGCGTCATTTCTGGTCTGTCTGCGTTTGCGGGCCGCCGCCTGTCGGTGAACGAGCGCGTGTACGAGTCTGAGCTGGAGCACGCGCACCGCAACTACGCGATTGCGCACATGCTGCGCGGCCACGGCATCCTGACCGGTGACCCGACTGTGGCGGTGCAGGGTTATACCCGCCAGTGCTCGCTGATGGTGACGGTCAAGGATTTGGCGTTGATGGCGGCGACTTTGGCGAACTATGGTGTGCATCCGGTGACGGGTGAGCAGGTGGTTCCTAAGACGGTGGTGCGCCAGGTGCTGAGCGTCATGTTCACGTGCGGTATGTATAACGCTGCGGGTGACTGGGCGACCCAGGTGGGTGTGCCGGCGAAGAGCGGCGTGGGCGGCGGCATTATTGGTGCGGTGCCCGGTCAGCTGGGTGTGGCGACGTTCTCGCCGCGCCTGGACGGTCACGGTAACAGTGTGCGCGGTGTGGAGCTGTTCGAGCAGTTCTCGGATGACATGGGCATGCACGTGATGAACGTGCCGACGGTGGCTCGTTCGGCGTTACGCGCGAACTACCAGATCGGTTCGGGGGACGAGTCGATGCGCCTGATTCAGCTGCAGGGCCGTATCCGTTTTGCGGGTGTGGAGCGCGTGATCCGTGAGATTGTGGAATCCCCGATGGAGGGTTCGAAGGTCGCCCTGGATGTGACGCGCGTGTACGCGGTGGATGAGGTCGCTCAGAGCATGCTCCTGGAGCTGATGCGTCGCCTGCGGAATGACGGGTACAAGGTGTATCTGATTGATAATGACGAGACGATTACGAACACGGATGCGTTGCGCAGCATGGGTGTGAAGGTTTTGACGAACCCGGCGGCGGTGACTTCTGCCGAGTCGGATGCTGAGCGTGTGGCTGAGGCTGACGCCGAAGAGGCTGCGGAGGCGGCGGCACTGGAGGCGCTGAATGCGCTAGACCCCGCTGAGACGGTGCAGCCTGCTGTGGTGGACCAGCCCGCTGAGGCGCAGCAGCCGGTAGCTTCGGATTTCGAGTAGGTTTCTCTTCGCGTACTTGGCTGTACGACTGCGTGAACTTATGTATTGAGGCCCCTTTCCCGGGCGCGTTGTGAACGCGTTCTGGGGGAGGGGCATTGCAGTACCTAGAATTGCACCTGCGCTGTAGTTGGAGCTGTAGCTGGATTACCTGGGTTACTTGGATTACCTGGCGTGCGGGTAGCTTAGGGTGCTGAGCGTGGTCTTCGGCGAGCTTCAGCGAGCGAGTGGAACGAATGCGTGTAAAGGTTCTTTTATTGCGGCGTTATTAATCATTACGTAATATTTTGAATTTTTCGATATCTAACGGTGGTCTCATCATACACTCATAATATGAACACTGTTCCACACTCAGAAACACCTATTGCTTCTCATCAATCCGCTATCGTCAACCCCGCTACCGGCCAGGCGGTATCGGGCGACTCTGCCCACGCCTCCATAGGGCGACGGGAACTTTTGCGGCATGTTGGTACCTTTGGTCTGGGCGCGGTGGGCTTCGGCGTGCTGGGTCTTGGTATGACCGGCTGCACCCCGTCCGCGACGGAAGGCACCCACGGAGCGTCGGCTGGCGGGTCTGCCTCGGGTAGCGCGTCGGGTAGTGCCTCTGCGACTGCTTCGGCAAGCTCGGCGGCTACCCCCTCCGCATCTGCGACTGGCTCCGCAACGGGTACTGCATCCCCGACCACCGCGGTGTCTAAGGCAGCTTCTGCGACTGCGACCTCGTCGAACCCGGTTCCCGAAGCTCGTGCCTGGACTGGCCCGCAGACCGGTCTGCCGGGTGAGGGCAAGTATATTGCGTGGACGGTTGATGACGGCGCCGACCCGGAGGTGGTGCGCGCTTACGCAGAGTTTGCTCGCCGTACCGGCACGCGCCTCACCTTCTTTATCAACGGTCAGTACCCGGCGTTTAGGCAGCATCGTGACCTGTTGTTGCCGCTGGTGAAGAGTGGCCAGTTGCAGATTGCGAACCATACGTATAGTCATGCGGCGTTGACGAGCCTGACGGATGAGCAGATTGTGCGTGAGCTGACCCGTAATGATGAGGAGATTATGCGGCTTTTTGGGGTATCTTCGAAGCCGTATTTCCGCCCGCCGTACGGGTATTATGATGAGCGTGTGTTGGCGGCTGCGGCGTCCTGTGGTTTTACGCGCCCGGTGTTGTGGTACGGGTCGTTGGCGGATTCGTCTAATATTTCTTCGGCTGAGGTGTATGCCTATGCGGAGAAGTACGCTTTGGCTCAGCATATTGTGATTGGGCATTTGAATTATCGGGGTGTGGTGTCTGAGCTGGACCGTATTCGGGCGTTGTTGGATCGGCGCGGTTTGACGACGGCGACGATTCGTGACTATTACGGGTAGTGCGGGGGAGTCCTGGTGGGGGTTCCGGTGGGTATACTGGGAGGCATGATGAAGCTTCCTCAGAACCCTATCCTTCGGCAGGTGCACCGTTTCCGTGAGTCGCTGCTGCTTCTGCTGTATTATTCGCTGTCTTTTTTGGGCGTGCGGTGGGTGCGCTCGGGGCATCCGCGTGTGGCGGCGGTGTGGTCTGTGGGTTTGTGGCTGAATTTGGTGCTGCGCGGTATGGGTCAGCTGGTGCGTATGCTGGTGCCGGTCCTGCAGGATGCGGAGGCGCGCCGTGCTCGTGCTGAGCGTGCCCGCGCCTACCAGCCGCGCTAACCCTGCTTCCGCAGGTTCTTACCCCGCGCGGATTCTAGGCTGATATGACGAAGCCCCCTTGTACTGGAAATAGTACGAGGGACTTCGTTTTTAACGTTAGCTTGGTTTCTTTGTCGCTGAAATTTCTATTTCTTCTTTTTGCCAGTCCATTCGCAGGCGATACCGTCATCGTCTCTATCCAACTCAGCCCGATAGCCAGGTTCACCCCGGTGTATGGGTGCAGCACCTGCAGCTCGGGCTTCAGCACAGTTCTTGTAATACACGCTGGACTGCGCCGGGGCTTCCTGAGTAGGCACTTTCTGAACGGGAGCAACTGCCGCAGGCTCCTGAGCTGGAGCCTGCGTTGCCACACGAGTAGGCCTTGGAGTTGTGGCTCGCGGAGTAGGAGTATATGTCTCCCACGGAGCTACAGAAGGACTGGGAGTTGGTGAAGGCGAAGGAGTTCGTTTAGCTCGTTTAGTCTTACTAGGCTTGGGTGAAGGGGTCTTTGAAGCTGAGTCTTTAGCGGGTACAGTTTTCTGTTCGGAGGTCGACGAAGAGCAGCCGGTCAGCAGCAGAGCACCCGCAAGAACACCAGCGGTCGCGGCGTGAATTTTCAACACAATATTCCTTTATAAAGTGAGTGGACAAGGGTGTTCACCGTAGAACACACACTCAAGTGTAAAGGAAAACTATCTCACCCGCAGGCACTATTGAGCCTTTCAAGCATTCCGACAAGGGAAGAAACGCCCACCCGGCACGGCAAAGCCCCCTTGTCCCGGTTCAACCAAGAACCGGCACAAGGGGGCTTCGCTATATATTCGCTATATCTGGGGGCACCAGCCAGGGACACTAGGGGAGTAGCGCCCCCACTGGGATAGCTCTAGCGGGCAGCACTAGCCAGAACCGTTGCCCAGAACCATTGCCCAGAGCCGCCGCTGCTAGGAGCAGTTGCCGTTCATATCGCAGGACGGACCCGCCTCCGAGGCACCCGCCAGCGGGTTCAACAACTCAACCTGATGGGTCTGCTCCCACACCTGACGCAGCGCCTGCACCAGCGCCTCCGCAGGCTGAGCACCACTGACCGCCCACTTCGATTCAATCAAGAAGAACGGCACACCGTTAATGCCCAGCTGGCGCGCCAGCTGCTCATCAGCACGCACGTGCTCCGCGTAACGGTCGCTCTTCAACACTGCCTCAACCTCGGCGGTGTCCAAACCAATCTCAGAGGCAATATCCAGAATCGACTCGTGATCCTGAACCGAACGGCCCTGAGTAAAGTACGCCTTCTTAAACGCCTCCTGCGCCGCCGCCGCCAAGCCCTGCTCGGAAGCATACTGAATCACGCGGTGCGCATCAAAGGTGTTACCGTAGCGTGCCTGTCGCCAATTGAAATCCAAACCGACCTCGCGGGCGCGTTCCGCCAACGACTCCTGGGTCGCAATCGCCTGCTCCAACGGCATCTGATACTTGCTAGCAATCATCTCCGGCAGCGAACCAGCCGGGTACTCCGTAGCCGACGGGTCCAGCTCAAAGCTATGCCACACCACCTCAACCTCGTCACGGTGCTCAAACTCGGCGAGCGCCTGCTCCAGGTTACGCTTGCCCACGTAGCAGAAGGGGCACACAATATCGGACCAAATATCAATACGCATGGTATCTATTCCTTTCACACTCGGATGCGGCAGCTACCGCAACTGTATACTCACCTAACGCCCCTGCTGCCGAGATTATTCCCCGGCGTTTATTCCCCAGTATTCCCCCAGCGTTTATTCCCTCCGGGTACGGCGAAGCCCCCTCGAACCGGTCCGTAAAGAACCGGAGCCAAGGGGGCTTAGCACACGCAATATATGCGACCCTATCGGCGGGCAGTTGCCGAAGCGCTCGTCGTAGCAGCCGGCGCGGTCGTCGCCGCCGGAGCCGCCGTTGCACGAGCAGGCGGAGCAGTCGTTGCCGCCGGAGCTGTAGTAGCCTGCTGGCTAGCCGCTACCTCATCCTCATAGCGGGTCGGTGCCTGAGTCGGAGCCTCAGTAGTAGGCTCCGGGGTAGGGGCCTCGGTGGTCGCCTCAGGTGACGGGGTGTTCTCCTCCGGGGTGGGGGTTGGCGAAGGAGCCGCCGCCTTAATTTCTTCCTCGGATGCGTCACCGTAGTAGTCGCGAATCGTCACCGCAGTCAGGCCGCGGTCATCGAGCAGGCCCTTCACCTTATCCAGGATCGGGATGATCGTCTCGTAGTTCAGGTGGCCCAGCACGATCTGTTGCGGCAGCATGTAGCGGATGCAGCGCGTGTAAATCACGCGGGCGCTCGTCTTCGCCTCATCGCCGGTAGTGCCGTTCCACATGACCGGGCGGGTAAAACCAATCTCGCCAGCAGCCTTCAGCACCGCATCGTTGTAGCGGCCGTAGGGCGGGCGGAAGTACGGCTTCGACGAGACACCGAACATGCTCATAATCTCGTCCTCGTTACGCTGCAGCTCTTCCTTCACACCCTCAGCGTCCAGGGTGGTCAGGTCGGCGTGGCTGTAGGTGTGGTTCGCAACCTGAATCTGACCGCTCTGAACCAGCGGACGCAGCAACGACACATGCTCCTTAAAACCGGTGTACGAAGCGTTAATGAAGAACGTCAGGCGAGTGTTCGTACGCTTCGAGAACTCAGCGTAGCCGCGAATCGCCTCCGGGCTTGCGCCGTCATCAACAGTCCACGCAACATACTTACCCTCACCAATGAGAGAGTTGCCGATACCGGGCCATTCGCGCGGCTTATCAACCGGGTTGCCAGCAGCGGCAACCGTCGGCGAATTCGTGGGTGCGGGGCGAGTAGCAACAGTAGTCTCGCCGCCAGCCTGATACGGAGTGAAATTACCGCTGGTGCCGTCGTAGTCATTCGACTTCTTCGAGCAGGCGGCAATCAGCGGAAGCATAGCAGTGCCGAGCACAAAAAGTCGGCGGTTAGGCTGTGAGTGGGTCATACTCTCCAGGATAACGCCCCCACCTGCAAGGAACGAATCTGAACGGCGAATACACCCTAAATAATGTGCACATCACACCGCACGCTCAGCACCACAGTATTAATAGGTATAAAAACTAGGTATAAGAACACAAAATCCTAAAGCCGTAAGCCGGTAACGCTCCGCTAAACTAGTGGGATGGAGAATCTGGGCACTCACGAATTGCGCAACCTTGTGAACGATGCTGCCGACGAGGCAGTCAACATCGGCTACCGCGTTGCAGACCGGCTGCACAGGTGGCGCGAAAAGCGCGCCATCGCCGCCGGCCGCGAACCTATCCTTGTGCCCACCGAAGGCTACGGCCGCGCCGCCTCCGACGGCAATCCCGGCTGGGTCCGCGTTATCGCCCGCGCACTCTACAAGACGGTCACCCTCGAACGCCTGCTGCAGGTCGTAGAAGGCACCCAAGACACCGCCAACCCCATGCGCGGCTGGCGCTCCTTCACTGCAACCGCAATGTCCGATGCGCCCGTCACCATCGTCATCGACGGCACCAAGTACGAGGCGTACACCGACCGCGGCGGCGTGCTCGACGTCAAACTCAGCATCGACCTGGAACCCGGCATCCACGAAGTCATCATGTACGTGCCCGGCTCCCGCGCCGTAGCAACCAGTGTCTACATCGTTCCCGAAAGCCAGAAGCTCGGCGTCATCATGGACGTCGACGACACCGTCATGGTCACCATGCTGCCGCGCCCCCTGGTTGCCGCCTGGAACTCCTTCATCCTCGACGAGCACGCACGCATCCCCACCCCCGGCATGGCGGTCATGACCGACCGTATCCGCCGCAGCCACCCGGATGCACCGTTCATGTACCTGTCCACCGGCGCCTGGAACATCACCCCGACCCTGCGCCGCTTCCTCAGCCGCAACGGCTACCCGCGCGGCACGTTCCTGCTGACCGACTGGGGCCCCACCCCGGACCGCTGGTTCCGCTCCGGAACCAACCACAAGGTTGAGTCCCTGCGCCGCCTCGCCGAGGAATTCCCGCAGATGAAGTGGATCCTCGTCGGCGACGACGGGCAGCGCGACCCGTACATCTACAACGGCTTCGCGGTACGCTACCCGGACAACGTGGCGGCAATCGTCATCCGCAACCTGACCGTGGGGGAGACCATGCTCGCCTCCGGCCGCGTGTGGAGCGACTACCGCGCCGAACAGATGATGCGCTCGCCGCTGTGGATTGAAGCCACCGACGGCGTAACACTGAGTAAGAAGCTGCGTGAGCTGAGCCTGATCGATTTCTAGCCGGTCGTGTTTCTCCTGCGCCTCACCGGTTGCTAAAACCAGCGCTGATACCCAGTAAACCCACCGCAAATACCGCGAAATACCGGTATATGCGGTGGGTTTTGCTGTTTCAGTGGAATTAACCAACATAAACCCACGACACACCGGCTCATCAAAAAGAGTTAAAAATCTTTTCTACAGCTTTAATCACACAGCTTAAAGCCGCTCGAAGGGGGTTAACCCTCGCCTTTAAGAAAGTCCGTTCTGCTTTAAAACCGCGCCGTTCCGCGTAAGAACGCGTGAGAGTTAAGATCTCTTTAAAATCAAGCCCGAATCTGCCGGGTTTTATGCCCCCGAAAGCATACATGAGGTTAACTGAACCTCAACTTGGCGGGCTTATGAACCCTTAAAAATCCTGACCAACTTAAACCCCACCTGTGGATAACCCGGCACACCCCGCGAAAATCCAACGAACTAGCCCCGCGGCAGGGTGTGGATAAGCTGTAGACACCCCCTCTTAAGTGGGTTCAGCTGTGGGTTTATCGAACGAAACACGCCCCTCACACCACATCATCTTGTGGTGCAGAAAAATCTCGACACTAGATGTAGTATTAATACTCGGTTCCACCACTACGGCACTTTTGAGCGCCCTGCCCCCGCGCAGGAAACCGCCACACCCCACTAGGAGGGGTAGCGGACGGCACCGCGCTCACCGTCAACACCACGTGGTGAACCGCAGACGAAACACGCCAGATTCATTCACGAGATAACCCCGCCTGAGCGGGAGAAAGTAAGAGGCATTCCCATGGTAGTGACCGTGTACACCAAGCCGCAGTGCGTCCAGTGCAACATGACCTACCGCGCCCTCGACGCGAAGGGTATCAGCTACACCAAGGTTGATATCACCGAAGACGCTCAGGCCCTCGAAATGGTCAAGTCCCTCGGCTACATGCAGGCCCCCGTCGTCATCGCAGGCGACGAGCACTGGTCCGGCTTCCAGCCCGACAAGATCAACGCTCTGGCAGCGTAACAACCCAGCCGAAACCCGCACCAACGGGAATCGGCACGGAACTCACACCGGCACACGAGAATAAGGAGTACACATTGAGTACCACCCTCACGCCCAATCCCGTCGACGAGCACGCAGAAATCCGCAAGATTCTTATGGATGCACGCAACGCCTCCGAGGGTCGAGCGACCGAGGTCCTGGACGACACCGCGCCGCTCATCGTGTACTTCTCCTCCATCTCCGGTAACACCCACAAGTTCGTGGAGAAGATCCGTGCCCGCCGCCTCCGCCTGCCGCTGCGCACCGGCGAAGACACCCTCATTCTTGATGAGCCGTTCGTGCTCGTCGTCCCCACCTACGGCAAGCCTGAAGGCGCCGGTAACGTTCCCCCGCAGGTGGTTAAATTCCTGAACGTGGAGCAAAATCGCAACCACATGATCGGTGTGATTGGCTCCGGCAACACCAACTTTGGTCCGCTCTTCGGTATCGCGGCAGACATTGTCGCCAAGAAGTGCGATGTGCCCGTGCTCTTCAAGTTTGAGCTCATGGGCACCGATTCAGATGTAGAAAAAGTCAACGAAGGATTGGAAGCATTTTGGACGCAAAACTGCCCTCAGCACTAGAAACTCTCGGTGCGAGCCACAGCGGCAAGAGCGTGCCCGAGAAGTTCAAGGGTATGAGCTACCACGAGCTGAACGCACTGCTGAACCTCTACGATGAGAACGGCCAGATTCAGTTCGATGCAGACCGTCAGGCTGCACGTCAGTACTTCCTGCAGCACGTCAACAACAACACCGTCTTCTTCCACGACCTGGAAGAGAAGATCGAGTACCTGATCGAGAACCAGTACTACGAGCCGGAACTCTTCGACAAGTACAACTTCCAGTTCATTAAGAACCTGTTCAAGCGTGCCTACGCCGTGAAGTTCCGCTTCCCGACCTTCCTGGGTGCCTTCAAGTTCTACACCTCCTACGCGCTCAAGACCTTCGACGGTCAGCGCTACCTGGAGCGTTTTGAAGACCGCGTCTGCATGGTCGCGCTGCTGCTGGCAGAAGGCAACGAGAAGCTTGCCGAAGACATCGTGGACGAGATCATCTCCGGCCGTTTCCAGCCGGCAACCCCGACCTTCCTCAACGCAGGTAAGAAGCAGCGCGGCGAGCTCGTCTCCTGCTTCCTGCTGCGTATGGAAGACAACATGGAGTCTATCGGCCGCTCCATCAACTCTGCACTGCAGCTCTCCAAGCGCGGCGGCGGCGTGGCATTCGCCCTGACCAACCTGCGCGAGTCCGGTGCGCCCATTAAGAAGATTGAGAACCAGTCCTCGGGCGTTATCCCCGTCATGAAGTTGCTGGAAGACGCCTTCTCCTACGCAAACCAGCTCGGCGCACGTCAGGGTGCCGGTGCCGTGTACCTGCACGCACACCACCCCGACATCTACGCCTTCCTGGACACCAAACGTGAGAACGCTGACGAGAAGATCCGCATCAAGACCCTCTCCCTGGGCGTTGTCATCCCCGACATCACCTTCGAGCTGGCGAAGAAGAACGAGGACATGTACCTCTTCTCCCCGTACGATGTGGAACGCATCTACGGCGTGCCCTTCTCCGACATCAACGTCTCCGAGAAGTACTACGAGATGGTCGACGATGCACGCATCACCAAGACCAAGATCAACGCGCGTGAGTTCTTCCAGACCATCGCAGAGATCCAGTTCGAGTCCGGCTACCCGTACGTGATGTTCGAAGACACCGTCAACCGCGCGAACCCCATCGCCGGTAAGGTCATCATGTCCAACCTGTGCTCCGAGATCCTGCAGGTTTCTGAGCCGTCCACCTACCACGCTGACCTCGGCTACGAGACCGTCGGTAAGGACATCTCCTGCAACCTCGGTTCGCTGAACATTGCACTGACCATGGACGGCGACGACTTCGGCAAGACCGTGGAAACCGCGATTCGTTCGCTGACCTCCGTCTCCGACCAGTCCGACATCCGCTCCGTACCCTCCATCGAGCGCGGCAACAACATGAGCCACGCCGTGGGTCTGGGCCAGATGAACCTGCACGGCTACCTGGCACGCGAGCACGTCTACTACGGTTCCGAAGAAGCACTGGACTTCACCAACATGTACTTCTACACCGTCGCCTACCACGCAATCCGCGCCTCCATGCAGATTGCTAAGGAACGCGGCCAGCGTTTCGAGGGCTTCGAGAACTCGAAGTACGCATCCGGTGAGTTCTTCGCCAAGTACATTGAGAAGGAATGGGCACCGCAGACCGAGCGTACCCGCGAACTGTTCGCTAAGCACCACATCCCCACCCGTGAAGAGTGGATTCAGCTGGCTGCTGACGTGGCACAGTACGGCATGTACAACCAGAACCTGCAGGCTGTTCCGCCGACCGGCTCCATCTCCTACATCAACGGTTCGACCTCTTCGATTCACCCGATTGCTTCGAAGATTGAAATCCGCAAGGAAGGCAAGCTCGGCCGCGTCTACTACCCGGCGCCGTACATGACCAACGACAACCTGGAGTACTACCAGGACTCCTACGAAATTGGTTACGAGAAGATCATCGACACCTACGCTGTGGCAACCCAGCACGTGGACCAGGGCCTGTCGCTGACCCTCTTCTTCCGCGATACCGCAACCACCCGCGATATCAACCGCGCCCAGATTTACGCATGGCGTAAGGGCATCAAGACCATCTACTACATCCGTCTGCGTCAGATGGCTCTTGAGGGTACCGAGGTTGAAGGCTGCGTATCCTGCATGCTCTAGCCCGAATGCTGTGACGCATTCAGCTTGAGCTGGCACACTATAACTAAAGACTGGAAGGGGCGGTTACGGTGAACACGCAAACCGCCTGCGCGACCGGTTGGGCGCGCGTGGGACCGTAACCGCCCCTTAAGAATCGGAGAATTACTAATGAGCGAAAAGGTGAAGCTCGTCGACCACGTGATCGAGGCTATCAACTGGAACCGTATTGAGGACGAGAAGGACCTTGAGGTTTGGGATCGTCTGACCGGTAACTTCTGGCTGCCGGAAAAGGTGCCGCTGAGCAACGACGTGCCCTCCTGGAAGACCCTGACTGAGGAAGAGAAGCAGCTGACCATGCGCGTCTTCACCGGTCTGACCCTGCTGGACACCATCCAGGGTACTGTCGGTGCCGTGTCCCTGCTGCCGGACGCTGTGACCGCGCACGAAGAGGCCGTGTACACCAACATTGCGTTCATGGAGTCCGTGCACGCGAAGTCGTACTCCTCGATCTTCTCGACCCTCGCCTCCACCAAGGAGATTGACGAGGCGTTCCGCTGGGCTTCTGAGAACGAGCACCTGCAGAAGAAGGCGAAGATCGTTCTGTCCTACTACATCGGTGACGACCCGCTGAAGAAGAAGGTTGCTTCCACTCTGCTGGAGTCCTTCCTGTTCTACTCTGGCTTCTACCTGCCCATGTACTGGTCTTCGCACGCGAAGCTGACCAACACCGCTGACCTGATTCGTCTGATTATTCGTGACGAGGCAGTGCACGGCTACTACATTGGTTACAAGTTCCAGCGCGGCCTGGCGAAGGAGTCCCCGGAGCGTCAGGCAGAGCTGAAGGAGTACACCTTCAACCTGCTGTACGAACTGTACGAGAACGAGGTGGCGTACACCCACTCCCTGTATGACGGTGTGGGTTGGAGCGAGGACGTGAAGAAGTTCCTGCACTACAACGCTAACAAGGCTCTGATGAACCTGGGCTACGAGCCGATGTTCCCGGCGTCCGTGACTAACGTGTCCCCGGCGATCCTGTCGGCACTGTCCCCGAACGCTGATGAGAACCACGACTTCTTCTCCGGTTCAGGCTCTTCCTACGTGATCGGTAAGGCTGTGAACACTGAGGACGAGGACTGGGACTTCTAAGCCCCCTCTCGCCCTGCGATATAAGGCTGAGATAAACCGTACGGAACCCCCGCGTGTCCACTGTGGATGCGCGGGGGTTCCGCCGTTTAACCGGCTGCGGAAGCAGTGGAGAAGGGCCGGAGAAGCAGGGGAGCGGGCGCGGTTTTACCGGTTCCAATTGTTCCGGCTGCCAGAGTTTTTACCTTCACCCCGTAGCATAAAAAATTATTGATATATCGGGGGTGCGGGGCGTACTGTTGGACTACTACCCCACAGCCCCGAAAGGAACACCCATGCGTTCAGTAGTCATGGAAGCCCCCGGTAAGGTCGTCGTCAACGAAGTCGACAAGCCGACCCTCCTCGAACCCACCGACGCCATCATCAAGCTCGCAGCATCCTGCATCTGCGGCTCCGACCTGTGGCCCTACCGCGGCGCACAGCCCGTTGAGCACCGAGCAATGGGCCACGAATACATCGGCGAGGTCGTCGAAGTAGGCTCCGAGGTCACCACCGTAGCCCCCGGCGACTTCGTCGTAGGCTCCTTCTGCATCTCCTGCGGCGAGTGCGAAACCTGCACCGCAGGCTACCCCTCCCGCTGCCTCAAGGCAATCGCGGCAGGCGACGCCTTCATCGGTGCACGCTCCAACGGCACCCAGGCAGAGTACGCCCGCGTGCCTTTCGCCGACGGCACCCTCGTCAAGACCCCAGCAGCACCCACCGCAGAGCAGATCCCGCACCTCATGGCGGCATCCGACGTGCTCGGCACCGGCTGGTACGCAGCAGACGCAGCGCAGGCAGGCCCCGGCAAGACCATCGTCGTTGTTGGCGACGGCGCAGTCGGCCTGAGCGCAGTCATCGGCGCTAAGCAGCTCGGCGCGGAGAAGATCATCATCATGTCCCGCAACCCCGAACGTCAGGCGCTCGCTAAGGCATTCGGCGCAACCCACATGGTGGAAGAGCGCGGCGAAGAGGGCATCGCCAAGGTCCTGGAGCTCACCGACGGCGTGGGCGCACACGGCGTCGCGGAGGCTGTTGGCACCCAGCAGTCCTTCGACCAGGCACTCGGCTGCGTACGCCACGGCGGCTACATCGGCTTCGTGGGCGTGCCGCACGACAGCTCCATCGGCACCGATAAGCTCTTCGGCAAGCAGGTTCACCTGGAGGGCGGCCCCGCCCCCGTGCGCAAGTACCTGCCGACCCTCATCGACCTGATTTACAAGGGCGAAATTGAGCCCGGCAAGGTATTCGACCTGGTTCTGCCCATCGACGAGGCAGCTAAGGGCTACGAGGCGATGGACCAGCGTACCGCCACCAAGGTTCTGCTGACCATGCCGTAATAGCCGGTCGTATCGCCGGTTGGCTGTATCGCCGGTTCTTGTGCCTTCTGTACCGGCAAACCGGCGTGTATGCGCTACTGATCCCCGCACCGACCCTGTTCGTTCCACGTGAGCGTAGGGCACCGGTCGCGGGGATTAGTGCATTAAAAATTGGGTTTATTTGCCACCTTTCGGCGAGGTGAGGGACAAATGCGTGAGCTAAGGCATAGAATAAAAGAGCATGATTCGTACAACTCGAAGGATGATAATGACGAAGAAGCCTTTCCCTTCCGACCTCGAAATCGCACTTGCCGCCGATCTGTGGCCCATCAACAAGATCGCAGCGGACAACGGCATCAGCGAAGATCGCCTTGAACCCTACGGCAAGTATGTTGCTAAGGTCCTCCTCGACGAAACCACCAACGCAGAGACCGCCCGCAAGCGCGGCTCCAAGTACATCGTGGTTACCGCAGTCACCCCCACCCCGCTCGGTGAAGGTAAGACCGCAACCTCCGTCTCCCTCGCGCAGGGCTTCGCACAGACCGGCCGCAAGGCAATCCTGGCTCTGCGTCAGCCCGCAATGGGCCCGACCTTCGGCATCAAGGGCGGCGCAGCAGGCGGCGGCTACTCCCAGATCGTTCCCATGGAGAAGCTGAACCTGCACCTGACCGGCGATTTCCACGCCGTCACCGCAGCACACAACCTGCTTGCCGCAATGATCGACAACCACCTGCACCACGGTAACGAGCTGCGCATCGACCCGCGCGCAATCGAGTGGCGCCGCGTTATCGACATGAACGACCGCTCCCTGCGCAACATTGTTGTAGGTCTGGGCGAACGCATGGACGGCGTGGTCCGTGAGACTGGTTTCGACATCACCAGCGCCTCCGAAATCATGGTGATTCTCTCGCTGGCAACCTCCTTCAAGGACCTGCGCGAGCGCCTGGCAAAGATCGTAATCGGCCTGAACTACGACGGCGAGCCCGTCACCGCAGCCGACCTGAAGGCTGACGGCGCAATGGCCGTCATCCTGGCAGACGCCATCAACCCGAACCTGCTGCAGACCCTGGAGCACACCCCCGCACTGATTCACGCGGGCCCCTTCGGCAATATTGCAACCGGTAACTCCTCCGTGGTCGCCGACTACGTTGGCCTGGAGTACTCCGACTACGTGATTACCGAGGCTGGCTTCGGTGCCGACATGGGTGCGGAGCGTTTCTTCAATGTCAAGTGCCGCGTCTCCGGCCTGAAGCCCGACGCAGCAGTGCTCGTCGTCACCGTGCGCTCCCTGAAGTCCCACTCCGGCCTGTACAAGATCGTTCCGGGCAAGCCCCTGCCTGAGGGCATGCTGCAGGAAAGCCCCTCCGACGTGGAGAAGGGCGCAGAGAACCTGAAGAAGCACATCGAGATCGTGCGCAACTTCGGTGTTCAGCCGGTCGTGGCAATCAACGCGTTCCCGACTGACTTCGAGTCCGAGCACGAGACCATCCGCCGTATCGCTGAGGAGGCTGGCGCTCGCGTCGCTATCCACCGCGGTGTGGCTGAGGGCGGTAAGGGCACCACCGACCTGGCAAACGTAGTTGCTGAGGCATGTGACGACGTTTCGGATCTGAAGTACACCTACGACCTTGAGGACTCCATCGAGACCAAGATCGAGAAGGTCGCCACCAAGGTCTACGGTGCAGACGGCATCTCCATTGCTCCCGCTGCCGCTAAGCAGCTGAAGCGTTTCGCTGAGCTGGGCTACTCGCACCTGCCCGTGGTTATCGCGAAGACCCACCTGTCCATCTCTTCGGATGCAACTCTGAAGGGCGCACCGACCGGCTGGACCCTGCCCGTGCGCGAGGTTCGCCTGGCTGCAGGTGCTGGCATGCGCACCATGCCGGGCCTGAGCAAGAGCCCCGCAGCTGAGCGCATCGGCTTCGACGAGAACGGCGTGATGGTCGGCCTGTCCTAAGGCGACTATTCCGGCTGATCTATAGCTAATGGAGGCGGCGCTCCTTCCCCACAGCGGGGGAGGGGCGCCGCCTTTGCTGTACCCTGCTGTGGTGCTTTTGTGGAGTGCTCTGCCCCAGATATATGGAAGCATGAAGCGCGAATACGAGGTGTGCAACGCTTGAGGGCGGGGGAGCGGAGCTCTTGAAAACAGAGTGAAACTAGGCTGCAACCCGGCTACAACCGGGCTGAAACTAGGCTGTACCAGAGGGAGTGAAGGATTCTGAAACCCCTAGTGGAGGGGTCTTTCAACCTTTCCTTGAAGGCTCCTGTACGCCCCTTTCGGAAGGCGGAAATGGTATGTATAGCTCAATAAATGGGCTCTATGTATGCTTGAAGGTCAAGTTTTATTAAACAATCTGTAGAGATTGATTTTTTAGTGACACGCTGTCTTGCATTTTGTGAAAATATAGTATTGACTAGGTGTTTTACTTTTTGACAGGGGTTTCAATGAGTGCACTCAGTGAACCTGAAGGCGGGGCTGCTGTTATCGTTTTGTTATAAAAGTTCTACTTTAGGGGGTGCCTAATGGATCCAAACAGACCAATTGATTTTGCCCTCGCGCGAATAATTGTGCAGTTTTTGAACGGTGCGCGGTGCATTTTTTCCATCCCATGAAGTTGCAAAGGCTTGAAGATAGTTTGACATTAACCCTCTACTTCCGCGGAATACCGGGCTAAAACCGGGTATTGAGCCTTCAAAATTGCTGAGTATGAAGCTCAGGTTAAAGGTGCACCGAAGTGCCAAATGAGGGAAAATCTAAAATTATTTTGGGTGAAATAAGTCACACTAAAACTCGAAAAAAATGAAATTGGTACGTATGGGTAGCCTAAAAAACAGCTGTTTTTATTACAGAACGATTACATTGAGACTCAAGCCACTAAAACCGGCTCTCCGTACCAAATTGAGCGGTAAAACAGCCCCCAAAAAGTTCGCTACTATTGAGTCATCAAGTAATCGTGAGATTTCCAAAGTCCTCGGGTTGCTTGTGTTTGAGTGAGTGATAGATACCCCTGGGTGTCATGAGAAGCGACTGTGTATCGATGCGCAGTCGCTTCTCTGTTTAACTTTTGAATTTCGCTGGGCCCTCAGCCGGGCAGACCCCGGGTGGCCTCCAGTCGGAACCTCATCCGAGCTGAGCCTCATCTGTACCGAGATCTGCACCGAGTGCGCTCCAGAATCTGTTCCGCATGCATCCCGCGCATGTATTCCGCACATTCAATGTCGAATGCGCTCATAGGGAAGTGCTCTATATAGGCGCCTGCCGCATCATGCGAGCCCCTACACTGGAACTATGACTACTTACCCCGAACCCACTCTCATCTTTGAGAACCCCGAACTGACCGTCCGTGCGTTCAGTGTCTCTGAGATGGACAATAGCGTCTACCTCATCACCATGCGCGCCACCGGCGAGCAGGTGCTTATCGACCCCGCAGATGATGCGGAAGAACTCTACGCCTTCACTCTCGACGCGCTCCTGAACGACTGCCCGCAGCTCGAGCTGGCAGACGGTGAAGAACGCCGCGTGCGCGTTATGGAGAGGGATGAGGATTTTAACTCCCTCAGGCCTCGCGCAATCGGTCTGACCGGCATCCTGGTCACCCACGGCCACTGGGACCACATTCGCGCTATTAAGGAGCTTGACCGCCTCACCGGTGCCGTCACCTCCGCAGGTGCAGCTGATGTGGCTGACATTAAGGAACAGGAAGACTACACCGTCGAAGAGGAGCTGACCGGCGGCGAAAGCTTCGACTTCTACCGCTCCGACACCGTCATTCGTGCCCTGCACGTGCCCGGCCACACCCCCGGATCCATCGTCTACACCCTCGAAACCACCTGGGAAGACGGCACCCCCGCAACCCTGCTGTTCACCGGCGACACCCTCTTCCCCGGCGGCGTGGGTAAGACCGACTCCCCGCAGCAGTTCGGTGAGCTCTTCTCCAACGTGCTCGAAAAGCTCTTCGGTGGCTTCGATGATGACGCAATCGTACTGCCCGGCCACGGCCGCTCCACCACCCTCGGTGACGAGCGCCCCCACCTGGAAGAGTGGGGCACCCGCGGTTGGTAAACCGCGGCTGGTAAATCGCCCCTGCCAGCCCACCTCATATATCCGCCTCATATAAGTACTGCACCCTCATGCCTTCACCTGCCGCATAATCGCGCTGGTGAAAGGCGTGAGGGTGTAGAATTTAAGTTCGAAGATAAGACGAAAGGATTTTCGATGACACCCCGCCCGGCACACGGTAGCACCGCACTCAAAGCGAACGATCTGACCAGCATCCGGGTTCAGGGTGCCCGCGAAAACAACCTCAAGAACGTAGACCTCACCATTCCGCGTGATGCGATGGTCGTCTTCACCGGCCTCTCCGGCTCCGGTAAGTCCTCCCTCGCCTTCGACACCATCTTCGCCGAAGGTCAGCGCCGCTACGTCGAGTCGCTGTCCTCCTACGCGCGTATGTTCCTCGGACAGGTCGATAAGCCCGACGTAGACTTCATCGAGGGCCTCTCCCCGGCGGTGTCTATCGACCAGAAATCCACCTCCAAGAACCCGCGCTCAACCGTCGGCACCATCACCGAAATCTACGACTACATGCGTCTGCTCTGGGCACGCATCGGTCACCCGCACTGCCCCGTCTGCGGTGAAGAAATCACCCAGCAGACCCCGCAGCAGATCGTGGACATTCTGCAGGAATACCCCGAACGCACCCGCCTGCAAATCCTCGCGCCCGTCGTCAGCGCACGTAAGGGCGAGTTCGTGGACCTCTTCAAGGACCTGCTCACCCAGGGCTACTCGCGCGCCCGCGTGGACGGCGAAACCGTGCAGCTCTCCGACCCGCCCAAGCTCGCCAAGCAGTACAAGCACACCATCGAGGTGGTCGTCGACCGCATCGTCATTAAGGACGGTATTCACCAGCGCCTCACCGACTCCATCGAAACCGCGCTCAAACTCGCCGACGGCCGCGTGCTCATCGACTTCGTGGACCGCGAGCAGGACGACCCCGAACGCACCCGCTCCTTCAGCGAACACCTCGCCTGCCCCAACAACCACCCGCTGCAAATCGACACCATCGAACCGCGCGCCTTCTCCTTCAACTCGCCGTTCGGCGCATGTAGCGCCTGCGACGGCATCGGCTCGCGCCTGGAAGTAGACACCGAACTGCTCGTACCCAACCCCGACCTGACCCTCGGCGAGGGCGCTATCGCCCCCTGGTCGCAGGGCAAAGCAACCACCGAATACTGGCTGCGCCTGCTCGCAGGCCTGGGGGAGGAGCTCGGCTTCGACCTGAACACCCCCTTCAAGGACCTGCCCGCCAAGACCCGCGCCGCCATCCTGGACGGCAAGGACTACAAAGTTGAGGTGTCCTACCGCAACCGATTCGGCCGCGAACGCCGCTACACCTCCGGGTTCGAGGGCGTGAAGGCGTACATCAAGCGCAAGCACGAAGAAACCGAATCGGACTTCGCCCGCGACCGCTATGAGCAGTACATGCGCCAGGTTGCCTGCCCCGCCTGCGGTGGCGCGCGCCTGAACCCGACCATCCTCGGCGTGAAGGTCGGCGGCAAGTCCATCGCAGACATTACCGACCTGTCCCTGGCTGACGCGCTTAGCTTTGTGCGCGGCCTACAGCTGACCGCCCGCGAAGCCAAGATTGGCGAGCAGGTCCTCAAAGAAATTGATGCCCGCCTGCAATTCCTGCTGGACGTGGGCCTGGACTACCTGACCCTCTCACGCTCCGCCGGCACGCTCTCCGGCGGTGAGGCGCAGCGCATCCGCCTCGCAACCCAGATTGGATCGGGTCTGGTCGGCGTGCTCTACGTGCTCGACGAGCCCTCCATTGGTCTGCACCAGCGCGATAACCGCCGCCTCATCGAAACCCTGACCAAGCTGCGCGACATGGGCAACACGCTTATTGTGGTCGAGCACGACGAAGACACCATGCGCGAAGCCGACTGGATCGTGGATGTTGGACCCGGCGCCGGCGAGCACGGTGGCGAAATCGTGCACTCCGGCAGCTTTGAGGAGCTGCTGAAGAACACCAAGTCCATTACCGGCGACTACATGGCTGGCCGCCGCAGCATTGAGGTGCCCGCATCCCGCCGCCCCGTGGACAAGAAGCGTCAGCTGACCGTGCGCGGCGCGCGCGAAAACAACCTGAAGAACGTG
>ERZ773211.52-NODE-52-length-33444-cov-5.70676_pt1 | contig 33444 bp, 27 predicted proteins | sample MGYA00511914_ERZ773211 | MGnify/ENA primary metagenome ERZ773211 (study PRJEB29015, sample SAMEA2738163) | human oral metagenome | biome: human oral; feature: human-associated habitat; material: saliva | place: China | collected 2242 ...
AGAGCGGGCCCGGATGCACACACGCATCCGGGCCCGCCTCTTTCGCTTTTTGACGAATACTCTATTGCTATTTTGATATAATCATAGGAGATGTAATTAATAGTCAGAAGGACTGGGTTATATTGATATATTGCAGAATTTTTTCATATTAAAACTTAGTGAAGTAACAAAAGAAATGACTCTGTGAGAGGCTATTGGAGGTATCGATGACTTTTCCAAACTATAACAAAGATGAAAAGTTAGAATTTAACTATAAGAGGGCATGCGGTCTGTGGTTAATCGTGGTGGCGGCAGTTATAGTAATAGCTACCTTGGTTGGAGGAAAGCAAATAATAAATATGCAAGTATTTAGCATTGGCTATGTTATTAGCTTTTTCTCTATCAACATGAATAAAAATGTGCTGAATAGACTATCCGATGGCCCTTCAAGTGAATTTCAAAATAAAGTATCCTCGTATGCTGTTGTTTTGCTATTTGTCTTAATGGTTTTGCTGGGTGGCCCATTCTTTGCAACTGAAAATTGGAGACTGATTTGGCTTGGAGCGCTGATGGCAACCGCGCTGCACTTCTTCCCATACTATTTTGTGCATGGAAAGTCAATGATATACCTGGGTCTTATCTGTGCCATCAACGTGTTTGCAGGATACATTTTTACCAACATTCCGTTAGAAGTAATCGCATATATCGACGCGGCGGTTAAGATCATCTTCGGAGTCTATCTGCTATTCCTTTCAAAGCCGTCAAAGCAAATTTAAGGCAGTTCTTCGGCACAACAAATCAGGGCGGCCCCGAACACTTCCGTATCCGGGGCCGCCTGCTAGGAAAGGAACAATCACCGATGATGAACCAACTACTGTTAGCGCAGGTGCTAGCTGAAGGATTCAGCTGGGATTATCTCTGGCACTGGACTCATGATCCGGATGTATGGAAGGCTGTTATTTCTGCTTTCGTGACTATTCTCGCTTCGCTGATTGCTATTAGTGGTGTTGTATTAACCGCTCGTCGGGCAGCACAGCAGATGGAGATCTCCAAGCAGGGAACCCCTCCCGAGCTGACCTGTTATAAAGGATGGCTTGAGGTCTCTGAGAAGTATAAAGAACTTGCTGGCTGTGAGGACGTAGATAAGCTTTCTGCGGTTTCGGAAGAATATAGAGAAGTTGAGTCTTCCCGAAAAGCTGCTCTTGCACGAGCAGTATGGGAACGTAAAGTATTTTCTTTTTGCCCCAATGTTAATGCCCAGAAACTTCTAATGCAGATTAATCCCTCGAAGATTTTTCGAATTTTAAATTCTAGGCGTGATGAGAAGGTACCTAGCTCAGATATATATGTGCATTTAAGTTTTAAGCCGTACTTAATGTGCTTGTCTGTATGGGTTTCCTTGTTTATTGTATGTATGGTCTATTTATTTGTAAATTTATACAATAGAGACCGTGATGGTGTAATTTCTTCTCTCGTAGGTTTTATGTACCTATTGCTTTTAAGTCCTTTTATCCTGAGGTTCCTTCCAGATGGGTACAACGGAGCACTGGAAGCTAATTATTGTTTCCGTAAGATAATAATTTCTCATGGTCAAGAATTTGAAATAAATATTGTTTCTGAAAGTAACATGATGGCAAGGCGCTTGATGATGTCTGTATTTGACTCTAACTATTCTGATATTGTGTACTGTCCCTGGGAAGGGAGAAATAAAATGGTAGTTTTTTGGATGAAGTTTACAATGTATTTTATTCCGGGGTGTTACGTAAAGAAAGGATTTAAGAGTTTTCTTAATAAAGGAGGTACGCTATGGGGCTCCTATAAAGAAGAGCTGTTGAATGGTGATTTGAAGGAAAAAATAGGACGTAAAGATACTCCTGTACTGAACTCTGACACACCAGAAAAATCCCAACCTACGCCTCCGCAAGGGTGAAGCTGAGAAGCCACATGTGTTTCGAACAGCCACATCATAAGTGGCTTCTGGAAACACATGTGGCTTCTCGCTATGGGGCTGTAACACGTCCAGAATTTGTGCCATGGTTTAGCGTCTTTGACCATGGTTTTTAACTACGACCAAAGACACTAACCTATAGTCGAAATTTTAGACACATAAAAGCAAACGGCCCTGAACGTTCAAACATTCGGGGCCGCCTGCTGCGGTTATTTATATGTTGGGTCAGAGTTGGTTTACATGTCGGGCCAGTCGCGGTGCAGCGAATACTCCGTATCCCCGTCACCGTTATCGTTCAAGTGCCAACGCTGGCCGGTACGGATGTCAGCCTTACGCAACCTGGGGTTCGGGTTATCCGGCTTACCCATCGTCGGGTCGTTCTTACAGCCCCAGCGAGTGTCGTCTTCATCGCAGGTGCCGCCGACGCGTCCCACATCAACCCACCACACACGAATCAGCAACGGTTCAGCAGTGTCCTTCTTAACGACAGTACGCATAGCCTGCCACGGGCCACCATTGACTCGGTACCGGCCAGCATAAGAAACCGTTGCGTAGGCGTGGAAATTGCCCGACCGCTGATACACATAACTGGTCGCGGTCGGTCGCGCTTTCGAACCTGACTTCGGGTAGATGGGCTCGCCGATAGTGTAAGACGTGTTTTCGTCACCGTTGCCGTATTGAACGGTCATCTGCACCGGATAAGACTCGATTTCAACGTGACCGGCCGAGAGCTCGCCTTCCCAATAAGCAGTGGGAGCTTCAGCGTAGAAATTGACGTTGTCGCCCTTGTAGATATTCGGGTCGCCCTTAGCTCTGCCGGTGCCGTTACCGGAGTTATAGGACTGCTTCAGGATAGGCGGTCGAATATCGGTGTTGGCGAATTTGTCTTCAATTTCTTGAAGCATTTCAGCGGGGCTCGGTTTACGAGGTTCTCCGGGGTTATTGGCGGTTAGGGTGCGGGATTCTACTGGGGTGCAGTAGGTGCCGATGCCGGAGGTATTGTAGTAACCGGTGTAGTCGTTGCCGTCGTCAGGCATCATCCAGGTGCGGAAATACTGTCCTGGCTGATGATCAGCGGTGACGCAGGAGTCTTTGTCTTCGATTGAAGCATAGAATTGGTTTCCTAGACCGTCATGCCTAACACGGTGGGTTTCTTCAAAAGATTTCTGTTTGCTCTCTGCGCGAGCTACGAGTTCGGATTCCGCTTGCTGAGGTGGTAAATCGACCTGCTCTTCGGAATCTAGTCCTTCATTTCCATTCTCTGCAACTGGTGGAGTGGCGCTATGGTCTGTGATGCTGTGATTGCTGTTATTCGAAGTATCTTCTAGCGCACCAGCTGGCGCACCAAAAGGTAGTATGAGCGCAGAAATAACAGCTATTCCTATAAACCCTGAAAACTTATTGGCCATTATTTGATGATTCCTTGCTCGCGCAGCTCCTTGTTTGAGCGATGCTCCGAGAGCCGCCAATAGCCGTTCTGGTACTTATAGCGGAACATAAACGTTTCATTCTCATTGCTGGTATTAGTACGCTCATACACCTTGCCATTGGGGTTTACGTACATGCCATAAGTCCACAGGCGTCGGATGAGAACCCAATATTCTTTAGACTCTTCGTCATACATGAGGTCGCTTTCAGCCTGGTATTCCGAGGTTCCTTCAATAACCCACCCGCCGCTTTTGTAAAGATCCTCGATGTAGTGAAGAAATTTAATGTCCTCATCGAAAGTGTCCCGCATGTAGGGCCATACATATTGCATATCACCAGTCTGGATGCCGTAGTTGCGTGCCTTAATCCAGTCACGCATCATTTCACGGAGACCAGCGAAGGTTTCGGGGTACTGCTGCGGCTTGGCTTTCGGCAGAGGAACATTCTGTGCGGGACCATGGCCATCAGCTTTGCGGTATTCCCCATCAGGCGCCTTTGAGCCGCCAGAGTAGCCGCGGGTAATGACCGGGCTCGGAGTAGCTGATGCAGAAGCGGCATCGGAAGCCGCAGCAGAAGTAGATGCCGATTCGCTCGGTGCCGCGGAGGCGGTGGCTGCCGCCTCGTTATTTGCCTGCTGGCCGCACGCCGCAAGCAAGGCTCCAAAGCCCACAAGTGCGCCGCTGCCCAGCAGGGTGCGGCGATTAAAGATGGTCGAGTCCATAGAAGGTACGCTCCTATCATCGGTGATGGTGTGAATATGTGCATGTCGGGCCGTTATTCACAGGTTGCGTTGACTGCCGGAAGGAAAACAGCCCCGTAGCGCGCCCATCAAGCGCATCAATGCGCTATTGAGTACTACAGTTACCACCCTACCGCATGTTTGCCATCGTTTGCATTCTTTTGGTAGCTACGGTGATGAATCATTACTATTCGGATATTTCATTGCTTTATGCATCAAATATCTCTGCATCCGCGGAGGCACCGTGCCTGCGGAAATTCGGTCATGAGTTACGTACTTCGACCATGAGTTAGTGACTTCAGGCTGGGGTTTTAACCATCGCCAAAGACGCTAAGTCATTACCGAAATTGCTAGGTCATGACCGAATCTCCACCCCGCACCGAGCAGCCCAAACAAAACGAAAGCGGCCCCGGACGCACACACGCATCCGGGGCCGCCCGCCACCTGTCAGAGCCTATTTCTTAGCGCCAAACGCCCGCGTCCACGCCCAGCGGGTCAGCACCGCCGTACCCGCCGCAACCGCCATCGGTAGCCACGCACTCGCACCCTGACCCGTAAAACCAATCAACAACGTCAACGCAGACAATGGCGCATTCATCGACACACCCAAAAACGCCGCCGTACCCGTCAACGCCGCCACATACAACACCATCGACGCGCCACCCGGCACCCCACCCAAACCGGGGAACGCCCACAGCACCAGCGCCGCCACACAAAACGCAGCCGCCGCACCCAACGCCAAACCCGGCGTCAACGTACCGCCATACGAACCCGAACGCAAACTCAGCAGCACCACGGCTGCCTTCGCCACACACAACGCCAACACATACACAGCCGCCGCCGCAGACAAGCCTCCCGCCGCCGCATCCAAAGACACATTAAAAGTGTGCTGAGTCAGCAGACGGCCATTACCCAGAATCTCCGGAAGCCACAGCGAAACCACCGCGACCAGCACAAACGACAAAGGAATACGCCACAAAAGAGAACGGTCCTTCGCCTTCAACTTCTCCGCACGCTGCGACAACGCCCTAAAACCCAACGCCAATGGAGCCAACACCACACCCGTCAGCGCCGCCACCGTCAGCGTCGTCGCATCCAACGGAAGCTGCGGCACCGGGTACGTCGGCTCATTTACAATCACCAGATTCGCCGTGACCGTCGCCGTCCACACCGTCACCGCACCCACATACAGCGACCACAAGCTCAGACCCGCAGCCATTGCCTCCACAAGGTACACCAGACCGCCAATCGGCACCTGATACACTGCTGCCAAACCGGACGCCGCACCCGCCGCCACCAGCAGGCGACGCTCACAATCACCCAGCAGCGGCGAACCATCCGGGCGAGTACCACCCACACGCTCCAGAAAACGCGCGCACCGACCCGCAGCCAGTGCACCCAGCTCACGAGGCGCGACCTCCTTACCCACCGGGGAACCCGCACCCACCGCAACAATCTGAATCACCGAATGCGAAATCTGCCGCCACAGCGACGGCGCACGATCCTCCTCGGTAGCGCCCGCAATCTGCGACTTCACGCCGACCACACGCCGACCGCCCGACTGCAGGTAATACCAAACCAGCGCCACAAATGGGCCCAACGCCGCCAGCACCAGGGCACGACGCGCCGGGTCAGCGCCGTCAGTGACCATCGGGTGATGTCCCTCAGCCTGACCGAAAGTTAGCTCCTGCATAAAATCCAGAACATAGTGCAGAGCAATCGCACCCAGGCCGCTGAACACGCCCGTGACCAGCGCGGCAAGGGTCAGCCCCAGCAGGAGGCGAAACAAAAAAGAGCGGGAACCAGCAGGATTCTGCGGGCTATTTGAAGAAGAACCAGTATGAGAAGACATAGAAAAAGGGGTTTTGTGTGTTGCGTGCTGTGCGGTGTTGGAGGCTTCATGCCCGGCACAAACTGCCGCGGGTGAAGCTGCTTTTATTCTACGCCGCGCTTTTTATGCCTGATGGGCGGGCCACAAGATGAGAAGCGGAGCCCCGCACATTGGGTCGCGGAGCATGAGGTGACGCCGCCGCCCAGAAAACACGGAAGAAACACGAGCCAGGTCACAAGCCCGTAGCCGCACCCGCTATGCTGGAAGGGTACGCCTCCACACGCCCGCCGCGCACAGCGCACCGCACGCACCTACCGGGCGCAGGCATCCCATTAGGAAGGATCAACGATGACCGCAACTATTGCTTTTCTCGGCACCGGCTCCATGAATGGCTCCATCGCCGCAGGTCTGCTCGCTGCAGGCCACGACCCCGCCCACATCCGCGCTACCGTGCGTAGCGAAGAATCTCGTGCCGCCCTCGCCCAGCGCCTCGGCGACAAGGTAGAAATCATCACCACCGGCGGCGAAGCTGACGGCAACCACAAAGCAACCGCCCACGCAGATGTCGTGCTGCTTGGCGTGAAGCCCTACGGCATCGTTGAGCTTGCCCGCGACATCGCACCTGCTCTCGCACCTAACGCGGTTGTGGTGTCCGTTGCTGCTGGCGTGACCCTCGAAACCCTCGCCGAGTGCCTTCCCACAGGTCAGCCCATTGTTCGCTGCATGCCGAACACCCCCTCCTCCGTGGGCAAGGGCGTGCTCGCCATCTCCACCACCGACACCGTGAAGGCCGAGCAGAAGAAGCTCGTCGAAGAGGTCCTGGGCACTGTTGGTCTGGTCGTTGAGGTCCGCGAAGACCAGATGGATGCGGTCACCGCCGTCTCCGGTTCTGGCCCGGCATACGCGTTCCTGCTTGCGGAGGCGATGGCCGCCGCCGGCGAGAAGCTCGGCCTGGATGCAGACACCGCGCTCAAGCTTGCCAGCGCAACCGTTGCCGGTGCAGGCTTCCTGCTGGATACCAACCCGGATGCGCCCGCCCTGCGCCGCGCCGTGACCAGCCCGAACGGCACCACTGAGCGTGCACTGAACACCTTTGTGGAGGGTGGCCTCTTCCAGCTGACCGAGGACGCGATGCGCGCCTGCGCAGCCCGCTCGGCGGAAATGAGCCAGCTGTACACCGCTGACGAGGACTAGTCATTACGGACTAACCAGTGGGGACTAATGCCGCTCAGTAGCGCCGCTCTGACTAGGTGAAACTACAGAAAACTGGGTAAAACTACAGAAAAACAGCCTCCTCCCGGCAGAACGGGAAGAGGCTGTTTTTCTATGTCTAGAGGAAAAACGCGCTTAGGGGCGCGCCGCGAAACGCTCAATCAAATCCACCTGACCGGACACAATCAGAATGTCACGCGAGTGAATACGGGTAGTCGCGTCCGCGTAGGTGAAGTCCTCACCGGGGGACTTAATACCAACCACAGACACGCCGTACTTGGAGCGGATATCCGACTCGGCGAGGGTGAAGCCGTGGGTTTCCTTCGGCGGGCGCATCTTCGCAATCGCGAAGTCGTCATCAAACTCAATGTAGTCCAGCAGTCGACCCGAGACGAGGTGCGCGGCGCGGCGGCCGGCGTCCGCCTCCGGGTAGACCACGTGGTGCGCGCCAATACGCTCCAGAATCTTGCCGTGTGCGGGGGTGATAGCCTTCGCCCAGATACGCTCCACGCCAATGTCCACGAGGTTCGCGGTAATCAGCACGGATGCCTCCACCGAGGTGCCCACACCCACCACGGCGGAACCGAACTCGTCCGCACCCAACTGGTGCAGGGTGTCGATATCGGTCGCGTCGGCGGAGACCACGTGGGTCAGCACGCCGGACCACTTCTGCACCAGCTCGGGGTCCTTCTCGATAGCGAGAACCTCCTTATTCTGCAGGCGCAACTGGGCAGCCACAGCCGAACCGAAGCGTCCCAGGCCGATGACGAGGACGGGGGCGTTATGTGCACTAGCCAATGGTGGGCCTTTCTTCGGGGAACTTGTAGAGGCGGCGGCGTGAACGCATCGCCAGGCCGGTTGCGGCGGTTGTAGTACCCACACGACCAATGAGCATGAGCACACTGAGCACGTACACGCCTGCCGGAGGTAGGCTGGCGGAGAGGCCGTTTGAGAGGCCGCAGGTCGCGAAGGCAGAGATGACCTCGAAGATGACTTCTTTGAGATCTGCGCCGCTAATGATGAGAACCGATGCGGTGCCAACACCTACCACGGTAGCACCCATAACGATCACAGAGATGGCAATGCGCAGAGAGGATTCGGGGATGGTGCGATTGAACGCTACAACCTTTTGGTCACCTCGCGCCTCGGCAAGAATCGACAGGGCAATCACGGCGATGGTGGTGACCTTCACGCCGCCTGCGGTCGAGCCGGAGCCGCCACCAATGAACATGAGCGTATCCGTCAGTAGCGTGGAGACGGGGGTTATGGCGTCCATGTCAACCAGGTTGAAGCCGCCCGAACGCATCATCACGGAGGCGAAGATGGCGTTGAGGATTTTATCGCCGGGAGAGTAGGAACCGATGGTTGCGGGGTTATTCCATTCGAAAAGACCCCAGAAGAAGGCGCCAAAACCGAAGAAGAAGAGGGTGGTGACCACGGTCAGTTTTGCGGTGAGCTGCCAGTGTGAGGGACGGAAGGGGTTGCGCTGAATCGCAATGAACACGGGGAAGCCGAGCGAACCGAGGAACACCGCGATGCAGATGGGTACGAGCAGGAAGAGATCGTGGCCGTAGGGTACGATGCCGTCCGAGTGCGGGGTGAATCCGGCGTTGTTGAATGCCGAAACCGAGTAGAAAATGCCGTGCCACAGAGCCTCGTGTGGTGCTTCACCAAGCGCGAGGAAGCGCGGGGTGAGGAGCATTGCAATGAACGCTTCGATGGAGAAAGACGCGTACGCCACCGCTTTAACGATGCCGCCGACCTCGCCGAGTCGGCTGATGTTCAGGTCTTCCTGGGCGATGAGTTTGGTGCGCAGACCCATTTTGCGGCCGATAGCCAGCGCCAGCAGGGAGGTGATGGTCAGCGTGCCCAGGCCACCCACCTGGCAGGCGAGAAGAATCATTGCCTGACCGAAGGTTGACCACTGATCTGCTGTGGAGACGGTGGTCAGACCGGTCACGGTGACCGCGCTGGTGGAGGTGAAGACCGCGTGGTGTAGCGCGACACGATGCCCGTCTGCCGAAGAAATCGGCAGGGACAGCATGACGGTGAAGAAGATGATGACTAGAAAGAAGGCACCGATTGCGGTGCGCGAGGGGGACGCCAGAACCGAGGAATCAATGAAGTCGCGGAAGCGTTCGAGAGTCTTCTGGTTGAACTCTAGCGGGGTTCGTTTGCGCTGAGTCTCGGAGTCTTCGTGGTCACGTAGGGTAGGCAGACGGTCAAGATCGATGCCGGGCACGCTGGTGAGGATGCTGAGGTTTTCAGCTTCGCGGCGGTCGCGGCGGCTTCGGCGAACCTGCTGCTTTTGGGGTTCGGAGGTGGCACCGCTGAGGGTGTCCCAGCGGCGGTTGAGCTGGCCCTGGGGGTGGTGGTGTCGGCGCCGGGTGCGGCGGATAATGCGTCCCATGCGCCTCCTTCAGCGAGTGTCTGGGTGTTGGTGTGTTGATGTGTTGGGCGGCGGTTTGAGTCTGTGTTTAACGCCTTCTAGTGTATCGCGCCGGGTGCCTACTGAGGGGGTTGAGGCTCTGGTGGTTTGGGGGTAAATATGTGAGCTTGGAGAAGGCGTGCGGTTGGTTTTGTGGGTGGAACCACGAAAACTATATATTCTGTGTTAGCTATATAAATATTGAGGGGTTTGCTGGGTCACATATGCCTAGGATGAGATACAGGAAATCACCACGAGATGTGATAGGCGCTTCATGCTTTTCTCCCCTTCAGTGCTTCATATTGAGGTAGCATTCAGCGGTCTTTCAGAATTTTTGAAGGTAATTTCTGTATCACCCTCATTCTAAGCTTGAGGCGCCACTTTATATGTCATAATCGCTATATGCATTCTGATGTTTTTTCTGTCATCGCGGATCCGACTCGCCGCCGAATTGTGCGTATTCTCGCTGAGCAAACCCACACGGTGGGCGCAGTGGTTGAAAAGCTGGGCATGAGCCAGCCGACCATTTCGAAGCACCTGAAAGTCCTTCGCGATGCAGATGTGGTCTCCGTGACCGTTGAGGGACAGCGTCGCCTCTACTCCCTGAACCCGGATGTATTCGCCACCGTGACCGAGTGGATTAACGAGACCGTTCAGATTGCACGCCAGTCCAACGAGGCGCACGCGCCCGTGGCACTGCCCGGTGGCGTGCCTGCATCTGCCTCCAGCAAGGCGACGGCTGAGAAGCCGGTCGAGAAGACCTTCGAAAAGAGCGCTCCGAAGCCCGCAGTCGAAGAACCCGCTCAGAAGCTTGCACCCGCCGCAACTGCACCGGCTGCATCCGAGAAGAGCGCAACCGCGGAGAAGCCCGAGGCGACCGACTCTGAGACTCTCACCGTTGAGGCACCCACCCCCGAGGAAATCGAGCAGGCTCGCATTCAGCGCGCCCGCGCACAGCACCTGACCCCCAGCGCGCGCATCTACTCGCGCCCTGCGGAACAAGCAGCTGACAGCACCGCTTCCGAAGCTGTCGCTGAGAAGACTGGAGCTGTTGAGCCCACCCCGCAGGAAGAGGCAGTGGATAGCACCCCGATGCGCCCCTTCACTCCCGCATCCTACGGTTACGACGCTGGGGTGACCCCCGCGGCGTCGGCAACCCCCGCTCAGCCCGCTACCCCCGCGGCACCTGCTGAGGCTAAGCCTGTCGTAGCGCAGAAGCCGGTAGCATTCCCTCAGCCTGCGGCTGTGGTGCCTTATGGCATCGACCCCGCTGCGGTTGTGGGTGGCTCGATTCAGCCTATCGCTGTGATCCCCGAGGCTGTTGTGCTTGAAAAGGTCGCCGAGGAAAAGGCTACCGACGAAAAGGTTTCAGCTGAGAAGCCTGTTGCACCCGCTGAATCCGTCAAGGAAGAAGTAACCCGCACGGAATTTGCAGCTGAGGATTCTGCAGCTGAAAAGTCTGTGATTGAGAAGAACGTAGTGGATGAAGTCGTGGCAGAAGAGCCCGTGAAGGCTGAGTCTGTTGAGGCTGAGTCTGTTGAGGAAGCAGCTTCGCCCGCAGAAGCTACTGAGAAGGCTGAACTCGGTAAGGTCGAGCCTGCCAATGATGAGCCCACCAATGATGAGCCTGTCGAGGGTGAGCCTGCTAAGGCTGAAACCTCCGCTGAGGAGCCCGAGTATCAGACCATGCCCGCCTACGATTCGGTGTACCGCCCCAACGCTGAGACGAACAGCGCTGAGGCGAAGGACAACCACCGCGGTGGCCTCTTCGGCTTCCTGCGTGGCCGCCGCCGCTAAGACGGGCGGCTAGGGTCTGCCCTGCCGATCACTTCCGGCATTAACTCTCTGTAAAACACACACACTCTCACTCACTTTTTGACCGAAAGACGCATTCACGTGGCTATTCATCGTAAAATTCTGCGCTGGCTCGAGAACGAACTGTTCGAGGGCAACATTCAGCTGGGTCAGGATCTGCCCAGCGATAGCGAAATTGCGCGCGCTATTGGTGTGGGTCGTTCCCGTACCCGCGAGGCTCTACGCACCCTGGAAGATATGGATCTGGTGCAGCTGTACAACGGCCGCGGCAAGGAAATGCTGGTGCACCTGAGCGATGAGCCGGCTTCCGCGGCGAGTGCCGCTCTGCGCCTGCACATGTCTAGCTCGCGTTACCCGACTCGTGACCTGGTGCAGACCCGTATTCTGCTGGAAAGCTGGGCGATTGCGCGTATTGACCCGAAGACCGCCTCCTTTGCGGAGCTGGACGAGGTCCTGGCGCAGATGGAAGATTTCGACCTGTCGATCCGTGATTTCCTGGAGCTTCTGCTGACGTTCCACCACCAGGTGATGCGTTGTGCGGGTAATGAGCTGCTGGTGGGTCTGCTCGCGTCGGTGCGTCAGCCGAGTTTTGAGTCGATGCTGTCGCTGGTGGGCCGTATGCCGCTGTGGAGTAGCGCTGTGGAGCGTCTGCGTGCTGAGAGCCGCGCTATTGCGGAGGCTTTGAAGGCGGGCGATTCGGCGACGGCGCGTGCCATGGTGATTGGTCAGCTGCGCGGCATGTATGCCGATGCCGGTATTGACTTGGAGCAGGAGGCGACCTCTGCGAACGGTCTGCCGGGTGAGCCGATTGCTTCTGAATTTGCGCCGGTTGAGGTGGACGAGTTCGCCGCCGATGACTTTGACGATTTGATGCAGGATGATGCGTCCTTCGCTGATATGGGGGCGCTGCCCGCCGCGGATGCACCTGTGCCTGTTGTGGAGCCTGCTGTTGAGGCCCCGGCTGAGTCTGCGCAGTCCTCTGCCGTGGAATACAAGGTGCCTGAGGGCGATATTGTCTACATTGAGGAGACGGCTTCTGAGAGCCCTGCCGAGCGTGTTGATGAGCCTGCCGAGGTTCTTCCGGGTTCTGAGGTTTCTGATCGGGCAGAACGCGCTGTTCCGGTTGCATCTCAGCCCGCACCTGCTGTAACTCCCGCAACCCCCGCACAGCCTGCCGCTCATTCTGCGAGCCCGGATGTGCCGCTGAGCTTCGGCACCCCGCGCCGCAGCGCCCCGGTAGCGCAGGCTGCACCCGCCTCCCAGGCTCTCAGCTCGCAGACTCCCAGCGGTCAGTTGCCGAGCGTGCCTGCCGCCCACGCGCAGGAAGAGGCTGAGGGCCCCGCGAAGGTTCTGCGTGCTTCTACGGCGGCTCCGCGTCGTCGTAGCGGTCAGATTATTTCTCCGGTGCGTGCGACCATCATTAAGCCGGTGGATCGTAGTAGGGTGCTGACTGCGCCTGCCCGTACCGCGCGTTCTGCGGCTGTCGTGACTGCTGCGGCTCCTGCGGAGGCTGAATCTTCTGAGAAGGTTCTGCGTGCTCCGGGGCGCCAGGAGGCGCCCGCCGTTCAGCCTGCTGAGCCTACCCGTCTTGAGGCGGCAGCGACCATCCACGACACCTACGAGAAGCTTCCGCACGATGAGCCGGTGCAGGAGCGCCGCGGCATCTTCTCGAAGATGAAGCGTTTCTTTGGCGTGGATGTGTACGAACCTGAGCATGACGAAGCGCAGGAGAGCGCCGAGAAGGAGCAGGCTCTGAAGGCTGAAACGAAGCCTGAGCCCCAGCCTGAGCCTCAGCCCGTTATTGATGAGGAGGCTCTGGCTCGTGCCGAGGCTGAGCGTGCTGAGCGTCTGAAGGCGTTGCACGCGGCGGCTGAGGAAAGCGCCGTTGAAGAGGTTTCGGTGGAAGAGCCGCTTGAAGAACCCGCTGAGGCTTCTGACCCCGCACAGGAATCGGCTGAGGAGCCGGTCGAGGTCGACTCCCAGGCTGAGGAGAGCATTTCTGAGGGTGCTGTAGCTTCTTCCGGTTCGGTGCTGTCTCACGGCCGCGGTAAGGGCTCGAAGAAGTCGAAGAAGAAGCGCCGTTAGGGTTGCCGAATCCCCGGTTTCACCCGGAAATACCCTCGATATACCCGCGGGAAAAGCGGAAATTCAGGGAAAAACTCCTGAAAAGCCGCTCTCGAATGGTGAAAATGGGGGTAAACCTAGTACTCTAGGTAGGTAGCGCTCTAAAACGCAAGGGTATTTCTGTGCCTAAAATGCGTTTTGGATCGGTTATACCGGTATAAATATCCCCGGGTAGCTACCGAGTCGAATGGCTCGGCCGGGTACGAGTAAAGTGAGGAAATCCTATGGGTTCCGTTATCAAGAAGCGCCGCAAGCGTATGTCCAAGAAGAAGCACCGCAAGCTGCTTCGTAAGACCCGCCACCAGCGCCGCAACAAGAAGTAAATAGACTTCTTTCGCCCCGCCCTCCGTACGGAGAGGCGGGGTTTTTGCGTTTCTGCAGTTTCGCTGGCGGGGTTTTGTACGCCGGGTTTTGTATTTGTAGAGGGGATGTGCGGGTCACTTGTTTGGGGTGCGGCGTGCTATCTGAGAGACTGGGATTATGACTGAAACTTCCACCATTAAAGTTCACCTCATGCGTCACGGCGAGGTGCACAACCCCGAGCGTATCGTGTATGGCCGTCTGCCCGGCTACCGTCTGTCCGATAAGGGCCAGCAGATGGTGCGTCTGAGCGCTGAGGAGTTCGCGGCTCGTGCTGAGCGCGGCGCCCGTTTCGTGCATCTGGTCTGCTCGCCGTTGCAGCGTACCCGTGAGTCTGCCGCCCCGGTTGAGGAGCTGCTGGGCCTGACCGCGCAGCCGGATGAGCGCGTCATTGAGGCGGATAACTACTTTGAGGGTCTGCACGTGAACGCACAGGAGCTGCTGAAGAACCCGCGTCACTGGACGAAGCTGTACAACCCGACGCGCCCCTCCTGGGGTGAGTCGTATCTGGATCAGATTCGCCGTATGGCTGCGGCTGTTCAGGATGCGGCGCGTACCGCCTACGAGTTGGGCGGCGAGGGCGCGGAGGCGATTATTGTGTCGCATCAGCTGCCGATTTGGATTACTCGCCTGGGCGTTGAGGGCCGCATGCTGCAGCATGACCCGCGTGCCCGTGAGTGCAACCTGGCGTCGATTACGACCCTGGCGTTTAGCACCACTGATTTTGAGCATGAGATGCCGCATTTTGTGGGGTATTCGGAGCCTGCTGCGCCGCTGTACGGTGGCGTGATTCAGCTGCCCGGTAGCTAATTCCTCAAGCTGTTTCGAGCATAGAAAGAGGCTGTGAGCCCATCCGTTACGGATGCGCTCACAGCCTCTTTCTGTAAACCTTGGGGGCGCGGGCCTAGCTGTCCTGACTAGTTCTGCCCGTTACCCTGATTCGGTGTGCCGTCCTCAGGATTCTTAAGCCCGGGGTCCTTAGGCTCGGGGTCCTGACGCCCGGAATCCTTATGATCAGAATCCTGCGTGTTGTTCGATTCTGCCTCGCGGCTACGGCGTTCGCGTTCTGCTTTTGCTTTGAGCCAGCGCAGGTACTCTTCATCGTCGTCGGGGGAAGATACCGAGGGCGCCGGGGTGTTGTGTCGCTGACCGAAGCCGCGGCGAGCGCCTGCTGCGGGCTGTGCCTTGGGGCGGCCCAGGATGAGCCACATGAGCGGGCCTACCACGGGGAAGAGCAGGGTGACGAGAACCCACAGCCACTTGGGCAGGGTTCGCGCCTCGTGTACGGGGGTGCGGACGGCGTCCAAGAGGGTGTAGAGGGTCAGCCCCACGATGAGGGCAGCGCCGCCAATAATCAGCATGGCTCGAATCATAAGCACTACTATGACATACCGCCGCGTTATCGCAGAACTATGAACAGGGTGCCCGCTAGCGGCGTAACGGCGCGGTAATCTGGCGCAGATTCGTAGGTCGGCCTAGTAGCCGGTGAATACCTGAACCTCGTGGCTAATAATATCCAGCGAACCCAGCCACACGGCGAGGGCAAGAATCATGGAGTATGCGAGCGCCACAATACCCGCCTGCTTGAGCACGGGGATTAGCTCGCGGCCGCCGCGCGTCCACACGGTCACGCAGGAGTGGATGGTCGGGCCGACCAGCAGGAAGATCAGCAGGAACCAGGGGTTCTCATCGAGCAGGAGCACGCCCAGCCCCAGTGCCAGCGCCATTTCCACGATGTAGGTGATGCGCGACCAGCGTTCGCCCAGGCGAACCGCCATGGTCAGCTTGCCCGCCTCAATGTCGGTGGGAATGTCACGCACGTTATTCGCCATGAGCAGCGCACAGGAAATCAGGCCAATGCCGATAGCACCAACCCAGCCGAGCAGGGTCAGGGTGTGTGCCTGCGTGTAGAGGGTGCCCAGGGTCGCGACCAGACCAAAGTAGACGAAGACGAACACGTCACCCAAGCCCATGTAGCCGTAGGGGTGCTTGCCGCCGGTGTAGCCCCACGCCGCGAAGACGCTGGAGGCGCCAATCGCCAGGAACCACCACTGGTTCGCCAGAGCCACCAGGGCAAGACCTGCAAGCATCGCTAGACCAAAGCAGGCGAAGGCGGCGAACTTGACGGAGCGGGGGCTTGCCACGCCGGAACCGACGAGGCGTAGCGGACCCACGCGGTCTTCGTCGGTGCCCTTGATACCGTCGGAGTAGTCGTTGGCGTAGTTCACGCCGACCTGCAGGAAGAACGCGACGAGGAACGCTAGGAACGCGTAGAGCGGCTTGAATGCGTTGATCTCGTAGGCGGCAGCTGAGCCGGCAATAATGGGGGCGACGGCGAGCGGCAGGGTGCGCAGGCGAGCGCCTTCAATCCATTGGGCGGCAGTTGCCACGGGGGTTCCTTCCGGGTCTAAGTGCGTATGATGCGTGGGTATTGTGACGGCGATGGTCAGGGCGTGCGGGCGGCTGTAGGCGCGGGGCAAAAACCCGCGGATGAGCCTGCTTTAGCCCTGACGGTAGTCTCTGTCCAGGATACTGTATATTTTTGCGCGGTCCGGCTTGCCGGTGCTGGTGAGCGGGAAATCCGGCAGGATGCTCAGCTGCTTGGGTGCGGCGGGGGCACCGAGCTTTTCGGCGCAGCGGGCACGTAGCAGGCCGCAGAGTTCTTCGTTCAGCGCGGGGTTATTCTCAGTAGGTGCAGCCGCGGTATCGGCAGAAGGCACCAGCGTGACCGCGGCGGCAATGGCTGTGCCCCAGCGGGCATCGGGTAGGCCGATGACGCAGGCCTCGCGCACGGCGGGGTGCTCTTCGAGGACGGTCGCCACGGCGCGGGCGGAGATTTTTACGCCTCCGCTGATGAGCACGTCGTCACTACGACCGAGCACCTGCAGGCGCGGCTCGCTACCGTGTACAGCGCTGTCGGGGTCGCGCGCAGTGCTGTCGGGGCCGTGTGCGGGGCTGAGCAGACCGTAGTCGTCGGTGCGGTACCAGCGGGTGCCGTCCGAGGCGGTGAAGAAGTGCTCGGCGGTGCGGGCGGCATCGCCAATGTAACCGCTGGCGAGGTGCGCGCCGCTGATCCAAATACGGCCCACCTGCGCGGGCTTCCCCTCAATATCTGGCACGGCGGGCATACCTTCTTCGGGTACGAGCTCCACCCGCACGCCGGGCAGAACAGAGCCGGAGTAGACGCATCCACCGGCAGTTTCGGCACTGCCGTAGGTGGTCACCGTGCTCAGCCCTAGCGCGGTGGAGGCGGCGAGCAGGTCGGCGCTGGCGGGGGCGCCTCCGAGCAGGATTCCGGTGAAGGAGCCGAGCGCCTCGTGAATCTCAGCGCCCAGGGATGGGTTGGCGTCCCCGCTTTCAAGGAGCTTATGTAGCTGGGTGGGCACCAGGGAGATAAACCGGCGTGCCGAGCTCATTCGCTCAACCGCCTGCAGGAAAACTTCGGGGCTAAAGTGCACCGGCTCGGTCACGGAGCGGGCAATGACCGGGGTGGTACCGGCGAGCACGGAGCGGGCGAGCACCTGCGCACCGGCAATATAGTGCGCGGGAAGAGCCAACAGCCACTGCGAGGCGGCGTCGGAGTTTGAGCCGAAGAAGTTCTCGGTGGCTACGGCACTGGCGGCTAGAGCTCGCGCGGTCAGTGCGGTGCGTTTGGGGGTTCCGGTGGATCCGGAGGTGCCCACCACCAGGGCAATAGGCTCTGCAGCCTCTACACTCTCCGCACCAGCACCCGCCGCGTACCCACCCAGTAGCTGCTCAAAAGCACCCAGCATGGCGCGAGGGTCAGCGGGCTGATCGGCGCGTACCTGTACCGCCTGCGGGTGCAGGGCAGCCTCCTGCGGGGTGGGGGAGGGCACGAGCCCGGGTACGGGGGTGTTCATCATGGCTAAATCCTTAGCGGCTGTTGGTAGCGGCTGCGTGCTGGCATGCGCCGTGTGTCATGTGCCGGGCATGTCATATGCCTGGGGTGGGAAAAAGAGGGACGGCATCAAATGCGCCGGAGCCGGATTCTTAGCTGAGGGTATCAGGGTTGAATCCGGCTCCGAGCCTATGCATCTGAAACTACTTCTGCGGAAGGTACTTCCTCTGAGAAGTACTGCTTAGAAGTAGTAGGGGTAGTTGGACCAGTCGGGGTTACGCTTCTGCAAGAACGCATCGCGACCCTCCACGGCCTCGTCGGTCATGTATGCCATACGGGTTGCCTCACCGGCAAAGACCTGCTGGCCGAGCATGCCGTCGTCGGGCAGGTTGAAGGCGTACTTAAGCATGCGGATTGCCTGCGGGGACTGGCGGGCGATGTGCGCCGCGTATTCCAGGCCCTTGTTCTCGAGCTCGGCGTGGGGGACTACGTCGTTGACAGCGCCCATTTCGTACATGCGCTGTGCGTTGTATTCCTTGGCGAGGAAGAAGATTTCGCGGGCGAACTTCTGACCCACCTGGCGTGCGAGCAGTGCCGAACCGTAGCCTGCGTCGAAGGAGCCGACGGTTGCGTCGGTCTGCTTGAACTTGCCGTACTCTTCGGAGGCGATGGTCAGGTCAGCTACCACGTGCAGGGAGTGGCCGCCGCCTGCAGCCCAGCCGGAGACGAGGGCGATAACAACCTTGGGCATGGTGCGGATGAGGCGCTGCACTTCCAGGATGTGCAGTCGGCCTGCGCGTGCCGGGTCGATGCTTTCTGCGGTGTCGCCGCTGGCGTAGTGGTAGCCGTCGCGGCCGCGGATACGCTGGTCGCCACCGGAGCAGAAAGCCCAGCCGCCGTCCTTGGCGGAGGGGCCGTTGCCGGTGAGTAGTACGGTGCCTACGTTGGAGGTCATGCGGGCGTGGTCGAGGGCGCGGTAGAGTTCGTCCACGGTGTGCGGGCGGAATGCGTTGCGGACCTCGGGGCGGTCGAATGCGATGCGCACGGTGGGCAGATCGCGTAGGATTTCGCCGTTTTCGTCGCGCTCAACCTGGCGGTGGTAGGTGATGTCGGTGAAGTCTTCGAAGCCTTCGACAACGCGCCAGTCAGCGGGGTTGAAGATGTCCGAGACCTTTTCGGGAAGTTGTGCAGTCATAGACCCTATTCTACGTTGCCCGGGGGTTGCCCTCACGTTGCCCGGGGGTTGCCCAGATGTTGCCCGGGCGTTGTCTGAGGTTGTGGTATGGGTTGCCCTGGGCATATAGGAAGGCCCGGACCGCGTGTGTGCGGCCCGGGCCTTAGAGGTTGGGTAAGGAACCTTACCCGGCCTCGGTTAGTTGTAGGCTACGGTTATTTGTGGGTTACTTGACCTTTGCGAGCTCTACCGCGCGGTCGAACTCTTCGTCAATGGTCTGGTTCTTCTTGTAGGTGACCAGGGAGACGAGGATTGCGACCAGCAGTGCCGAAGCGAAGCCGGGAACCATTTCGTAGAGCACGGACTTCATCGGGCTCTGGCCCCACGCGAATGCCACAACGGCACCGGTAATCATGGAGGCGAGTGCACCCTGGGTGGTCAGCTTACGCCAGTAGAGGGAGAGCAGAACGGTCGGGCCGAATGCCGAACCGAAGCCCGCCCAAGCGAATGCGACCAGCTGCAGAATGGAGCTGTTGGGGTTCCACGCCAGGGCACCGGCGACCAGTGCCACGATTGCCACGCCTGCACGGCCGAGCCACAGGGACTTGCCTGCGCTGAGCTTCTTCGAGGAGAAGATGCCGTAGAGGTCTTCCACCAGAGCGGAGGAGCACACGATCAGCTGCGAGGAGAGGGTGGACATAATTGCCGCCAGAACCGCAGCCAGAATCAGGCCCGCAACGAGGGGGTGGAACAGAATCTGGGCGAGGTCCAGGAAGACCGACTCAGCGGTTTCGGGGTTGGTGAGGGACGCCTCGGGGTGGCGTGCAAAGTAGGCGATACCCATGAACGCGCCGCTCAGTGCGCCGAACACGGTCAGGACCATCCAGCTGATGCCGATGCGGCGGCCGGACTTAGCGTCCGCGGGGGTGCGCATTGCCATGAATCGCACGATAATGTGCGGCTGACCGAAGTAGCCCAGACCCCATGCGAGGGACGAAACGATACCGGCGAAGGTGGTGCCTGCGAAGATGCTCAGCGCGTCGGGGCTTACCTGGCTGATGGACTCAACCACGGGGCCCACACCGCCGAGGTCAATGATGGTGACAACCGGAACGGCAATAAGTGCTGCGAGCATGAGCAGACCCTGAACCATGTCGGTGTAGGATGCGCCCATGAAGCCGCCGAAGAAGGTGTAGAACACGGTGATGCCTGCCAGCAGGAGCATACCGGTGTGGTATTCCTGGCCGAAGGAGGACTTGAAGAACAGGCCGCCGGACACCATGCCGGAGGAGACGTAGAAGGTGAAGAACACCAGAATCACGACACCGGAGACGATGCGCAGCACGCGCTTGGTGTCATGGAGGCGGTTGCTCAGGAAGACGGGGACGGTCACGGCGTCGCCTGCTACTTCGGTGTAGCTACGCAGTCGCGGTGCCACGAACTTCCAGTTGCACCATGCGCCGATGGTCAGACCGACGGCGAGCCATGCCTGGGAGAGGCCGCTGAGGTAGACGGCGCCGGGCAGACCCATGAGGAGCCAACCGGACATATCGGAGGCGCCCGCTGAGAGTGCGGCGACGGTGGGGGAGAGCTGTCGCCCGCCCAGCACATAGTCGTCGAGGCTGTTGTTCTTGCTATTTGCCCATAGGCCGATTGCGATCATGGCAACAAAATAAATCGCCAGCGCGATGACCTGGTATGTACTCGCGGCCATAATGTTCCTTCTCTCCTGGTGATAGTGTGCGCCTGTGTGTATTTATGCGCTACCCCATAACTTTATGAGTGGCATAGGATACAGTCTAGGCTTTGAAGGGCTGAAAATAAAGTCTATTTGACGCTTAGGGGTAAGGAACTATGGAATAAATATGTATTTGCTGTGTAAAATCCATAGTCATACACGTGGGTCAATGTGGGAGCGTGTGCGAAAAAGTGCCCGAAAAATCCCTAGAATTCAGGGTTTCGGGCACTTCGGTGCAAGAGAAGTAGTTTAAAAGCAACGCAAACGTTCAGAGACGTATGCATCTAAAACGAATTAAACAAAAAATTTAAAAGCCGTTCGGAGTGTTGAACTGTTACACGACAATGTCACAGAGGCTTAGGGATCCCTCACGACCCACGGCTCAGTAGCCATGCGAGCCGGGTCAAAACGCTCCAAAATCGCCGCCGCATTAGGCACCGGAACATCCACCGAATGGGCAGAACCATCCACGTTATACACCGGAATAGAAGCGGCAATCCACCCCAAAATCGTCGGGACTTCAACGCCCGCCTCACGCAGCTGTGGCAGGGTCACCGCACCATCACGCTTCGCCAGACGCTTACCCTCCGTATTGAGCGCCAGCGGCACGTGAGCGTAACGCGGCTGCACCACACCCAAAAGCTGCGCCAAATACGACTGGCGAGGCGCCGAAGGAAGCAAGTCATCACCGCGCACAATCTGCTCAACCCCCACAAAAGCATCATCCACCACGGAAGTCAGGTTATAGGCATAGGTGCCGTCATTGCGCACCAGCACAAAATCATCCACCAGCCCCATGTAGGCGCCGTAAAAATCATCCTGCACCGTGTAGCTCGTGCACTCGGCACGCAGACGCAGAGCCGGCGGACGCTGAGTGCGGCGCTCCTCCCGTTGCGCCTCCGTCAGTTCACGGCAGGTACCCGGGTATGCACCCGGCGCACCGTGCGGGGCGCTCGATGCCTCCTGAATTTCGCGGCGGGTACAGAAACATTCGTAGACGAGGTTCGCCTCGCGCAGTTGCTGAACCGCCTGCTCATAGGCGGCAAGGCGCGTGCTCTGGTACAGTACGCCTGCTTCCTTGCTTTCGGTGCCCTCGGCACCCTCAACGCGCCCCGTCTCAATACGTTCTGTCGAGGCGCCGGGGCTTGCATCCCAATCCAGACCCAACGCCGCCAAATCAGCAATCTGACGCTCCGCGGCACCCGGGCGCACGCGGTCCAGATCCTCCACGCGCAGATAGAAGGGTTTGCCACCGCGGCGTGCCATCGCCCACGCCAAAATAGCGGTACGCAAATTGCCCAGATGCAAGTCCCCCGAAGGGGAGGGGGCGTAGCGTCCGGTACCGCTGGGGAACGGCTGAGTCGAGGGGTGAGAAGAGGGGGTAGGCGAAGAAGTCATACTCCTATCCTATAGGGGTGTTAGATGCGGGTTTAACTGCGCGCACAACTCTGGGTTGAGTGGTGTTGAGGCATAAATATTGCTTCTACGGATGCGCGCCGGGCTCTTTGAGGAGCTCCTGTGGCGATGATGGGCTGTTCAAACAATCCGGAGAGGTTGATAAGGCTCACCACTTTCTTGACGCTAGATATAAGTTTGTGCAAAATAATGCACTTTCATTGCCTTAAATTGTTACCGAACCGTAAATTTCTGTTCTCTGAAGCCCGAATAGTCCCGCAAGCGCTAAAAATTCCAGTAGGGTTGTATCTATGGCTCGTACTATTGAACTCGCAGACGGCGTGTACCGTATTGCGACCGACAACTACCGACTGAACACCGGACTGGTCCTCGGACTGGAACGTGCACTTGTCGTGGATACCGGCGCAGGTCCCCGTCAGGCAACCGAAATTTATGATGAGGTTCGCCGTCTCACGCGCCTTCCTATTACCGTCGTAAACACTCACGGACACTATGAGCGTTTCTTCGGCAACGATGTTTTCGCGGCAATGGGTGTCGAAGAATTCTGGGCGCATCCTCGCGCCGCGCGTGCAATCCGTAAATACGGTGAGGCGCAGCGTCCCTATGTCGAGACGCTGGAACCGGAAATGGCGCACAAGCAGGGTGCCGCCACTAATATTGTTGTTCCCAACCGCCTGGTCGCCAATAGGGGCGACGGCATTACCTTTACCCCCATTGACCTGGGTGAGCGTAGCGCAACCCTCATGTACATGGGTCCCGGTCACACCGACGGTGACATCCTGGTCGGCATTGAAGACGTGCTCTTCATGGGTGGTCTGATTGAAGAGGGTACCGACCCCTACTTTGAGGATTCTTTCCCCGACCGTTGGATCGATACCCTCGGTGCCGTGCTCGAATTTGATCGCTACCGTGTGTACGTGCCCGGTAACGGCGAGCCGGTGGACCGCACCTTCGTGGAGCGTGAACGCAACACCATGGTGACCGCTATTGAGTCGATTCGTTCCTCCACTCTTGATCGTGATGACGAGGCGACGACTGCGGCAATGTATAAGTTGCCGTACGCACCGGGTGCTACGCGTTTTCTGCTGGATCGTTTGGCTCAGCTTGAAGGTGCGCCGGTGGCGGCATATCTCGAAGCGGATCACCCGGATACCAGTGGTTTCACGGGTCCGATTACTCTGGGTCAGGCATCGTATTAAACCCCATATACAATATGCCTCATAGAGCATAAATACAGGTGAGGGCTGGTTTCTACGGTAGAAACCAGCCCTCAGCTGTTATAGATCTTCAGCGGAGGTACGTTTTAGCGCTGAACGTACTGGGCGCGCATTGCCTCGCAATCAGCCGTCAACGAAGCCGGGACATCGCCCATTGCCTCGCAGAGCTGCACAAAACGGTGACGCCAATCCAGATGCTGCAGTGCCTGACGAATCTGCTGCTCACCCTGCGCGGGGGTCCAGCGGGAGGCGGCATTGGCAACCTGCGCAAGGCCCGCGCGTGCATCCGCGTGATTAACGTCGATGGTCGCGCCGTCCCACAGGATTTCACGTACGGTGGTGGTGTTCGGAACCTTGCCGACAACGGTCACGCCCGAAGCCAGCGCATCGGTCCAACGACCGGTAATGTACTCCTTGGTCGGGTGGGTGTACGGTGCCGGGCTGACCGAGGTGGAGAATGCCAGCAGGAACTTCGCACGGTTCAGAGAATCCTGCAGGTGCTGAGCCGACTCGCGGTCGTCCGCGCCGAAGGGCGGGCGGCCCTCAAAGCTTAGACCCAGCTCAGCGGCAAGAGCGGCGGTCGCCTCGTCATCTTCGTAGGCGGCGGGCTGGCGACCCACACGCAGCAGGTCGGTGCTCTTCGACTCCAGCGCAGCCAGACGGTCGCTGAACTTGCTCCACACATCCGCACCCCAGGGCAGAACGCCGGGAGTCTTCACGCCCGCAGCGGTCCAGGGCTGAACGTCATCAACGTCCGCAACGAAAATACGGTCGTAGGTGGAGGACTTAGCCACCGCGGGAATACGGTCATCCCAGAAGCTATCAATCACCCAGCCGTAGATAGCGCCGTAGCGGCGGAATGCGAAGGAACGCTGCGAAATGGCGTACAGCTGACCGGGATCAGAAGCAATCACCAGGCAGCGCTTGGAGCCGCCCTTGAGACGGGGCAGACGCGCCAGAAGCTTCGTTTCCTTGCTGAGGGATGCGCCCACATCCACGGTGTGTACGGTACCGCCGGTGTAGCGGGCGAGAAGCTCCGCCATGGCGTGTACGGGAACCCAACCGGCTCCGGAGGGGACGGCAACAATAATATCGAGTGAGCTCATGAGATTCCTTGGGAGCAACGCCCGCCGCATGCACCGGGCTCACCGGGGTAAAACCTCCGGTTGCGTGCGGTGTGCATCAGCGGCGAGAGCGTGAATGTCAATAAATGATAGATAGGGTGCCGTACGTCAGCAGGCGCGCAGAAAAACGCGAAGGCAGCGGCGAGTGAAACCGCTCGACCGGCTAGCTTTCAGCCACGGAAGGCTACGGCATAGGTAGTTTTCAGTATATCGGTCAACCCCGCGCACGGGGCTTAGCCTGCACCCTTTAGAAACGGCTTTAGGGTGTGTGAATGCGCACCTCAACGCCCGATTCGGTACCAAAACCGGCAGCCATGCGCGCCAGATCAGTATTCGGGGCGGCAGCCACCGTGAAGAAACGATCCACAGCGGCGGTGAACTGCTCCTGACGAGCCATATCGCCGTGTTCAAGGGTCGTGAAAATACCGCCGCCGGCATCGTCAAAGACCTCAACGCGCAGTTCGGGTAGAAGCTCAGTATTCGGCAGGTTCAGCGATGACACATCGTGCTGGAAAGTCAGGTCACCGCACAGCAGGGTCACCGGCAGCGCGGCGCCACCAATCAGCGGGCGGGAGTTCTCATCCACACCGGCAGGGTAGTAGCCCGACAGGGACACGCCAATAGCGGTCGCAATGGTGCCGTCAATACCGGCAAGACCGCGGTTAGCAAACACGCGCGCGGGGGCGGGCTCGCCCAGGGCGGGGGCTGCCGCATCCAAATCACGCACCAGGTTTGAGGAACCCAGTACCATGAGGCGGCGCTGAGCCACCGCATCCTGCCAGACGCGGCGGGCGTAGGAGCGGCCGGCGGTGCGATTGCGGTAATCGGTGTAGTCAACCGAGCTCTCGGCGCCGGGGTGTTCGTAGGCGGCAATGGCGCGCAGGCACTCGTCCTGTAGCTCGCGGGCGGGTTCAACCCACTGCTCAAGCCAACTCAGCTCGTCCACCAGCTCATCAGCGGCAGCAGAGGATGCGCACGCAAACTCGGCGAGCTCGTGCGGGGTCGACAGTTCCACGAAGGAGCGAGCGCCCGGCTCGTACCAGCTGGCGCGGCGCGGGGCGTAGAACGCGCACTGAATATCTTCGCGTTCCAGTAGCGCCGTAATCGGGCGCGAAAGCGTCGGGTGGCCGAAGAGCACCACACGCTCAATCTGGGCGGCGGGGGCGAACGAACCATCAGCGAGCAGCTGCGGGTAGTGAGGAATGGAGGTGGCGCCGTGGCGCGCCTCGGAGGAAGGCTCCGCAAATAGCGGTAGGTTCAGCACGCGCGCGAACTCCGCCGCGAACTCGCCGGCACCGTCTGCGGCAACCACCACGGTGCGGTGCGCCGGGGTGAACTCCGCCAGGTCCGCCTGCGCCTCCAAAGAATCCAGAAGCCAAAGCTGCTCAGCACTGGAGAGCCCGGAACCCTCAGCGCGGGCGGCACGGGCGCGACCCTCAGCCTGCGGGTCGTAATCCTCCAGCAGGCTCTGCGCCCACTGCGGCAGCATCTGCGCAAAACGACCCGAGGGGGTCAGCGGCGTATCGAAACAAATATTCAGGTGCACCGGGCCAATCGGCTCCGCCGACTGCTTGCGCCAGTGCTCGGCGCTACGACCGGTCAGCGCATTCAGGCAGGCGGCAAAAGCCTGAGTCTGTTCACCCTCCACCTGCTCGGGGTAGGAGGTCAGATCAGCTTCAGCGCGCACAAAAGGATGGAAGAAACTCGCCTGACGGGTCGTCTGATTCACACCGCTACCGCGCAGACGCTCCGGGCGGTCAGCGCTGAGCACCGCCAGGGGCACGCCTGCGTGGTACGCCTCCATAACGGCGGGCATGTACTCGCCCAGTGCCGTACCGGAGGTGCACACCAGGCCCACCGGCTGACCGGATGCCTTGGCTATACCCAGGGCGGTAAAGGCTGCACTTCGCTCGTCCACGCGCACATGCGCAATGAGCGCGCCGGCTTCAGCAGCGGCGGCAATAGCGTACGCAAGGGGTGCGCTGCGGGACCCCGGAGACACGACAACATGCCGCATACCGGCACGAATCAACGAATCGAGCACGGATACTGCGGTGAGCATGGCGGGGGTTGAGCGGTTTTCAGTCACCGTACCATTCTAATGCCGTAAGGTTTTTCGTTCAGTTATGGTTACCCTTCACAGGTGCGACCTTGACGACTACAGTCTTCACAGCCCGGAGGTGCGTTCGAGTACCCGGTAGCAGGCGGTGACGCGCTCCACCCACCACTGGCGGGTCTGCTCATCGGTGGCAAGACGCTCCAGGCGCTGCGGGCTGGGGGTGATGGCGCGCAGGTCCATGAACCCATCGCGGGCGATGAGCGGCTCATCGGTGACGTCCTCAGCCATGAGGGAGACCGTGCCCAGGCCGCACCCGTACCTCAAGGTCGGTAGGGAAGCCGCCAGAGAGGCACCGGTGGCAATACCTACCGAAGACTCCAGCGCAGAAGAAACCACCGCCGGAAGCTGCGCCTGCTCCACCAGCGCGAGCGCACGACGTACACCGCCCAGCGGCGCCGCCTTAATAACCATCAGGTCCGCGGCATTTGCGCGGGCCACCTTCAGCGGGTCTTCCGCCTTACGAATCGACTCGTCCGCGGCAATGCGGGCGGGCAGCCCCTCCTTAGCGATGGCAAAGCGGAGCGCCGCCATATCTTCAATGGTCGCCACCGGCTGCTCGGCGTAGATAATGTCGTACTCGCAGAGCTTGCGCAGCGCCTCAAGGGCGCCGCCGAGGGTGTAGCCCATGTTCGCGTCCACCTTCAGGCGTGCATTAGGGAGGGCATCTCGTGCCGCCGCCACGCGGGCAATATCGTCGGCGAGGCTCTGGCCCTTCTCAGCCACCTTGATTTTGAGTTCCTGAATCTCCCCCTCGTACTTGGCGAGCACCTCCGGCACACGCTCCGCAGGTACCGCAGGCAGGGTCGCGTTCAGCGGGATGCGCGTACGCACCGGCTCCGGGGTGGGCAGCCACGCCGCCTCCAGCGCGCAGGCAAGCCACGCGGCAGACTCCTGCGCACCGTACTCGAGGAAGGGCGCGAACTCGCCCCAGCCATGCGGGCCGTGAATCAGCGCGCTCTGGCGGCTATTGACCCCGCGGAAGGTGACCGTCATCGGAATTTCGACCGTGAACAGGTTCTCCAGAACCTCCTGCAGCGGCGGCAGGGGAGTGCCCGTGAGGTGAAAACCGTAGCCGAGAGGCGGCACGCTCATACTGGTGTTCAAGGTATCTGCCCTTCTTCGATGCGCTATGAGCTCACCATAGCATTCTGGGGGCGAGTGGGCGCGCTCGCATCCTGTTACGCATTCTCTGGAAACTCTCAGGTTATGGTCGAAAAAACTTTAGTTTTTCATAGCTTAACCTGGAATAGTAGGTAGTTATTCGCCCCAGAGAACCGGCGCTGTGGTACGAGAAATCGGTAGCTTGGGGGCTACCGCCCAAACAGTGGGTGCCAGCAGGGCGAATACCGCTAACAGACATGAGGATCAGAAGGTACGGAAGAGGTTATGAAGAAGACATCAAAGGGGCAAACAACAGGTGCGGGGAACCCCGGTTGGGGCGATTCGGAGAACCTGGACGCTACTCGCGCTCTTCACCCTTCTGATGACGCGCCCACTACGGCTTTTAGCTCTGATGCAACTGAGGTGCTCTCTGATTATCAAGACCCTACCCAGGTGCTTTCTGATTATCAGGACCCGACTGCGGTGCTCTCTGACTATCAGGATCCTACTGAGGTGCTTAACTCCCACGAAACGGCTACCCCCGCCGCGGGGCACAGCGATGACCGTACGAAAGTTCTGACCGATTACGGTTCATCGCCGGCTAACGAAGCTGCGCCGGCAGGTTCCGCGAATGCAGGTTCCGCGAACGCTGAATCCGCGAATACCGAAGTTATTTCTTCGCACCCCGAACATACAGAGGTTATTGGTGCGACCCGTCCTCTGCCGCGCGCCTACCGTGCCCCGATTAAGATTCCTGAGACGATTCCCTCGCCGCAGGAACGTGCTTCCCAGGGGCACTACGGTGCGGATGAGCCGATGCAGGCTACTCGCCGTCTCGATCCGCCGAAGCCTCCGGTGAGCGGTTTTCCGCTGAACAATCAGATGGGTGCCCCCCAAATGGGTACGCCTCAGATGGGTGCGCAGCAGCCGCTTCCTCCGCAGATGCCCCCGCAGGCGCCTCCGCAGCCGGTGGCTTATCCTCCCGAGGCGTATCCTGCCGCCGCCTACCCGAATGGTGCGTATGTTCAGACCGGTCAGGTTCCCGTGGATGCTTCGGGCCGCCCGGTGGATCGTCCCGGTGAAGAGCAGGGACATCATCTTCCGAGTACCGGCGTTTTGATGCGTCACGTGATGGCGTTGCTGTTCTTGGGCCTGACGCTCTACGGTGCGTTCGCGTTCTTCATTTACACGGCGACCGGCCAGCAGGTTGATGAGCATGCGTACACCGAGTACGCACACCAGTTCAAGAGCTACCGCGGTCCGACCCTGACCGCGTTGGATTCTCTTCCTGTGGTTGTCGGCGTGATTGCCGTTTTGGGTCTGGTTGCGGTGCTGATTTGGAAACACCGGTTCCTGCCCTCGCTGATTGGTGTGCTGGTCGCGGCTGCGGCGGTGACGAGCACGTATCTGCTCAAGCACTATCTGATTGTGAAGCCCGACCTGGGTGTTCAGGAGGCGCTGAGCAACTCGGCACCCAGCGGCCACACGACCTTCGCGGCGGCGGCTGGCGCGGCGCTCTTCTTGGCGGCGCCTCGTTTCTTGCGGCCCACGGTGGCTCTCTGCGCGGCGTTTGCTACCTGCCTGACGGGTGCCTCCACGATTATTAATGGTTGGCACCGCCCGGCGGATGTGGTGACCGCTATCCTGGTCACCGCCATCTGGACGGTTGTGGGTATGGGCGTGCTGCGTTATGTGCGTCCGGCAGATTTTGCGGTGCCGGCGCGTGGCGGTTTGGTGCTGGTGCCGTTGATGACGATTGCGACGCTGTTCCTGTCGTTCTGCGCGGTCATCCTGTATCTGATCGCGATTTTTGCGCCGATTCCCGGCGGTGCGTTTACCGCGGCGACCTGCATGATTATTGCGGTGAGCTTTGGTACGACGGCGTTGATGGTGAACCTGTTGCGCCCGCGTAATAGTAATCGCTCCGCCTATTCGAAGGTGTGGAGTTATCAGTAAATAATGTTGTTCCCCTCCCTGCGCGGGGTGTTTTAGCCCGGGGTGTTTTGGCTCGGTGTGAGCTGAGGTATTGTCCTGTTGCGGGGAGGGGAATACAATATAACTAATTTAGTATTTTATATACCAAATATAGGGAGGGGGTGCGCGCCCCCTTTCACTCATCCCTGAAAAGAAAGGTTCGTACCATGGCAGGTACCCATGAAGGCCGCGTCCTCGTATTCCCCCAGCTCACCGAAGCGCTGACCCCCTTTGACGATAAGCCCCAGGCTCGCAAGATCGTTGATGCCGACGGCGGCAACCTGACCCTCATGGAACTGGCAGCAGGCCAGTCCTGGCACGAGCACCACAGCGTGCACCCCATCTTCGTGCAGGTGCTCAAGGGTGAGGTCATCTTCCACGTGAAGGACCGCGATATTACCCTGGTGCCCGGCAAGCCGATTCACGTGACCGCCAAGCTGCTGCACTCCCTGCGCGCCGTGAAGGACTCCACCCTGCTGGTGACCATGCTGACCGGCGAATCGCACCCCGAACCCAAGGTCAATATTGACGTCGAAGAGGTCTAAACCCCGACCTCAAACCCCGACCTCAAAACATTAGCTCGCCGCCGCATCCCCACAGGATGCCGCGGCGAGCTTTTTGTATGCCGTCCTACCCTCACATATGCCGGTGAGAATATCCTCACGCTACGCCCTGAGCTTTTTGCATGCCCGTACACCGCCCGTACGCCGCGCGTGAGCGTACCCTAAGAAGTACCCCCAGCTAACACCTCCCCGCTAACACTGCAGGGAGCAACCCGAAAGGGGAGGCAGCCCGAAAAGGGGAGTAAGCCGAAAGGATACGCAATGCCCAAGTCACTGCAACGCCCCGTCGTTCTTCTCACCGGCGCCAGCTCCGGTATCGGCTACGACGTGGCGCCGCTACTGGTGCGCTACGGCTACACCGTCTACGGTGCCGCCCGCCGCGTTGAGAAGATTGAAGAGCTCGCCTCCGAGGGCGTGAAAGCGCTCAGCATGGACGTTACCGATGAGGCATCCATGGAAGCCGCCGTACAGCAGATCATTGATGCCGAAGGTCGCATTGACGTGCTCATCAACAACGCGGGCTACGGATCCTACGGCGCTATTGAAGACGTCCCCATCGACGAGGCACGCCGCCAGTTCGAGGTGAACCTCTTCGGCCTGGCGCGCCTCACCCAGCTGGTGCTGCCGCATATGCGCGCACGGGGTCGCGGGCGCATCCTGAACATCTCCTCGATGGCGGGGCGCATTACCATGCCCCTGGGAGCCTGGTACCACGCCACCAAGTACGCCCTCGAGGCATTCAGCGATGCACTGCGCATGGAAGTTGAAGAGTTCGGTATTGACGTGGTCATTATCGAGCCCGGCGGCATCAAGACCCCCTGGGGACTCATCGCGGCAGACCACCTGGAGGAATCCTCCCGAAACGGTGTCTACGCTGAGCAGGCGCAGCGCGTTGCGGCAAATATGCGTAAGCTCTACTCGCCCTCCTCCAACCTCTCAGAGCCCAAAGTGATTTCAAGGACCATTCTGCGAGCCCTGGAGGCGCGCCGCCCCAAGACCCGCTACCTGGTGGGTTTCGGCGCTAAGCCCTCCGTGTTCCTGCATACCGTGCTGCCGGACCGTCTCTTTGACAAGGTTGCGCGCCGCATCTTCTAGAACCGAAATAGCCGCGAACTAGAACATTAAAAAGCGGGCGGTGCTGCGCGAAACAGAATGTTTCGTACAGCACCGCCCGCTACGTTTTTCAAGAGCTAGTACTAGTCTACTACGGCGTGGGTCGGATCGAGCACGCGCGCCAAGAAAGCCTGAGTACGTTCGTGCTGGGGGTTGCCAATCACCTGATCGGCGGGGCCCTCCTCCACGACCACACCGTCGGCCATGAAGACGACCTTATCGGCGACCTCGCGGGCGAACGCCATCTCGTGAGTCACCACGATCATGGTCATGCCCTCGTCAGCAAGGTTGCGCATAATGCTCAGAACCTCGCCGACCATCTCCGGGTCGAGTGCACTGGTTGGCTCATCGAAGAGCATCAGATCCGGGTTCATGGACAGCGCGCGCGCAATAGCCACACGCTGCTGCTGACCACCGGACAGCTGAGCCGGGAAGCGGTCTTCCTTGCCTTCCAGACCGACCTTGGCGAGCTGCTCGCGGGCAACCGCCTCCGCCTCCGCCTTGGAACGGCCCAGAACCTTAATCTGAGCGATCGTGCAGTTATCCAGAATGTTCAAGTGGCCGAACAGGTTGAACTGCTGGAACACCATACCCATGTGGGTACGCACGCGGTTAATGTCTACGTCCGGGTCGGTGACCTCGGTATCGCCCACCATGATGGTGCCGTCGTTCGGCTCCTCCAGCAGGTTCACGCAACGCAGCAGGGTGGACTTGCCGGAACCCGAAGGACCGATAAGGCACACGACCTCGCCCGGCTCGACCTGCATGTCAATGCCCTTGAGAACCTGAACCTTGCCGTAGGACTTGTGCAGGTTAGAAATGCGCACCGAGGAGGCGGCCATGGATGAAGTTGAAGCAGTCATAGTATCTTCCGTAATCCGTATCTGTCGTTGCGCTTACTTGCGGCCCGCAAGCTGGGTGCGGCGCTCAAAGTATGCGGAGAGCTGGCCCAGCGGAACAGTGATAATCAGGTAGCACAGACCCGCAACCACCAGGGGAGTCAGGCCCGCGTTAGCGGCGGTCAGGCCCTCACGACCGAACTTTGCCAGCTCATACTGAGAAACAGTCACGCCCAGCAGGTACACGAGGGAGGAGTCCTTGGTCAGCAGGATAACCTCGTTGGTCAGCGGGGGTAGAACCACTCGGAACGCCTGGGGAATAATGATCGAAATCATCGCGCGAGTGTGGGACATACCCAGGGAGCGTGCCGCCTCCATCTGGCCCTTCGGGATCGCCTGCAGGCCCGCACGCAGAACCTCACTAATGTAGGCTGCCGAAACCATACCCAGGGACAGGGTCACCGGAATCAGGTTATCCACGAAGCGGATCTTGAACGCCAGGGGAATACCGTAACCGAACGCGAAGAAAACCAGCAGCGCCGGGATACCGCGGAAAAGCTCCACGTACAGGGTCGCAATCCAACGGTAGGGGGCGATGGAGGAAATACGCATGAGCGCCAGCAGCAGACCGCCGGAGAGGCCCACGATGAAGCCCAAGCTGGTGTACAGCAGGGTGTTCTTCAACGCCACGGTGATGACATCGGGGAACTGCTGCGCCGCAATGTCCAGGTTGAATACCTGCTGGCTGAGGGTCTTCCAGTCAGCCAGAAGAATGGCTGCCAGGGCGATAACTGCCAGAAGGGCGTACTGTGCGTAGCGGAAGAGCTTCTGCTTCTGGCGGGGTGAAAGTTTAGAGGACATGCGCTTTCTTATCCGTGTGCTGTTCGGTCAAGAGCGTTGTACACGCTCACAAGGGTAAAGGCCGGAGAATCCCCAACCCAAAAGTAATAAGGGTACTCATGAATTAGGGGAGAGGCTAGTGAATTGGGGGAGAAGCTAGCCGGCTAGACGCTTAGGAAGCGGAGGACGAGGCGCTCGCGGAGGTGGAGGAAGCGGCGCCAACCCACTTGGCCTTCATCTTGTCGAGTTCGCCGTTTGCCTTGAGCTTGTCGATGGTGGCGTTTGCCTTGGTCAGCAGCGCCTTGTTGTTGGAGGAAACTGCTGCGGCAATCTGCTCGGTGTTCTCAGAATCCTGGTAGGCAATCTTGAAGGAGTCTGGGTCGTTGGTCAGCGCCTCGGAAACCACGGAGAGGTTCGCTGCGACTGCCTTGACCTGACCGGTCTTCAGAGCGGAGAACATGAGGGAGGTGTCTTCGTACTGGATGACCTCTGCGCCGTTTTCC